>Ga0325401_1000157_pt1 | contig 43212 bp, 18 predicted proteins | sample PopdelMetagenome_FD_205666 | JGI IMG/M metagenome (GOLD analysis project Ga0325401, IMG submission 205666) | Populus deltoides microbial communities from Bellville, Georgia, United States - Xylem-PdKOR-R2 | ecosystem: Host-associated > Plants > Phyllosphere > Stem > Wood/Secondary xylem | place...
TTGATTCGAGTTTCAAAAAGATGGTCCAAATGAGGCATGCATGGAATAGAAATTCGAAATCTTTATCTAATTATAGAATAAATTTGTCATCCTTTCCAATGTATAGAAAATTCAGGACCCCTCTTTAACTAAACACTTTATGCACTTATTGAGAGGGTTTTAGACTAGGCGTGACCTTCCTCGTATCTTTGCTATCAATGGCAAACCATGTTACTATGTGAGGAAACCTCTTTTGTTTTTCTCTGAACAAGTGAGGAAACCTGAAAACATGGCCATCTCCACTAGGTGGGTGAGGAATATCATTCCATATTAAATTAAAGACAAGTGGAACCGTGACTTCCATTCATATTACCTTCCATTCAAGTGAGTGAAGTATGAGGTTCTTTTTTTCCTTTTTATTTAACCACAAAATAAACTTTGAATATTGATGGAAGGTTAAATCCATCTTAAGCAGATTACACTACACAGCATATATAGCAGGGTTTCGACAACACAGTTTGCGTGGATAATTACTTCAATTAATGGATGAGAGTGAGTGGTATTCTTTTATTTTTTTTTGGAAGATACATAAAATATTTGAAAAATGCACTCAAACTAATTAAAGGATCTAAATCAAGGTTTGCAGGGGCGCAATTGCAAAAAAATAAGAAGTTTTAGAGTCAATTGAGGATGTATATACTGAAATTGAAAAGATAGATACTAACTTCAAATTTATCAAAATCCCAATTAAAAACTCTAATTTCTAGGGTTTAAATAGACGATGTGTCACTCGTTTTTAATAAAGAGACTGAATGACACATCGTTTCATCCTTGCTTATCATCTTCTTTAACAGATAAAGGCTGATCCAGATGCTATTTTAAGGCGAATGAATGTGACATCTATGACCATCTTAGGGGCTCCCACCACCACCACTCAACAAAGAAACATCTCCTTTATAAAGACTAAGTTCTCCCATCAAACATTTACATCTCATTTGCTACAATGATGTTGACAGCATCTTGTCTCCAGTTAGCCTCCCTTACATTGAAAGATGCAGGCTGATTGGGGTGTAGGCCGATTGGGGACCAAACTTCTAATGAATGAATTGGGAGTTCTCGATCTCCAAATCAAATGAGTTTTGTTCCTAATGATAGCTATACATCTCCTCTACATGATTTATGTTTACATATGATACGTTTAGAACTTATGTTTAACATATTCTTGTTATTAGATTTGATATGCATTTGTTAAGAAAGTAAGTTCAAAATAGTTTTGAATATATAATTTGATATTCTTTGATTGTTAAAAACCTGTAATTAGTAAGTGTGAATGCCATTTTTGATGTTTTAAAGTTTATATTCATCACCTTTTTTTTGGTTGAATACATTGGTGTTTGATTTGCTTAGACCTTGCTCTTAATTGTTTTCTTCATATAATACTAAATTTAGTTAGGTTGTTGTACATGGTAAAGATGATGAAAAACAAATGCGTAATGCACTGTTGGTTTTTGTTGATGATATATATGAATTCTTGTTTTGTTTATGTTACATGTATTCTTTTAGTTTTGGAAGTTTTAGCAGGTTAGCATAAGCATGTTTGAAATAGTTTTGATAGGTTTAGTTTTTTCTTTTAAGGTTTTAGCTCGTTTCTAGGCTTATGCCTTTGTTTGGGTTTTCTGGGTTTTCTTGGATTTTCTAGGTTCATGTTCTTGGTGTTCTTGAACCCAGATTTAGGTTTTCTTGTGTTTTGGCATTTTAGCCTCTTTGATAAGCTTTAGTTGAAGCTATAACTCATGCTTGATCTTTATATGCTAGCTTTTCTTTCTTTTATAACTTGTTTTGGATCAATCGATCTTTAGAGTCCTTGAATGTCTGGGTTAGGGTTTTTCATTGTCAGATCATTTTGGTGAAGATTAGAGCTTATCGTTACTATTTGATGGATGATTATGCATTAGATCTTGATGTTGCATCTTTTTATGCTTTATGTTTAATGAAATCTGGTATATTATTTCATCCACGTTTTTGGTTGTTTCAAATAAAATTTCTTATTTGATCTTTGTTTTTGAGTGTCTGTCATTAGACCCTGTTTAATGACCTTGTTATTTTCACCCACACCCGAGGATCTCGATCTGAGTGGATGATCGCCATAACACCGCACTCATGCGATAGAATGGCAACTCTAGTAGGGACTTTTCTATGGACGATGCTTTGTTATTCATCTCTTTATTATGTTTGAATTATTTGGTATATGTATTTATTTTTTAACATTCATTTTCTTTAAATTTTTCTTATATACTCTAATTTTTGCACTTTTTTCTCTTGCACTTTTATTTTTGATATGGATTAATATTTCCATGCATCACATGTTTTAATTTTTTAGAGCACACATAAACTTCTAGGTCAGGTAAGGGATTAATGGTCTGCCCTATGACTATCAATCAAAATTCAAGACTCGTGAAATACCCAACTCAGATTTTAGTGCTTGATTGGCAATGATGGGTATACGTGTCTTAACCATTCTTTGTAATGCCCCATACTATCCTTACGAGGGTTGTCACTAGACAGATTTGAGATCTTTTTGAGACCAGATATAAAACTTACTCATGTTCGCTTAACGAATAAAACCTATCCTTAAATTGTATATACCATCTATAAATTTTGCATCAAGCATGACCATATGTTCCTTGTAATGCAAGAATTTGAACCGAGAATCATGACTTCCTTTAAATACTCATCTTTTGAAAATTTTAGGAAAGAATCTGAGCTAACACAATTAACCGAGGGAAACAGTCCAAGAATCGATGCTAATGGATTGCTATAAATTACAAAGATAAATCATACTGGGAAACAGACCCATCATGGGATATGTAGATGAGCCTTTTTTTGAAATAGAATATAGGAAGATCCCACGGTTGATGAGGCTATCGGTACAAGCATCAACTATCAAAGCATTACTAGATTTTTAGGATCTTAATTATAGGTGTTTTACCTTCAGAAATATTGATATGGCACCCACATTAAAATAATATAATAGGATCTTACATTTTTCAAATTACAACCATAAGGTATACTTCATACAGAGGTTTGAAGATACTTCTTCAGAGATAAACATATTATTATGCTTGGGAAAGGTCGACCAGTGTAGGGTAGCTAATTGGGGATTTAGATGGAAAAGTATTGAAGCTAGAATGAAGAAAAACACGGAGGAGAGAAAATTAGGAAACAAATGATACAAGATAGTGTTTTTGCTATATTCGGGCTAGTCTTGTTTTCACTTCATCAGTGTAGAAGCTGCAAATGCAATCATGAAGTATGCACACTATAATTAACCCTTTCGTTGTGATTTTGGTTGAAACCATCCATTGTAGGATGCATGGAAAAGGGATCATGAGAAGTTATGTTCTAGTGTTATATCTATGGATCATCAGTCATATCAAAACACCGAGAGATATTTTCAATAAGTTTTGGTGGTTTGACCTTCGACCATTAAAGATTGTTATAGGTGAAACATGGAAGAATCTAGTTTAGAAAACATGGGTGGATAAATATATGGCATTACCAAAAAGAAATTTCAAATGGAAAAGACATTGGATGAACAAGACATCTTGAATAATGAGTTGTGGTAGTACATATGAGTCCTTTTGATCAGAATCATTGGTTACATTAGTTACGCTCTTGCATTGGTAATAAGACAACTAGGTGAAATACAATATGTACCATGAACCTTTAATTTACTAGATTTCATTAGATCATTCAGAAATCGGTTGTCATTGGAAGAGCTTGAACTTATTAGACAAAATTAGGGAAGACCTTATGTTAAAGAAAGATAAAGGAAATGAGGTTGAATCATCATTTAGCTAAAATTCCACCATTGGGAGAAACAACAAGCTTCCTAGAATAATTGAATCCATACCTCCTAGAAACCCAAAAATGGAGCAGTTACAAGTAACAAAAGAATGACCAAGAAAAAAGAGGATTGATAATGAAGAAGAGTTGAAGGAGCTGTTAGAAAAGTGAAGAATTGACCTCTGCAATAGCAAAGGGCAACAACAGCTCCAAAAAAACAATTGGAAGAAAAAGATAAGATGAGGAGTTTCTTGAATCAGCAAATAAAAAGAAATGATGAACAATTAGCAACCTTGGCAAAAGATCTTGAGATAGCAAAGGAATGGAAGAAAAGGGTTAAGGTGGCTGAAAAAATAGCTAAAGGGATACAAAATGAGCTGGGAATTTGAATAGCCAAGCATGATGAACTGGTCAACAAATGTGTGCAAATAAAAAAAAATAGATCGAGATCAAGAAATCAACTAAGAGAAGGATGAGTGTTGATAAAGAAATGATAGGTTCCTTAAGAAAGGAAAATAATAGTCTTAAAAAGAAATTATATGTTGAGAAAGACAAGAGTCAATTAGTTAAAATTATCATAAAAAAGAAAAAAGGATTCGAGCCCAATATATAGCACAGTCAGAGGAAGAGTTGATAGTGCTAAAAGACCAATACTTTAAAATGGAAAAAGAACTAAACAAATCCAAGCAAGAACATCAAGAATTTTGAGATTACATCTATGGTTTTGAGGTCTAGATTAACTCCAAAATAGCCGAGCTTAACATAGAAAAGGAAGAGTTGCAAAGAGCAATAGCTACAGTAATATATATGGAAAAAACAATATAAATGCTTCAAAGAAATAATAACGCTTTAGCTTCTAGTAATGGTGTCCTAGTCACTGATAACATTTTATTCCATAACGAGATAAGACAAATGACAAGGTAGGTTGAACAAGCAATACACCAAGCCGAGAGATTGCAACAACAGGCTACCCAAGTTGGAAATGATGCTATGAAGTACTAGGAGCACTTGGTTGCAACCATCGTTTTTATTAGAAATATAGCTAATAGAGGCAATGCTTTATATTAGTAGTGATATATAAGTTTTTCTGACTTTTCTAAGTTTGTTTTTATAAACAAAAATATACAAACTCTTTTATTATATGTTATGAAAGGGCCACAACTCAGATTCTATCTTATCTAATATGTTTGGAATTCAATCATGATAAGAACTTGGTGAAATACTCCTTTACAACTTCAGCCAAAATTAAAAAACTTGCCCAAAATCAAGAAAATAGAAGTTATGAATCAAGTTCAAAGAAGCTAATCCATATCCAACATAAGCATATATAAGCATTAACATGTAAACATTTTAAAATTTTACATGTCATGTATGCATATGCAGGAGAATATAGACCCACCGCTTTAATGCCACCCCTTGCCAAGAAGTAAATGGAAGACAAAAAGGACATTCAACCTGGATAAAAGTACAATAATTTTCTGAATAGGGAAATGACTCAATTAACTGATCTACTAAGATAAACTATTCACTCTAAAAGGAGGCCCCCACATATGGAAGCCAATATTGGGGAGTCTACTATGAATATGCCCCCTTGCCCTTCCTTTCACCCTCATAAAAAAAATGTTTCAAATGATTATCTAGTCAATCAAAATTTGTAAGAACTTGCTTCCAATACCTCGAGTACATCAAAGATTCATGTTATCTTGTCTCTAAATTCACTATAAATTGTTGCATATCAGATGCATTAAACACCTTCACTTCTGTTCCATCTTAGATATCACGAATATCTAAAATGCAAAAGAAAATGTATGTTTTCTCCCCTTCCATATATATATAAGTCTCATAAATGGCCATCAAATAGTACCTTAACCACTTAAGCCTACCTAACCACCATTTTCTAAATTGTACAACAAGAATGCATAATGTAGATACCATGTAGAAGAAGCACATCATTCCATTAATGTTGTCACAATTTTAAAAGAAAGATTGATTAGCAAATTGAACATGGGTGACTATCCTTCCAGGAAGAAAAATGGTGCATTCAGTACAATAAAAAAAAATAAAGATTTGTATGATCCATTTCCAACTAGGAAAATATGTGTGAGCAAGATGTTGAGATTCCTAGAAAATTTAATTCTCCTAAAATTGTCAAGTATATAGAAGCACAATGCGTAGAGACTCACCTCAAAGTCTTGATATATAATGAGAAACTCTTGATCCATCATTTTCTCAATAGCTTTGTCGGACTTGCCCTTAACTGGTATATGGGTTTGAATGGTTCTAAAAAATAGAAATGGAAGTATTTGACTAATGCATTTCTACAATAATTTAGATTCAACTTAAATATGACTCCAACCAGGTTAGATTTTCAAAGAATAGGGATGAGAAATGATGAATTGGTCAAGAAATATGCAATGAGGCTGTGTGAAATGGCAACATAATTTTATCATTTACTACTTGAGAATGAGCTCAATTCTATCTTCATCAATACATTAAAGAATCCTTATTGTGATTACTTGATTGCTAAGTCATTAGTTTATTTTCTAGAGGTAACAATGACAGCTAAGAGGGTAGAGCAAAAATTGGAATTGAGAAGGTTCTAGAATCCAAAAGAGAGGTTAAATGTTATGTTAGTTGACAAATTAGAAGATAGCTCCCACATGAGAAGTATGAATCGAGATAATTATGTGCCTCAACATCCTAATAATTTTCCTCATATGACAAATTAGATTTGATCTAATAAGCAACCATATGAAAACTCACAAAAGCTAAAAAAAAACTTTACCATCCTTTCCTTTATCTTTTAAAAGATTTTTTAAAGATTGGTTAGTATTGGACAAATCATTTCAATTCTTTAAAAATCATTTTGACCCCTATATCCAAAGTGGTATGAGTCTAACAAAAAATGTGAGTATCATGGTTGTACTAGAGGGCATAATAGTGAAAATTGTCATACTTTTAAAGACAAGCTCTTCTAGCTTATCAAGGTAGGATGGATCATTTTCAAGAAAGCCCCAAATAAGAACTCAAACTCACCTCCAAATCATGCCTTTAGAATTGAAGTAGTCAATCCCATTAAAAAGGAAAAGGAGGTGAAATAGTCTTAAAAGCGACCATAGAGAATCTATATGGAATGTTGATGTAAGCAGGATACCTCAAAGCACCATCCAAGACATAAATAGTGAGGGATCTTGGCAAGTTTTGTAAATATCATTGCCAACATAGTCATGACATTGACTTTTGAAATGAATTCCATCATGAGGTTGAGAAGATGATGACTATTGAAAAATTAAGAGTTGAAGATATCAAGATTTATTCTGAAATTGGAATGATAGTATCCTAATAGTTGAAGAATGGGGTATGTTGATCACTTAGGGAAGGAACTTATTTTTAAGGATCAGTCTATATTTAAGTATAATCCACTGGTCACAAAAACATAATTCAAGACTTATGCTCAGATATCATTTTTTAGATCTTAACATGGTCATCAATGGAAACTATAGGGAGATATAAACTTCTTTCCAAAGAGAGCAATAAACTCAGATGTAAACCCATATGTCATACCCCAATTTTGGGTTTTCTTAAAATTATATTTTCCTTTTATACCAAAAAACTAAAGAAAAAAGGTTAAAACAAAAAGCATGAAGACAAGCAATTTGGTTAGAAAAAACAGGTTGAAGAAGGATCTACATGCATAAATGAGAGATAGAGGGACTAAATTGGATCTTAACATTTTTAATTATGAAAGGAAATTGTATCTTGAAGGACCTAAATGTGAAAGACAATGCAAATTCAAAATTAACTTAAATGAATATTGAATGAATTTGCATAAAAATTAAGTATGAAAATTCAATTGCACCCTGGAAGGACTTAATTAGATTTTATTAGGATGATTTGATTTAATCATAGGCTTAATTAAAGGTTTAATTAAGTTTTAAATTAATTTAGACCAAAATTAAAAGAATTAAATAAGTGTAGGACTTAATTAAACTTTTAATGAGTTAAATTAATTTTATTAAGGATTTAATTGGTTAGGAATTAAGTTTGGAAGCTTAATTTAGGATTAATTGAGAATATTGGAATTTTGAAGGACAAGATTTAATTTTTACAAGCTTAATTGGATGAAATCAGGTATGAAATTGCAAGAAAATCAAGGTTTAGAAGTCAATTAAGGGCTAAATTGAAGAATTTTCAAAACAAGAACCAAAGTGCAAAAGACGTGTAAGTTTGGGGATTGAAATCAATCAAAATCAGGAGTTAATTTGAAAGAAATTGAAAGTTTAATAGTTGATAGGGGTGAAATTGAACAAATTAAAACCAAGGACCAATTTCAAAAAAGTGCTCAAATCATAGGGAGTTAAATCAAAGTTTCCAAGATTGCAATTGCAAAGATTAAGAAGTTTCAAGGTCAATTGCGAGTGCACATGAAAAAATTAAAATTTACAGAATCCTAAATTAGAAAACCCTAATTTTTAGGGTTTACACATACGACATGTCACTTGTTTTTAATGAAGAAATAGAGTGACACGTTGTCTGTCTATGTTTTCTTATCTTCTTCAATTAAGAAGGTTGATCGAGTTGCCACCTTCAAGTGATTTAACGTGGCTCCAAGCACCATCATTCGACATAGGAGATCCCTTTCTATAAGTCTATGTCACCCTCTTCGATGTTTGTGCCCCACCAGTCACAAGAAAGCCCTCAATGTTTTGTATCATGACATTCTTGTCTAGTTCAATAAAATTTAACAGTGTTACACTTAACATCATATTATTGGTGGGAAAGCTACAGGCCACCAAATCAAGTATGGTTTGATCCTAGTTGAAGAATAACACCCCCCCTCTACAGGATATATATGGTTGGTTTCAATGATCTCCTATTTTCCATGATTAATTCATAAAAGGTGCACCCTCATTCAACCATTTTCATCCAAGTTTAAATTGTGAAGTTCTTAACTTTTTCTAGAAGTTCTTAACTTTTTCTAGACATTCCAAAAGTTTATTAGACATCCAGGGAAAGGGAAAACAAAAGAAGAAGAAGAAAGAATGGTGTTTTAATAGATCAGAGATAAGAATTAAAAAGAATACCCTATGATCTAGTTTTGGAAAAACCATCTTCAACACCATAAATGGTTTCACAACCACCTGCCATTTCAAGTTTAGATAAAGAGGATCCAAGGGAGAAAAGAAAACGGGGAAAATGGAAAGCCTAGAGAAGAGAAAACTATTAAAGTCTTTTGATAGAAAGCCTGTGAAATATTGATAAGAAGTAGAAAGAAAGAGGTAGAAGAATAAGCTCTTGAGTCCAAGATAGGAAACAAAAGTACCAAAAGATCTAAAGTTTAAATAAGGAGCAAGAAATTCAAAGTAAAGGAGACAATATTATTATTCAAAGTATTCCTCAAACTTTGATGAGAGGGTGGAGCTTAATGAGAACACGCCCTCTCCTTTTATTTTTCCTTTTAAATTGTTACTCATAATGTTTATTGTGCATCCTTTTAAGTTATTTGTTAGTTTAAAAGCCATAATTTTTGTTTTGAAATGTTTAAACATGCTTTGAAAATAGTTTGTATATGCTCAAGTTTGTTTCATTATCTTGATTTGATGTGTTAGAATGTGATATTAAAATGATAAATGATAGCATAATGTTGTTTTTCATGTGTGAATGTTTAGTTAATTATTTTTGAAATCATGACAAGATAAAGTATAGATATAGTTATGGTTTAAGATGTTTTAGGTTAGTTTGTTGGGTTTCTTGAAGTTGTAAGCATGATGTTTGAGCTTAAAAGCATTGAAATTAACCAATGAAACAATGTTTTTGTCTAAGAAAATGCTATTTTTGCTTGTTATCATTATGGACTTTGCTTGTTGTTTTGCTCTTGATTTTTTGTTTCTTGTTGTTCTAATAGTTCAAATAAGTTGTGTTGAGGCTGTTTAAGCTTGGGTTGCTAAGTTTAAATTATTTTCGAGGCTTTTTATGACTTTTTTTTTGGTTTAGACTTACTACTCGGTTTCTAGTTTTTCATGCCTTTTGGGTTTAGTGTTCATATGTCGAAGATTGCATGAGGTCCTTGATTTACATGTCTTTTTATATCATTTATTGGTTCTTATATTTACGTGCATGCTTGTTGATCATTAATCTAGGGTCTTAATAACTTAAAAACACTAAGATCATGGCAATTAATCTTTAATTCTTTCATTTTAATTTTTGGATAAAATCAATTAATCGTGATGATTGGGTGTTCATTATGATGATACAACCTCAGATTCTTGGTTGAATAATATTTTGACATGTTTTTATGCCTTTAATTTAACATAATATGGTCTAAATTAAAATCCATGTTTTTGGGTTCTTTGCGTTGTTCTTCACTGCTTTTGATGAGATTCAAGCAAAAAAAACCTTGTTTGATTTTCAGTGTTTTATATCTATTTCTAAACTGTGTTTTTAGGCTTGGGCTTTGGGCCAATAAGCCTAGCCCACTTGGTTGGGCTAAGTCTATTAGCTTAAGGTCGAGTTTGGTGTGTTCAATTTTTATTAAAGGAAAAAACACAATATTTTATCCTTAAGACGTGTTTTTCAAACACGACCTTAAGGTATTTTTTAAGCCTGATTTTAGTTAAGGGCGTGTTTGAGACGTGTTTAGCAAACACGCTTTACTTATTTTCTAGTAATGTTTATTTTCTTATTTTTTTTATGTTTTATCTAAACAAACCTTAAGTGATTTCAAATTTTTTTTGAAATAGTTCAAAGACCATTTGAAATTTATTTATGGTCCCTTCCATGTTATCCAACAATTTTATTTAATATTTGGGTTATAAACTTATACTGTAAGATACCGACTCAATATTAAATTTACATGTTTTTTTTTTCAAAATACAAAAAACAATTCCTTATTAAAAAAACAATACAAAAATATGTTTTATTTGTGTCCATATAGCCAAATTCTAAAATTTTTATGTATATTTTATTAAAAAAAATGCATTTGATCATACTTTGAAAAATACAAAAAAAATAATCAACTAGTGGGTATTACAAAAAGTTTGTGATTATCTATTAGGATTTGTCTAAAATCTCAAAACACCATAAAAATCATTTTGATTAAATTTGGGATATGTATTTTAAATAATTTTAGGGTTTTAAAATGGTTAGGTTTTAATCTCATAAGATAAAGACCTCCTTATTGAAGATGATCTTTTTTTGAACCTTGGACAAACTAACAAATAGAAACATGACTTAGAAAAAAAACAATCAATCAATAATGGTAGGGTGCATTGGGGATGATGTGTCTTCCCCATGCGTAACTAGTTCCCCTACCCAAATTCTCGCAGACCATTAGGTTATCTAATGATCATAATACTAGTTGGCGACTCATAAACCATTCAAATCATATTTTTATGATTTATCCCAATACATCCAAAACCCCATTGACTTAGGAGCTAGATCTGTCATCCGATGTTGTGCACGCCATGACACCATATTTGCCAAGTTACATACCCAAAGAACAAATATCATCTTTGGGTTCTTCATACAAAGCATACTTAGAGGTAAATATTATACTACATTTGTGCCAAACCATAGGTCGTTCTTTGATTATTTACCTAATTGTGTAAAGATTGTAGCATTAACATACCAAGGTATTTTACTTTATTAGGTTTATAATAAACATCGATAATATGTGTGCGAGCCCACTACTAAGCAATGACATAAAATCCAGAACCCTAAAACACAGTACCATGCTCTAAGAGTTGGTATGATAGTGGTGAGATCAGATCCCTTGCATTACAAGATCGTATGGTTCTCAAAGCCCGAGTTTTGCTCTCACAAGGGATTCTATCTGTAAAATAGGATTTGATGTAAATTGTTTGATTCAAAAGCTTGTCTGTACAGGCAACTAAACAAAACCAAGTGACCACAAGATGAATCACTTCGTCACATGAACCTAGTGTTTATGAATGGTTTACTTCACTCGTTAACTTGGAAAAGAGACATTTATATTTGATAGGAACATGAAAAGTTATGAGTTTTGTCGAATTTCCCGATTAGTCTATAGATGTGATAAAGATACATAAATCATGATTGTCGAGTATGAAGATAAACTACATGAATGAGAAACACAGCTTCATAGAATTATAGGTCATGGAAAGTTATAATAAAAGAGAAGGGCACAGAAGGTACATGGTAAACATAAGTGCAACAAAAGGAAGGGGACCTTGCATGAGCCGTCTTGCATTTTATGATACCAACATTATAGTAATGAGAGGATAAATTTCTGATATACTTCTTTTCAACTTCAAAAACGAATTAACATGGAGCAACTATAGAATGGACTATTTCATTGATGTTTCCTGTCCCGGATCATTCCTAGCATAGCAAACAAATTGAAAAAATATTAGTGAATGCTGAGAAGACATTGGTGTTGTTGAGAAAGCTAATTTAACAAGGGGTGTTGCATTGTCAATCTTTTGCTATAGAACTTTCCTACTCTTGTTTTGTTGTTAGTATGTTTTCCATATGTATTGGGATCTTATTACATCTTTTAATGAAATATGAATTTCCTTTATTTATTTGTTGTTTTGAAATCAAGAGATGTCTTAGTATTTTAATGTCATCCATGATTGAATAAATATAATGATAAACATAATTGAACCATATTGTGTGCCATACAAATGTTAAGAGGCAATCATCACCCATTTCAAAACTTTTTTACCCTTATAATTGATTCCATAGATCTATTCAAAACATTGTGACCAATTCAATTTTGTAAAATTAAAAAACCCTTTTCCCAAAATATTTTTGAAAAATTGAATTTAATTTTTTATTTCAGAAATAATTCAATGTTTGCTTAAAACAACGTTTAAACACCTTTTGTAAGGTAGCAAACGAATCATTCAAACAATTTCTATTTTGAGGAGACCAAATAATTTGAACCAGGACATGAAAAAAAAAACTCACGTCCCATGTCTCTTAGGCCATATTTTAACTATATGTATTTGCATATAGTTCAATTTGCTAGTTGTTGATTCATAAAAATACAGTCCCGAACCATTGTAGTGGATGAGGACAAAACTTATTGTTCTCAACCACTTACATTTGAAATGATGAAATATCATCTTCACTGTCCCTTCATATTCTTATAGTATACCCCTTGTGGTTCCTATTTGAGTATGAATAAGTTTTTCTTTCATAAAATGCTAACTAGGATCACACTCAACACTAGAAAGCAAATAAAACTTTAAAGATTAAAACCAAAGAGAGGTTATGAAAAGCTAAAGAGCCCGAGAAATCCAAATACTGGGGGCATGCCCAAATAAAAAAAAAATAACTAAGTCAAGATAAAAAAAAAATAAAGATACCCCACCAAAGCAAATAAAAAGGGGTAAATAAAAAAAATACGATTGAAAGACACAATGATAGTGATTCTTTCATAGTTAAGAGTCATAGCCTGTATTATGTGCCTTTAAAATGCTCTTTTTTATTGTGCAAGCAAGTAACATAGACCAATAAATGTTGTTCTCAAAATCTGAAAGAACTTTCTTTTACAAGAATCATGACATTGCGAACAAAACTACTCGTTATTATTAATGCTGATAAAATAAGTGCGATAAATAAGATATTTTTTTCTCAACAAAACCTCGAGTTTTACGCAAGCCTCTTACTTCTTTTTTATTTTTAAAAGGTCATCTCATCATGTACCTTCACTAATTTCAATATTGCCTAAATAAATATCAGATTATCCTTTTTCTAAAAATTACACCTCCTAGGAATTACAAGAAATTCAAAACAAAATTAATTTAAGCTCACATTTGATAAATTTTTGCTTTCAAAATATAAGAGTTACAATTTCAAGATGTTTATTCAAGCCATGGATAGTCCAACTTTGAGCTAACACTTCTTTTTTAACCTTTACCCTATCAACCATCAACCAATAACCAAAAACACACAAAAGCTCCTAGGAATGACATGTCTTAAGTTTTTGATTAAATAAATACTTTTAAAATTATGTCTTAATGATTTCTTTGCAACAATAAGATCATAATGCATATAATCTATGAGATTTGTAATTTTATTCCAAAACAAGAAATATATTTTCAGAAAAATACATACAATCTATTTTTAATTTAAGATGATTTTTAATTTTTTTATTACAATTTCATCCTTGCGTTTTTTTTTATAAAATAAAATATATATTGTTATTGCTGCTATTTTTTTACCTTGCAAGATTTTTTTAGATTGATTTTTTTTATTGTTTTATCTTACAACATTTAATTGGTCGAGTGTCTATCTTTTTAGTAGAATTTGAGTCTAAAATTTTACGGCTTGCGAGTTTAAGAGATTAAACCGGGTTTAAGAAGTTTACTTAGACTTTCTTTTTTTATCTTTTTTTTTTCCATCCTACAATATTTTATTTTTTTTTAAAAATCATTTTCTTTGGGATTTTTCAATTATTTTAAAAATAACTCAAGTTACCTCAAAGTTTTTTTTTTTTTTTTTTGTCTTTGTTAGATTTAGCTTTTTAAAGAGATTTTGTCTTTAAATTAAATTAAATGATTGATTTCACCCTTCAATATTTAAATCTTCAAGTGTTGAATTTTTAGGTTGAGTCTGTGTCGAGAAGTTTAATCGTACTTTTTTTTCCTTTATTTAAGTTTATTTATTTTTTATTTCATCCTCTATAACTCTTTTTATTGATTTTCTATGTGATTTTTATGTCTTTTTAAAATAACAAGTGTTGTCTTGAGTTTTCTTCCTGACTTTGTTATATTTATCTTTCTTAAAATGATTTTTTTTAGTTAAATTAATTTTTTTGATTTTATCCTCAAACATTTAATTGGGCGAGTGTTGAGTTTCTTAGTTGAGTCCAGGTCTGCAATTTAATGGGTTACGAGTTTGAGAGATTAACCCGATTTTATAAGGTTCAACCAATCTTGCTTGGTTTTTTTTCTTCTTTCTTATGCTCCTTTTTTTTTTTATCAATTTCATCTACCAATATTTTGTTATTTTTTTTCTTTTTATGGGAATTTTTTATTGTTTTGAAAGTAACAAGGGTTAACTTAGATTTTTTTTGTCTTTGTTGAATCTAGCTTTTTTAAAATGAATTTTATTTTTAATTAAATTAAATTAAATTAATTACATGAGTATAAGCACAAGATACTCGCTTTGTGATGTTTTTGTTTTGTTTATTTTTCGAGTCACAGCATGTGCGACCTCTTTTATTACTAATTTCTTAATTCTTTTTACTCCTTTTAAACCATTACTATAGCATGATTATTCTTTTTAATATTGGAAAAAAAATTAACCTGGCTCACATTACCGCGCAGGCCATCTATCTTAGTTAATCCTAAATGTTATCTTAGGTGTCAATGTTCATACCATGACTTAACAATCATTACAATTTGACGAATATACATTCACTTAGACACTTTATTATGCAAGACACCTCTCTCTCTCTCTCTCTCTCTCTCTCTCTCTCTCTCTCTCTCTCTCTCTCTCTCTCTCTCTCTCTCTCTCTCTATATATATATATATATATATAAAGTTCAAACACTGAATTCTGAAAATTATATAAGTTCAAGCACTTTAACTTATGATAAAATTAAAGATCAAAAACACTTAATAATAATAATAATAAGCACAAAAATCAAAATTAATAACTCAAGTTGTATTTGGTATGAATTTTATAAATTGATTTCAGTTGTTTCTTACTTAGAAAATTAAGTCAGAATTCTGATTTAGTCAAAGTTGAAATTTTTAAATTTTGATTTACGCATTCTAACCCATACCACACTAATTCTTAAAAAAAACATTGATTTAAGTTATTTTTACCAATTATATTTTTTATTTAAAGTTATTTAAACTCATTTTTTCCATAATTATTTATAATAAACAACTTTTGGGTTATGATTTAAAATAAAAAATCATATTTCAGAATCATGTCAAATAAAATCTTTTTCCTTGGCGTGGAAACAACTTCTAAAGAATTTTTCTTTAGAGTTCGTCTGCATGGCTTTTAAATTATAACTTTTGGTTTTGAGTTATAATTCAAAAGTTGTTTTTTATAAATAACTTGTGATAAAATGATAAAATGGGTTAAAATAATTTTAAGTTAGGAATATGTTTAATAAAATAATATAAAACAACTTTTTAGAAAAAGAAATATAGTATAAGTCGTGATAAAAGTTAAAATTTCCAATCTTTTATTTACAAGTCTTGTAAATTATAGTTATTAAACTCGGCCTGACCCGGCGGGTCGACCCGAGACCCAGTTGACCCGGTAGCTGGACCAATCTGAATTTGTTAAAAGACCGGCCGGTGCAACGATTCGGGCAAACCCGGTCGACCCGGGCGACCTAAGCAAACCCGGACGAGACTCGGGTGACTCTCCATAACAGATTTGAGATCTTATCTCTGTTTGAATCTTTCTTGCCGCCTCCAACCCCTCCAGCTGCAACGAGCCTTACAATCTTCCTTGCTGGGGGACAAGGCCAGGTGGTGGGAGGAAGCGTGGTGGGAGAGCTTACCACAGCATGTCCAATTATAGTGATTGCAGCATCGTTCACAAACATGGCATATGAGAGGCGGCCTTTAGATGAGGATGACCAATTGCTGATACAGAGTGGTGGAGGGGGTGGAGGTGGTGGGATTGTGGTTGGGAATAATGGTCCTTTTAATGAAACGGGAGTGGCTTCCGGGGGGCTACTTCTTCTTCTTTTTAAAAATGTGAATTTTCTCCTATACCTTTTTTTTTATATTTTTTTAGTTAGTTATTAGCATTTTTTAAAGTGTAGTATATAAATATTAGAAAAGTATTTTATTTTTTCAATGTGAGAATTGAAACCCTTTAGTATATATACTCTATGTTTCCAAGAAAAAAATTATTTTTTCAATGTGGAATTTGAAGCCCTTTAGTATATATACTCTATGTTCACAAGAAAAAAGTTATATTTTTTCAATGTGGAATAAAAAACTTTTTAGTTTAAATACTTCAACTTAAAATGATAACATAATATCTTTCAATGTGGAATTTGAAGTCCTTTAGTATATATACTCTATGTTCACACGAAAGAAGTTATATTTTTTTCAATGTGGGATAAACTTTTTTGATTTAAATACTTCAACTTGAAAACATAAAATAATATCTTTTCAATGTGGGATAAAAAACTTTTTAAAATATTCATTCAAACTTCATTATTTACAACATAAATAACCTATATTCATATGTTTTTTTTTTAATTTTTTCATATGAAATATTAAAATTTTAAATATATATTTTTAAATTTTTCCGAGTTAATCCGAGTTGACTCTAATTGACCTATAAAATCCAGAACCCGACTCCTTGACCGGGTGAATACTCGGACCTAGTTTGATAACTATGCTGTAAATATCTTTAAAAAAATCAACCAATCGAGGTATTAAATTTCGAAGGCCTGTTTCCTCTCTCTTGTGCTGACAGGCATGTTTCGGTTCAACTTACTTTCGAAAAGTATAGAGCGTAGACAGTTGTCTATATGGATTTCAATGGAGGCCCAATAGGATCAAAGACCTTTAGCCCCCTAGAACTTGGTGGGCCCGTTGCCGACTCTTCAATGTGTAGATTTTTTTGCATTGGCCCAATTGTTCACAGCTATTCTTGAAATTGAAATTGAAACGATTTTATTTGTTTCTTTATTTATCTTTTAGTGAAAGAGTAGAGATTTTGATTATCCGATAAATAACAATCATAGACTTATAGTATGATTAGAACTAATTCTCTATTATAGGTTTCAATTAATAAATAAAATAATTTCACATGATTAAAAAAAAAATCTATCTCTGAATTTAATTTATTTTATTTTCTATATTACACTTATCACCTTATCTTATTTCAATTCTTCTCAACTACCATCACAATAAATAACTCTAAAAATCATCTTATTTTCTCAATACTACATAAGCTACAAAATTGAGAATAAACAATATGATTTACGATTGGGTTTAAAAGAGTGTTTTAATGAGGGATTATAAAGAAAATAGTGATAAAAAAGAGAGAGAGAGATCCAAAATTAGTTTAAACATTAATTTAGCTAGGCCGAGGATATGGAAATATAATCCATGAAGATTTTCTTTGCTATCAAATATAATGGTGATTTTTCTGATACATAATTATAACTAGGATGGTTTTTATGAACCAAAGCTGCCATATAAGGGTATCTCGTCAAGAAAAAGATGGTAAAATGGCAACAATCTTGCTATCTTAAGATGGCTTTAAACACTGTCTAATCTCACAGGGAGAGCAGCTCAGTAACTTCATTGTTGGAGAAGAAGCAAATAATCATAGAGAAACAAATTAAGTCTTCCAAAGTTCTTGCAATAATTATGAACTTCTTACATGCCTCTTGTCCCTGGCTAAAGTTCTGAAATCCAGTCACAGAAGTTTTCATGTCCAAATGAAAGTACACATGCTCTTGAAATCATTTACACATTACCAACACCAAGAGAGAAAGTTACATAGTAGGTGTTCCTTTATGAGCAATGAAGAGCACGAAACTCAAAGCATCCATCCTGGAATGAACCCATGGACTTGCTGGGTGGCATGTGTTGTTGCAGTCATCTGGTCTGAACCAACAGGGTTGTAGCTGTTTTCACCATATGAACAAACAGAAAGAGGATTAGGATATATAGCTGATAAATTGACGAATCAATATTATGGACACTGGCTTAGCCTTGAATAGTTGATTTCAGTACTGATTAGATAATGAACAAATGACAAATTAAGTGATTGAGAGATCTTGAGAAATTTAATGTTTACCCTATTTGCAAAGTGGGATTGCATTCTAAAGCCTGGAATAGCCCCTGAGACTGAGCATGCTGGTGGCCATAGGACATATTTTGCTGATCATCACCTTCCCATGATGGTCGGAGGCTATTTCTTGCACTGATTTCATCCAGCTGCCAAACATTAGAAACATGAAAACAGAAGGCAAATCATATTAGCTACCAAACATGAGTATTTCAGCATGTTAGTATGTCTAGAAAGAGCTCATATAGAATGTCATGTTCTGAAGAATTGAATTGTTGCTGAATTTGGCAATTGGAGTGTGCTAGCCAGAATTTTAGTACATAGAAAAAGCTGAAAGCGAGGAGAATGAGACCAAAGCATAACAGGGAACTCCTGATTCCAGTATAAGTAAAGTATTAAGACAGTATTAAGTGTACTAAACATGGTTTTTTTTTTTTACACTTTTAGATTGCAAAAGGAAATACTGGTAGATATTGGAAGCTTTCATGGCTAGCTGAACTTTGCTATCCATTAATCATCGGAAAAGTGGGGAGTTTGGTTTTAAAGATCACTATATATGGATTCTTAAGGGGAAATGAAAGATTAAATATCCCGATCAGCGTGAAAGATGCAAGGCCTTTAAACCATGTTGACGAATAACTCCTGACAATCTTGCAGAAAACAAATTTCTATAAACCTGGAGCTAAAAAGTGCCAACCAGCAAGTCTAGCCACTCATAAAGTATGAAATCAATTTGGATATAGCAAGTTAACACATTACCTTTATTGTCAAACCTCTGTTAGCTTCCAGCAACAGATGTTCCTGTGCTCAAAACACTTTTCAGTTAGCATTCGAAGCAACATAAAGTGAGATACTCTAATTATACCACCACTTTTATATATGTACCTTATTTTGAAGATCAGCAAGTTGGTCGAGCATATACTGGGTCTGCATAGTGGCATGGAATAATAATATTATCAAACACAATGTAGAAGAACTTGTATTTCTTATCAGCAAAAATCAATAAGAAGCATGATATACAAAGCACATGCTTTCTCAAGAGATAAGAACAGCAGGTTCTTAACCTATGCAAGCCAAGCCAAGCCAAGAAACAATCTCATAGTTTAACTAACATATACTACAGTAGAATTGCTTGATACAAAATGATCAGCATGAATGCTGATAACAGGTGGAGATCAGGGCAGCGAAGGCATAATTAATCAAGGTAACGTTGATCTTTCCTAACAAACATGGGACCCTTAAATACACTATACAACTAGAACAGGCTGCACAAACAAATGGCTGAAAGAAAGATAGCCATCTACACCTATCTTTAAGGCCACAAAGGAAAACCATGAAATGAAAGGAAAGAAATAGGGAAAGAAAGCTATTAGTCAACAATAACTGCATAAAAAGAAATCTTAATACAAGCATTAATTGTTAGCTAGAACACCTTTTAGCCCAATCTTCCAAGTAATCTTGTCTTGTTTTCTGGTTCATCTAACTTTAACATCATAGAACATTAATGCAAGAAATTGACACAGAAAATCATTTGGATTGTGAAATGCTAGCATGTGAAATTCGTTGTTCCCTTGACGCTAAAAAGAAACAAGTAACACTAAAAATTAAATTACCTTAGTTGACCGAACTTGGTTCAATGACGACTCTAACTGACGCTCGAGCTGCTCAAGCTCTTTGGTATTCAGAGGTCCGAGGTCCTCTCCAAGAAGGTTCCTGTAGAATTTATCAAGGATAGGAACTGCTTATATTTGATAACAAGGCAGCATCCACTAAAATGTTTACAGTCAGGAAAGAAACTTCAGCTTGAATCACAACATCTTCATGTCATGGTGGAACTAAATATCTTGAAAGTAAAATTTGCTAAATAGAACGATCCAGGATGCTTGCTATTGTGGTTACCTCTGAGTTCGTTGTAGGGCCTCAAATCTTGCTTTCACTTTCAAGTACTCCCTGTAGCTGCTCTGCTACCATACACCCGAATCAGTTGAAAATACAAACCAAGAAATATAACTCAAGTTATTTTAATGCAATAGATGATCGGAACATGACACGTTGATGGTTGCCTTGGTTAGAAAACCATAGCACGCATGAAGTCAGCTTATAATAAAGGCAAAGTGAACTCTTAACCTTAATTCTTCTTCGTTTCTTTATGTACTTAACGCATTGCTATATTGTGGGACTCAACTTGATCTATTTCCTCAACTATCATCAACTATTGAGGACTAATAGATAGTTGATAAATTAGAGTACTAATATCATGATTGCTTGTATTAAGAAGATTCAAGCCTATGCGATTTGGCAAAGCCTTGAAAAAACTGAAGCAACAGACAGCCATTTTCTTTGGCTTGCTTCCCCAATACAGCAATACAAATAAATCTTGCGAGTGGCTCGCGCATTTGTTTTTGCGTAAAAGTTATAGGCTAAAGCTTTATCATCCAAACACCATTTTAGTTACTGATATTCCCACTGTCAATAATTTGAGGAAATACTTCACTTTTGTTCCTGTTACTTTTGTTTTTAATTTGAGGAAAATACTTCCCGTATATCATAAAATTTGCATAGATTGGTATTTATAGCTAAGAAAATATCTGTAACTTTTATGTCACCATACGTTCAAAGTAGTCAAAGAGCGTAACTCTAAATAAAACCTGTACGTCATTTGTTATTAAAATGTTTCAACAAATGATCATATGTTGTAACAAATTTTGTTAGATTATGAGAAAAGCATAATGAATACTCAATGTATTGTATCTAAAAATAGTATTACCCTGTAGCCATCTACATTGTAGGAAAAAGAATACAACTAAGCTTACCTCGAGCTCCTTGGCTGGTTTATTGACTTCTTCTGCACCATAGCTGCACTTCTGATACCTTTCCAGGGTCTTGAGCATGCTGCAAAAGGGAAAAACATAAAACAAGGCTAATAAAAACAGTCTGATTATCGGAAAAATAGCAAAGCAAAATGGAATTTTGTTCTTATTTTTTATAAAACAAGACCATTGTATTAATCACGAGCTTGCAGGAAAAAAAAAAAACTTTCCTAGTTAAAAGTAGCAGTCACTAGTAGGTTTTTTTTTTCTTCTTGGAAAACTCCATTTATTCAGGTATGGACGAATCGTTCTTTCTATCTATTATTATGGAAAAATAAAAGATATTGATCTCACATGCTAAACTTTCTTTAAGATCAAACAATTTCATCAAATTAAATATAATTGTATGTATGATAGTATCTATGATACCGGAAATATCAAAAAACCCGATTAGTGAAATTGCTCAGGATTGTACCAAGGCACACACTCAAAAGTAACCTGTCTGTTTCATCATCTGGAAGCCACACAGATGTTTCTTTACCCCTAAATGCAATGTGGGAATCCCTGCAGACAACCCTCCATAAACTGTGATCTCAAAATCTTGATTGATTTCTTTTTAATTTGGTACACATAACTAAACTATTAAAATTAAGCCATTAACCATCTTTCTATGACCTGATTGATTTCCTTCAAGAGATCGAGAGGTGGATTAAATTATAAAATCTGGTGATATTTGATCCATCCACACATTGCAAGACCTCCATGCCCTTCCACGCAGTTGAAAAACTGCATTAATGGTCAAGGTTTATTATGAAATAGGAGTAGCCCGGCCCTGTACGTGATACCTCTATTTTGAGTATATTTTTTAGTTTTTATGGATCCAGTACCTTTCCAAATGCCAACCTCTCTGTGTACCACGAGAAGGGGTCTGGTTTAACCAATATAGAGTATGATGCATGGTCCATGGAGGTAGTGATCCATATATATGACTATCCATGTATCATAAATCTAGGTTTTCTTTTGTACAAATATTTCTAAACAAACCTATCACACACTTTCTTGCATAAAAAACATCAGTGTACCTTTAGTTTATATATACTTTCCTAATAGGCCTATCTATCAAATTTTCCTATTAAAATTTTCTCATTAAGATTTTCAATTGATCCTTAAAATTATTATGTCTTTGTAAAATTTATCTTTTTAAATCCCATTATAATACCATCTATAATTTCGTTGATATAAACTGAGAGATTATTTTTATCAATATATCAATGAAAGAACTTTATCATCAACTTAATTCTATCAGTAAAGTCGTTGGTAAAAGTTATATGTCATCATATTTTTTTGGTTTTTTTTTTCTCATTGCAATTCCCTCAATATATACCAACAAAATACTTTCATCAGTGTTTACTAAGGAATATAGCGATGGAAAAGTTTGTCAATAAAATTCACCGAAATATACTGACGGAAAAAATTTTATCGGTATTTTTATTTGTATTTTTCAAATTTCTGGTAATGAAATTTCTGAATAGGTCAATAACAAATATACCAATCAAAACCAATATTAAAACCCAACTTTGATGTAACAGTCTAATTCCTTCACAAACAAAAATTTTCATGTACAACCTTAAAATTTCTTGCAATATATATGATCTTTTAACTTGTGAAAACTCTAAAATCAACTCCATTCCCAAACTTTTCTTCTTCAATTTTACCCAAAAAAAAAACTTTAAAGTTAACAGTATAATATTTAAGACATCCAAATGTTTCAAACTCCAATTCGCAGTTCAAGTTCTGATCCATATCCATCCATCTTTTCCAATTCAATGATGAGGCCAAGGTTTAAAACCTGAAAACAAAATGACCTCTATTTTTTTTTTCACTTGATTTATTTTTTTATTTATAGTATTGTGCTACTTACCAAAAAAGATAACAAAAAAGTGTACGAAGACTATATAATTATAACAGGCTTATTTTTTGAAAATTGATATTGAAATATACAAACAATATTATTATCTGATAAATTCTACAAAGAAGGCATTCAAAGTTGGTGATCAAAGAATTTGCTCCTCGAAAAGATCAACAGAAGTAGCAAACACACGAGAATCAATTGATGATTTCATGTTTATTTTCCCGGTAGCTGGTGTTATAAGATAAAAACCCTAGCTAATGTCAGTTTTACGTACATTTCTAATGGCAATCTCTAGACCCGCTTGCTTGTTGTAAAAAGTTAAATAATAGCAACAAACACATGCATAGTTGCACTGAGACGTTTAGAAGAAGAAGAAGAAGAAAGGTTTTGAAACACTCAAGAATCTAGAATGGAGTTTGCTAATATCTCGCACTAAATTAATCCACTACATGCTTAGTTTCCTTTTCATTTTTTTTTTCCTTAAAAAAACTCGTAATCAATTGAACAAATCCCAAGAAAAGTGTAAAATATCCAAAATCTTATGCTACTAGAATTTCTAGAAGAAATCGTACATTTATTGTAAGTTTAGTTAATAACCACACTTTCATTATTGAATCAGGTGCATACAGGGATTTCTGGAATAACCATGTAACAAGGGAGAAGTACTTTCTATACCTAGCAGATAACACTTATTATGGCCAAGTAATTCTCAGCCTTTTCACACTCCAAAGTTTTCTCTAACGAACCCAAATTGTCTAAAGGGTAAGAACATGTTTCCTGGATAATCAACTCAACCTCATTTAATGGAGAGCTACCAGCTACCGGCCGCTGGATATATCAGTTTCTTTTGTTGATTCTTCAACCTAGGGGAAAGATAAATTAGAAGAGAAAACAAAAGAAGCAATGGAGTTTTTTTTGTCGAAGAATTTGAAATTTCTTGAGAGAAAAAGAGGAATCTTGAGCCACTATTGAATAGATCACCTTAATATAAATGCTTGATCAATTAGGTACTCTATAGCTCACCAAAGCAAACATCAAGATCTCAATCATGAACAATAGAAAGACTTCAAATTTAATTCAGATCCCGTGAAGCAAGAATCACACCGGGAAGATCAAACAAAAACCTAATAGATTTGAGCTTCACAAAGATCACAACAAGACAAAACAATAAAATTGTATATACTTCACCGAATTCTTAACCTTGATTACCATCAAACTTGAAAAGTGATCGTTTCAGAAAAAAAAAAAACTCTGAAAAATTGTTAGATAGAAAGAGATTCAAATAAGCTTGCTTTGTGGGACAAGAATCACACAAAATATCAAGTCCATGAACAAATAAAGATAGACGATAAATGGATCCAACCTAAGATTATTATTTTCTTAAAAACAAATGGCTTAAAAGATTGCGATAAGAAAGAAAAAGAAAAGGGTCATACTTAGATGTGCTACAAAACTCGTAGAGCTTGCCACGGTTAGAGAAGATGATGAGAGCAACCTCAGCATCACAGAGCACAGATAACTCATAAGCTTTCTTCAACAACCCATTTCTCCTCTTTGCAAATGTCACCTGCCTGTTTATCTTGTTCTCTATCCTCTTCAGCTCCACTCTACCTCTCCCCATACTCCTTAACTACAATCACAAGCCAAAAAAACCAAATAAAAAACCATCTTTCGTTATAATTAATACATAAATCTAACCATATAAGTTAATGATATATTTACTTTTGTATTAGTCTTTATTTCCTTTATATCTTTCCTTTTCTTTTGTTTTTTTTTTTTCGTTTCTTGTTCTTCTCTCAAGAGCAAGAAGAAGGTGATCTACACTTTTAGGAATCAGAACCCAAACTGTAACCAAATATGTGAAAAACGAAGAGAAAGTTGGATATTTTAAAGAAACCCTAGAGAGAAAGAAAGACCCACCAATAATAGAGAGAACAACAAAAGTTTGAAGAAAGAGAAAGTTAGAAGTTTAAAGAAGTACTTCGGTTGTCTTCTTCTTTTCTGTATATATATATATATATAAGCTTTTCTGTAGAAAAGAAATGCAGCTTAATTAGGGTTAGCTGTTCTTTCTAGTTACATGCAACCTCTCTGTATTTTACTGTTTTATTTTTCAGTATTAACGGCAATGGGGTTCTCTACTTGACTTTCTCCTAATTAAGTATCTCCTAATCGGTATTATGTATGTCTTTCGCATTTATATAGTTATATTTATAAATTATATTGAAAAAAAATAATTTCCTTACAATTTTCTTGAGGAATTGATATATATATATATATATATATATAAAGTAAATTCATTTATTAGCTTTCAAAGCTTCTTGGTTTTTACTTTTTTGTCACATCATTGATTACGAACGTAGGTTCTAAGTTTGGAGAGTGTATTCACGCGCCACCGTCTCGATCATTGTGTCAGTGTTGTTGGAGGGAGGGTTGTAAGTGTGGTCACGCGCTGCGGTGGGGGGTAAAAATGGGACAGTGGTCCTTTCATGTAAGAAAATTTTATGGGGCATCAATTTGTCATTTCCAGATGTTTCCACACGTGGCAGAAAGAAGTCCTCTTCCTTAAAATGGAGCTCCTCCACGTGTCGGTTTGATACTGGAGAAAGTTCTTGATTTGGCTTCTCCGGATGAGGTTGTCTGATTACGGCGTTACTGTTTGGGGCATTGAGAAATCAAACAAACTAGGAATTTAGTATTTAGAATATTCAGTCTTGGTTGATGCTTTGCCACGGGCTCAACTATTTTTTTATATAAAAAATAATATTTAAATATTAAAATGAAATAAAAAAAAGTATAAAAAACAGCTTGTAATTACGGTAATTAAAGTCAGGCCAACCTAAAATATCTTATTAAATTTGTAGTTTAGATAATGAAATTGAAATAATTCGATAAATAAATTAAGAGAATTATAAAGTTTTTTTTAATAAGAAAAACATGTTAATTTTTTAAATTCATGACCTAAATCATTAGACCCAAAGCACCCAATCTAAACAAATTATAAAACTTAATTCTCAATCAATTAAATATTGAAGGATAAAATTGAAAAAAAAAAATCAATTATACAAAAGGATTAAAAAATAGCAATTAAAATAATGAGAATCAAAAGTAAATACAAAATAAATTTTATATTTGATTGAAAAGTGAAATTGAAAAGAAAAATAACTTTCACAAAAAGACCAAGAAAAAAATTAGAAATCAAAACAATGAGGACTAAATTGAAAAACATAATACCAATAATATGAATTGAATGATAAAATCAAAAACCAATCAAACTTTTACATAAGGGCCAAGATAAAAAAAAAAATATAAATCCAAAGAATAAGAATCAAATTGGAGAATATAATATTTAGTAAATTTGGATTGAAGGACAAAATTGAAAACAAAAAAAACTTCAACAAAAAAAGCCAAGACAAAAAATTAGAAAAAGAATAAGTACTACAATTGAAATACCAATAACCAATAGGGTTAAGCTATAATTTTCAAGGGAGGAGAGAAAAAAAGGAAAGAAAAAAAAGTCTACTAGTGACAAATTGAACCACCATCGGAAAAATGCGTTGTACCAATAGAAAGATGACATGATAGTGCTTCCAACAACAAGAAAGAAGGGTATTTTTGGATATTGGGAGACATCGCATGTGTTGCCTAAATGGCGTGAGCACCTCCCACGTGCCTTCGGGTGCACCACACGTGCATATTCTTTTTTGTTTTTTTTTTATTTAGCCAAATAGCAAAGTGACACTAAGATAACTTTATAATTACAAAAACACCATTGTGAAAAGACCAAGAAGCCCCTTGACTCTATTTTTTTGCTTTTAATGGTATTTTTGTCATTTTATTATTCATTTTAATTGTTTATTATTTTTTTATATTTGGTCAAATATAAAATTTCCCCTTAGCTAAAATAATAATAATAATAATAAAACCATTATGAAAAGATAAAAATACCTCTTAACACTTTGTTTAATGTTTTTTCTTTTAATGGTATTTTGGTTGTTTTTGTAAACCCCTAGTCTAAAATAAGAATATTTTAAGAAAAAATCCAATGAAAATTATTTAAGTGAATATTAAAGAGAGGATTAAACAATGAGAAAGTTGGGTGTGACATTAAAATTTGTTTAAAGGATGGGGACACAAAATAAAAGACATTAAAATCCTTAGGGACCAATTTATAAATAGGTAAATTAAGGAGTATAAATACATTTTTTCTCGCCTTAAGGCTGACAACTTGGTTAAGAGAGGGAGTTAGGGTTTTTGAAATTTTTTCTTCAAATTCTTGGTAAATCTCTTAAAAACTAGTTGTTTTAGGAAATCAAAAGGGCTAGAGAGTGATTAAAGAGGGAAAGTGAGTGATTTTAGTGGGTTTAAAGGGTTAGAGGAGAAAATATGGTGTTAAAAAGAAAGGAAAGAAAAGGTGAAAGGAAGCTTGAATTTTCTTCCAAATTTCTCTTTCGTTCTTTGTTGTTTCAAGGTGAGAACAACTTTTATTGTGTTTGGTTTTCAAAATGTTAGCATATTAAGGTTTAAAATGATATCTAGTATTATGGAAAAATGGATTTTTATAGTTGTGATAATTGTAAGGACATTTTCTTTTGTTAGAATCAAGTTTAGAAGCATGAATAAAGTTTGAGTAAGTGGAAAAATTGTATAAATTTGAAGGAAAATACATTCCCTTTTAAAGGTACATGTTTGGCTAGAGAGGGAGAGTATGATAGAATTTTGTTTGATTTTTTTGATAAAAATGATGAGTATTATGGGTTTAATTGAACTAATTATGATTGAATTAGATTAAAATTGGATGCTTAAAAAAAGTGAGGGGCTTTAGAGCCGGCCAAGTGTAGAATTTGAGAGAAATTATTTTTGGATAATTGGTATTGAACACATTAAATGGTAAAATATTTTGTATTATTATAGAGATAATAATTGTTGAGACAAAGATAATTAAATTTATGATAAAAAATGAGAATATGAATGAAATTATCCATCAAAAATTATTGAAGACTTATTGGATAAAAAGGAGAGGCCAATTAGGGTCTCTAATTGTGTTTATAAGAATATTGATAGTATTGGTTATAGTATAACATGGGACATCATTGTAGGAAGGCCATAGACGAGAGGTGCAGGACCTTCATGTGCAAAAGTTAGGTACAACAGTGCCTAAAATAAATAATTTAGCAATGCATCTTATCTTATCTTATCAATTTTTTATTGTTTTGCTTTAAATAAATGTCAAGGGAATAGTTTGTGTAGAAAGTTGGTAAAGGGAATGAATGTGGAAGAAAAAAAAATCCCATTAGTCATCCAGGGAACTTGGAGACTAATGTTATTAGCAAAATTAATATCAACCATAATGGAATTCTCATGATAAAATAAAATAATTTATAAAAAGAAAAGTAGAGAATAAATTAGTCATTTAAGGTAAGAATGACAAATGCTAGTAGCATTGTGAAAAATAACATAAATTTATTAGTCACTTGAGAAATAGTGATTAATGATAATGTTGAATATCATTGGCAACATGGATTAATTACTAGGTGAGGGTAATTAATGATATTATAGATATTGATATCATCATAAATTGATTAGTCTCTTGAGAAAATGTGACTAATGACAACAACGAATATTTGTCGGCATAGATTAATTACCAAGTAAATGTAATTAATGATATCATGGGTATTGATATCAGAATAAATTGATTAATCACTTGAGAAAAGATAACTAATAATAACGATGAATATCATTGTCAACATGGATTAATTATCAGGTAAAGGTAATTAATGATATTATGGGTATTGATATTAGGATAAATTGATAGTTACTTGAGAGAAGGTGACTAATTATAACAATAAATATTATTATCGGCATGAATTAATTACCAGATGAGGGTAATTAATGATATAATTGATATTGGTATCGACATAAATTGAGTTTTCATTTGAGAAATTGTGACTAATAATAATGATGAATATCGTTATCGGTACAAATAAATTACCAAGTCAAATAATCAATGGTATAATGAATAATGGTATCAGTATAAAGTGATAATAAAAAAAAAAGGTCTTCTTACGATACAATAATAAAAATGAGATATTGATTGATTATAAGATTGAGAATAATGAGTGACCAAAAAGAAATACTATTATGATAGTAAATATTAATTATATACTAATGTTTTATGTTATAGGTTCCTTCTAGACTTGTTCATTATCGAGTGAACTGTACTTGTAATAGATTTTTATTATAATTTAGGTAGTAGTATAATTTCATCTTGGATTAATGCATTGGAATCTAAAACTTAGTGAATTAATGACAATGTGAAATGTTGAACTTATAAATAACTTTCTAGTTTATATGTGGTGATATGTAACTTATAAGTTAACACTTTTTTGTTAAATAAAATGTGATATTTTTATCTCTTCCATTAATTTTGTTGTTATAATTTCTTTAATCTTGAAAGATAATTAACAATATAATGTAATTATTTTTTTCTATGTAATGTGTATAAATAGTATACATAATGAATATAGTTTATTTGAGAATGTGGTGATCATTGGAAACATGTCTAGGATGATTGGATTGTGTGATAAAAGATGGTTGACACAGAAATTGATGATGTCAATAACTTAGTAGTGTTACCGAATAAGGGAATTGTTATCAGATTTATGGCAAACTATATATTAATATATATGTGTAATCATGTAAATTAAAAATTGAGGTTGTTACAGTTTTAATGTGCAATTGAGATGGGAAAAGACTCATAGTGAGTTTTGTAATGACTAATGAACCCGTGAAAAGACTTTAATGCCCTTGAAATCTATTGTCAAGTTTTTTGGATGGAGAAGCAAAACTATCATTACACTCTTTTCAGTGAATAGTGCCAATAAGCCTAGAATTATAGTACTTTTCCAATGCCAATTAGGTTCTATTAATGTTATCCATTCTAAGTTGCGGGTAGTATTTTAAATTAAAAGAAAAAAATGCCAATATTATAGATATTTATATGTTTTTTAATATCATGATTTTTTTAATTGAGAAATGTAAAAATGTACCTATACACTACAAGAATTTTGCATACTACTAATGTATTTTTCTATTTAGACATTGATTCTATCATAAAAACATTTATCGATGAAATCATGGACGATATATGTTCATCGTAAAACATATCGTTGGTGATTTCTATTATGTCAATCATTTTGTCAGTAATGTAATAACTGATGGATTTACAAAAGAAAAAAGGGCGCCAAAAACAATTTACCGCCATTATTCTCTTAGTAATTCCATCAATGAGTTTGACAAATCACCGATAAAAAATACATTTATAATTCCATCAGTGATTGTCAGTGGCATTTCCTATAGTTTTTTTCAAACTCACTGGAATTCTTCGAGGGATTTAATCCATCTGTGATTACATTTGTAATGGTTAGTAGCTTTTCATGTAATTTTTTTTATCTCTCTAGAACTTTTCGATGGACCTAGTCTGTTGGTAATTTGGTTTGAAAGTTTTTTAATATTAAAAAAAATTAGAATGAACATAACATAAATAAAAATAAAAAGAAATAAAATAAAAAAACCAAATATCTGTTACAAATTTAAAAATTATCAATTTAAGTAAAATACTGAATCTTTACCGGGACCGGGTGGGTAAGGAGGTGGACCACAAGTACCACCAATGTTTCACAATAGCTCTATGTACAATCGCCTAAGTTCAATCGTCTTAGCACTAAGTCGTTATGTATTAGTAGCAGTAAGGTCATCTAAACTTCAACTTATTATAGTACAATCGCTTGGAATTTCAAATATTAGGAGCTTGAACTCGATTGTGAGGAACCAATGGTCAATACGTTATGAACCATCCATATATTCTTGGTTGTAGTGTTTGAGATACTATAAACTTGATTTTTATTAGGCCTAAAAAAACAATTTAGCCTCCAATCACAAGTCTGAATCAAGTTTTAGATGGGTCGAATGATTGTCCTCGTATCTCTTCTACAATCTACTAGTATATATTTCCTAAAAAAAACAAGTCAACTAAATTTACATGAACTTCTGAGCTCGACTATCCACGAGCTATTGCACCCATTTTCTGACCATCACCTTTTCACATGTGAGTTTCTACGAAAAAACTCCATCAATCTTGGTTCGTGTTCAAGAACCATAGCCTGTAAAAAAACTATTTTTAGCTAAACATTTTCATATAAAACAATTTAAATAAAATGGATGTAATAAAAAAGAATCTTATGATAAAGTTTCGTAGTATGAGGGCATTTTTCTTTTTGTTTTTATTTTGGTAAGCGAAAGCTCTTTGGTTTTGGTGTGACCTATATTTGGGTAAAATAAAGGTTTTTTTTATCTTTTTTTATTGAAAGACTAATGTCATTCACCATAATTTAAATTGAACCTTGATGGACGTTAGCCAAAACTAAAATGTATATTGGAAATCTAAGATTCGCTACCTAGTAATTGTAAGAAACTAGAGATCCTAAAATATGTACTAGTTCTAGAGATTCAGGTAAGAAGTTAGTTATGCCTAAAGAAAGAATGACATCATTTCTTACAAAACGTTACATTTAGTATGTGTTTTCTTCTGAATTTATCTTTTTTATTACCATTAATTATCCTAATTATTTTAGCTTATTCTCAATTTATTCTTGGTTATCTAAAAAAAATGACATCAGTTCCTAATGATAATAGACTTGTTGATTAGGTTATTCGCAAAAATTAAATCTTGATATTGTTACCTTTTTAATAAGAGACTTGTCATTTGAGCTATTTATAACAAAATTATTATTAAATCATCTGAAAAAGACACTCGTTTTATGCAATATTTTGACATCGTTCCCTTATAAAGAGAAGATGTGTCAATTAAGTTGTTTCTAAAATTGGCATTGAACCCATAAAGATGGTTAAAAAAAATTAGATTAGGCTTTTGCCTATTTATTTTGGTTAGTTTTGAATATTTATTACTAATTTAAAAAATATCAATTTAAATACAATTTATCTAGAGGACAAAAGTTGGAGGAGGAAGAGATGGTGGCGAAGACGAATATTTGTCAGGACTGGGTGGACGACAAGGTAAACTATATGTACCCTCAAGGTTTGACAACAACTCGTACAATCACATAAGTTCAGCTGTCTCAAACCTATGTCAGGTCGTCTCAGCTTTAAGCCAGGTCATTTAAGCTTCAACTTGTTCTCGTACAATCGTTTGGACGATCAAATATTGGGAACTCGAACTCAATTGCGAGGAACCAACGATCGATACACTATAGCCCGTCCGCATATCCTCAGCCATAGTGTTTGAGATATTGTAAACCTAATTTCTATCAAGTTCATAAGATGATCCAACCTCTAACCACAAATCCAGATCGAGTTTTGGATGGGTTGAAGGATCGTCCCTATATCTCTCTTACAATCAAGTGTTTTATGTTTTCTGAAAAACTAAAACCAATCAATAAATTTAAAATAACAATAATAGCATAAGAAAAACAATTATTGAAATCCCACTTACCACGATAAGATTGATTATCTACGAGCTGTTGTACTCCTTTTTGACGATCCTCATTTTGCATATGAGTTTCTACAAAAAGCTTCGTCGGTCTTGGTTTGTGTCCAAGAACCGTAGCCTATAAAAGAAAGCTATTGTTAGTTAAAAATTTTCATATAAAAAACAATTTAAAAAAAATATTTGTAATAAAACAAAATCTTACCATGTGTTTTCCATGTGAAACGAACTTAAAGGATCCACTGGTGTACGTGGTAATTGAACTATCAATTTCCTATTTTGGTTCTCCGTACCCAACTGTGACCACTGTACAAAATGCTTAGACATCACGTGTTGGATATAAGCTTCCCAAACTGCCTCCGAGATGTGTGGAGGTCTGAAATCCCTTTACACGACCATGTCTTCTCGACTTGGAAAACCTCTTTTTTGCATATTTCTTTAAATGTTTTACACCACATACTAGAAAGCACGCAAATTATGTGGTAGAAATAAATTATCGGTTAAGATAACAAAAAATAAAATTTGACCATTTAAAAAAAATAAAAAATTTTGAATTCAATCTTACTTAATGGCAGTGGGATTCTTCCACACCCTCCCCACAACAGCATTAGCAGCCTGCCCCTAGTAAATGTTTTTCTTTAATGTCAATTTTATAAAATAATTAGTTTATTAAATTTATAAAAACTAACCAAATTAAAATTAAAATTAAAAAAGTATTGATGTATATACTAAATTGATGTATATACTAACCTTGAACTCTCCGAATCATGCATCAATCATAGGCTTCCATTCAGGATTTTAAGAATGACACTTCCATCGATGATTTCATTACCGATGTTATCATGCGAGCAACCTCCGCATTTATAAACCTGAAACTCCATTCTTTCATTGAAATTAATTATTTCAAAATTATTCATTGTTGTTTTTTTTTTATTTGTGCAGGAAAGTAAACACAAACTTACATGTTGTGGTTGCACTTCCACTAAGTAATGTACTCCCTAATACATCTTGCTTAGAACGAACGCCCTTTTTGCGGGGAGGCATTGCACTCGACAAGCCTGCATTGAGAGGGGGTGCATGTGCCTTTAGTACATGTTCATGATCGACACCTAGTGACTCATAGTCCTCAAAAGCACTACCAGAAGAATCAATATCACTCTTATCCATATTACTCATCAATGACCTTCTCTTCATCATGTAAATAAGTTAAGCATAAAAAAGGTAACATTTTCATTATATATGATTTTTTTTAAAAAAATCAACATCACCTCCCTTATACAAGAGACCACCTAAAATTTAATTACCTACAAATCAACAAATAAAGCCACAAACCAATTGATTTTACTTTTGACTAATATTCACCTGTTTTTATCTTTTCAAATACATTTATACACAAACACTAATTGCATAAATTTGAAAGTAACTCAACTATTGAGAAAATATTAAACAAAAAATTAAAAATATTGTTTCACTTTTTAGGATGAAAAAGATTTGCAATCAAACAATTACACCATTGAATTTTGGTGTAGTAAACATAAATACAATATTCAACTTGGACAAAAAGCTTTGAATTATTTTTCATTTCCTATCATGCTAGTCTTATATTCTACATGTTATTACACTAACAAACCAAAGATGTGAATATCTAATTTATCAAACTCACCATTCCCATTGGTTTATAAGTGCAACATAATATCTTTTTTTTTCAAAAAAAAAAGTGTTAAATATGATGATTTCATTACAAAAAAAGTTTAACTAAAATCATGCATTTTCTCTTAATCGAAAAGAAAATTATTTTTTCATTTTTAGAAACAGTAAGTATTTTTTAATTCTCTTGAATACCAAAACTAAAATCACGCCATTTATGACTGGCACTCTTTACTCTTTTATTAAACCCAAACCACACTTTTTATTGTGAAAAATAAATTGTATGCCATGCAAATTGAGAATTTTGACATTCTCATGGTTACAACTACAAAAAAAAAATACAATGTTGTGCATAACCTAATCAATAATGCAAAATAAAAGGCACAACTACAAAAAAAAAAATACAATGTTGTGCATAACCTAATCAATAATGCAAAATAAAAGGCACTAATCAATCACTATCCAAAACCTGGTTCCATAAAAAAAATCTCCACTTTAGAATCTCGACATTGCACACTATTAATATTAGAGACATATATAAACTAGACATTATACATTTTATTTATACTAACAACAAGATCATTCATTAAAAAAAGAATTATTTTTCATAAAAAAATACTTCAAATCCAACATTAACTAGGAAAGTCATTTTTATAAACAAATTACATTAACACATTTCATTTTTTAGGATACCATACCCTACAATTATCAATCTTATCTAAATCAACTTACTAATTTAAGCCAAACTCAATAAATACAGTAACACAAATACAATAACAATACTTACATATATCACATATAAAAGAAATTAATCATAATATTAAGAGAAAAAAAGAGAGAAAAGTAAAAACTCCGCAATTTTACTACACAAATTCTTAATAACATGAGAAGTTCAATCATCACTAGAAAAAAAAAAAAAACCTCTAAATGAGATTCTATCAAGACTATGCTAAAACAGAAAATAAAAAACATCATGCTTAGAATGCATGCAGAAACAATGGTAAAAAAAATTAAAGAGCAAAGACTTACCTAGCATGGAGGCATGAAGGACAACGTTGAGGGTGTAGGGAGAGTGGAATAAAGATGAGAAGGAAAATAGAGAGAATAAGTCGATAGAAATTGGAGAAAGGAGGAAGACTAAGGGAGAGAGGTTGACAAAGAGAGAAATAAGACAAAGAAAACACAGAAGAGAATAAAAAAAAAGACAAATGAAATTAGAGATTATAGTCTTTTAATTAAGGCTTCTTACCAACAAAATTACTAATAGACAATTAAATATATATTATTTTTTATAATCCATCAATAATTTTATTGGTAATTAAAACTTAAAAACTTCAATGAAACCTAACATTTTGAAAAAAAAAAAACCCTAAAATTATCTATTGGATTTTCGGTACATCAGTGATTTCATCTATACTTATTAGTGATAGAATATATAATTATTCATTCCATCGATAATTCCATCTATAATTATCAGGGGTAAAGTCATGTAATTGTTTTCAACTCTCTAGAACTTTATGAGGGACATAGTCCGTCAGTGATTCCGTCTGTAATTGTTAGTGGCAAAGTCATGTAATTTTTTTAAACTCTTTAGAACTTTCTAAGGGACTTAATATGTCGATAATTCTGTTTATAATTATCAATGGCAAAGTCATGTAAAAGTTTTTCAACTCTCTGGAACTTTTTGAAGGACTTAATCTGTCGGTGATTCCATCAATATGAAACAATTTATTTTTCTAAAGTATTTTTATATTCCTTATCTATCCAACTTGCATGCACAGTAAAATAACAACACAATAATACCATTTCATTTAATGATAATAAATTCACAACAATAAATTTTTCATCAATGTTAACAACAATTCATTGTAAATAAACAACCAGAAATATTACATTAAAGTAAAATTCATAACACATTAATGTTTTACAATTTAATTAGAATTATCTTCTTCTCCTTCTTCTTCTTCTCCAATTTTATCATCATCATGTCCATCATAATCTTCTTCATTGAATTGATGTTTGTCGATATCATCATCTTCATCGCCTTGTGTATGTCTATTGGTTCTCAATACATCATTTAACTCCTCAATGTCAACATGAACAAAACTATTCTCAACAACATGGAAATTTGAATTTTCTTGTAAGTTGGTAAATAGAGCAACTCGATATGTATCAACTAACTTATTAATTTGAAAGACATCATCTCTCGCAGTTACTTCATCATTATCATCCTTAACAACTTGGAAATGACCCTTAGGTTTGGTTTTCACTATGAATAACCAATCAATCCTAAAATAATTCTTTCTAAAGGAAGGAGTGTATATATAATAATCTTGTATGCATTGCATGAAAAAAAATCATCGACGTTGCAAACTGTAGCCTTTATATTAATTTCAACCAAACCATGGTGGAGATTTATTTTGATTCCTCTATTGATGGTATCATACATATAACATTTGAATAAAAAGACTTTATTAAGCTTGCTATGATATTGCAGCTCAATCAGCTCTTCTAACTTCTAATAACAATCAACTTCAAACTCATTAGAAATTGATTTTTTAACACAAACTTTACTATTATAGATTTTTCTACTCTAACCATACTCTTTAGTATGAAAGACATATCTACCCGTTATAGCACTTGACCTTTCTTTCAGGACCCAAACATAGTAAATTCAAACTACCACTAACATTCCCTCCCACTTGATAAATTTAATACATGATTACAACCAGTAACAGTTAAAGAGAAATTTTTATTGAAATTAAGTATTACGAGAGATAAGTAGTGCTTACATGTGTTCTGAATCACGTGACAAATTGTTATCTTGTAACTGGAAATTTTGAGATTCAATTACATGATGTTGCCTATGATGAATTTTTAAATCTATTAGTTTATAAAAGTATAAGAGAAAAAAATATATAAAAATAACATGTTAATATTGTACTTAATAAAAGGTCTCAATTCAGTTAAATAACACATAATTATATGCATGTTTGAATTTGATTTTTGTCAAGTATCTTTCCTTCACTGTATTTTTTGGTAAAGGTCATCCAAGATGGAAAAATATTGATAAACTCCCACTTAAAGGCACTCACCACTGTCATTATGTCTTAGAATGCGGTTGATTCTTGTTTTCAAGTGAGGCTAAAAAATAGTACGAGATGAATGTTGAGATCTCTTCAACAATATAAACCTCTTATATCAAAGCCTAAACATGCACCTGGTTTTTAACTTTTTTTTTTATATTTAGGATAAACAATTATCTATATGGAATTAAATGAATGTTTTAATTTTTTTTAAAAAGACAATAGAAATTTAATTAGGATGAATGTGTAATCCCCAACCTCTTGAATGCATACACCCATCCATCTATATTGGATATGACCTCCAACTTTTGCCTCAAACGATAGATGTATAAGTATATACTCCATTGAGTTAAAGAAAAACAGAGGAAACATCATCTTAATTATCTAGATTGTTTGGACAATATTTGTTTCAAGCTTCCCATATGTTGGATAGGCAACTTGTTAGAGCATATATCTCTCTAAAAAAGTGACTAATCTCTTTAAGTGCATCTCATATCCCTTTTGACAATAAATCTCGGTAAGCAAGTGGAATGAGTGTTTGTATAAACACATGATAGTCAAGACTCTTCATTCCATATAATCTGTCATCCTCTAAATTTACCAATCTAGATATGTTTGAAGCATATTATTTAGAAAAACGTAGATCCTTAATCCATTGGTAGAAAAATAACTTTGCATTCTTGTCTAAGGTGAAGCTATCTTTGGGCTTTATGACCCGTGACCCATTATAAACCAACTTCATGTTCTTACAGTGACAAAATAAAGGTATATCTATTCTAGCCTTCATGTTGTCCTTTGTCTTCCCTTTCATGTCTATCACCATGTTAAAAATGTTTTTAAACACGTTCTTTTTTATATGCATGACATCCAGATTTTGGCAGAAGAGATTAGTCTTCCAACAAGGAAGTTCCCAAAAAATACTTGGTGTTACCCAATTATGGGTCACGGCAAAACCAGGAAACTTCTGCTTATCGGATTGAAAACTAAATACAATGCCCTTATATTGTGAGACCACATCATATAATTCTTCACCCGATGATATCGGCGATGCAACACTCCTTTCAACTCTACCTACAAAGAAGTCTTTTATGTTCTTTTTGTACTTGTGATTAATTGGCAATCAATAAATTATGTTTTACTATCATTTGTTAAGGTGAAAGCCTTGTTATTTTTTGTATAGTATGGATAACCTACTTTCCCATGCATGCTCTAACCATAAAAACATTTCATTTGTAGGAAAATCATTGACAATCTATATCAAAGCTATCTTCATCTAAAATTTTGGTTTTCTCGAGACGTCATACATTAAAATCTCAAATGACTACAACTATTACAACTCATCAATTAACAGTTGAAGACAAACATCTATATTCCTACCTGGACTATTAGGATTGCGTATGACTATAGATAAGAACATGAACTCTGACCTCATACACATCCTTGGTGGCAAGTTTTAAATCATGGATATCACTAGCCAACAAGAATATGGTGTAGCAAATGACCTAAATGGATTGAACTCGTCTGTATATAACCTACAATATACATTGAGAATTAAGGATACACCTTATTAAATTATTTTTAGGCTTCACCATTAGAAGGGTGCATCATGACTCTATCCATCGTATTATGTGAATGATGCCATATCATGTGCTCAGCAGTGTTTGGAGACATGAATAACCTTTGTAATCTAGGAGTAATTACGAAGTATCTCTATTTTCTATGTGCAATAAGAGTCATTCTCTTGTTAGTTCTAGGTTTATACCGAGCATGCCCAAAGGTTCTGCACTCGATCAAATCTTTATTTTTTAGGTAGTACAACATGCAGAAGTTTGGACACATGCCAATTTTTTGGTATCCTAGACCAAGGGGTTTCATCATGGATTTAATAGCATATAAGTTCTTTTTCAACCTATTCCCTTCAAGTAAAATGCTTCTTGCCTATTTGATGATTTTTTCGCAACTGACCTCATTTTAGCCTATGATCTGACTTGATGGTGACACATGTGTAGCGACCAATAATTTAATGTGATTTGTACACCCATCCTATAAATTTTTGTCATGATCTTTTAAAAGAATAAAAATTTGGTTCACAACTGTATTTGGTTCTTCATCTACAAATGAATATTCACCTGTATCGCCCTTATTCATTCCTATTTCATCCATAATCATACTCCCATAATGATTACTATTATCATTCATAACTCCATGAACATTGTTATAACTAGAAGTTAAATCCATCCATGGTTTCTATAATGGTCTCTTTAGGAACATATGGTTCTCCATAGGCAAACTAAAACAAGTATTTCTCAAAGAACCATTTTTTTCTAAAAGATGCATCAAACATTCGGATCAAGAAAAGTTTTTTTTTACAGCTCTTAAATGGATATCTAATACTGCCTCCACTAATATTTTTTGGATTACATAATGCATGATTAATAAACTCTTAACCCCATTGCAATAATTCATCATATGCAACCCTTCGGGTGAAACTCAATAGTTCAAAGAACAATTATCCTTTACTTATATGAAACTTACATTAAATATTGATGACAACATGTATTAATTAATAATGTGAATTAAAAAAATTATCTGTACCTAACTAATTAGATGTCATTTATTTAACTCAAAATTGTTCAATCTGTTTTAATAGTACCCTTAAATTAATATCAATTTTCTTCAAAAAATCAAATTCCTCTAAATTTACTAAAATTTTCAACTTAACAATAAAATTAACAAAATATGAAATGTACCCATTATATAAGCTATTATTTATTTATTATAAAACACCTATGATATAAAATCAAACTTAATTCCATCAAATGACAAACAAATATAATTTTTCAAAAGCTCAAACAAACCCTAATATGTATAAATCATACATTCATACAATAAGTTTCTATGAGAAAAAGTTATAAAACAAGTAAACAAACTATATTTACTACATTAAAATGCCTAAAAAAATTAACATTTAAAAAATGGGTTACAAGAAAAAATTGATAGTTCTTACTTGACATGGTGAATCTTCAAAACAAAATCGAACTAGAACAGGGATGCTGACAAACTGAGTGTTGGGGTAGTCATATTTGTTATGATGGGAGCTTGATTTGTGATGAAATGTGGGGGTGTTGTATGTTATTTTCTATAGAATAATAAAGGAGGAGGAGGAGGAAGAAGGAATGAGGGAGGAGGGATTTGCTGTTAGGTTATAATCTCAATATTATTGATGGATTCATTGACGAGAATTATTGACAAACATATTTCCTTAGTAATTCCATCTATAATAACGACACATCATTTTTCTTATGTTTTAATTACATCATTTCAAACTATAATTTCCCTGGTGAATACTAATGTAAATTTTTTATTGGTGTATACTAAGGGAAACAACAAAGAAATATTATGTTGGTAAATTTCACTGTAATTTACCGACATGTTTTTTTCATCGGTATTTGCGTTTGTTTTTGATAATTTTCTAGTAGTGATCTATGTAATTTTGCAGTCAGGTTGTTTATGCTTTTGTTCTAAATGATGATATGATTTTCTATGTTTTGTTTTATTTATGAAATGAGTTTAGCTTTTTAATTTTATTTTTCTTCTTGCAATCTCCAAATTTTAAGGTATTATAGGATGTTCTCGTGCACTTGTGCCTGAGAAATTATTAGGTATCCACTTGAGAATTTTTTTTTAAATATCATGTGATGTCTTTATGATTATATATGTGTTGGGTTGATTTGAGTAAACAAATATTTGTTTGATTGTGATAATAAAATCTATAAACATTGAATTGATTTTGTTGTGTTTATTAGTTGAATATATGAAGAACTATTATGAGATAATATGAATTATGTAAAGATTTTTAATTGTGTTTAGGTTTTATTTGTGTATCATGTAGTGATTTCATAGCTTGGATGTGTATTAAGATAATTAAACATGAATTTATTTGGTTATTGTGATCATTGTTTTGATAAACTTTTGGATTGATTTTTTGGATTGCTTGAGATGATTTTGGTGATTAAATGATTGAGATATTGCATTGAGATGATGAATATGTATCATTGATTTGATTATGATTTTATTATGAAGTTTTCATATCTTAAAATTTGGATATGTTATTGTGAATAATGATTGATTGTATTTTTAATTGCATAGTTGTGTTGATGATTATAATATTTTGTCGTGTAACTGATTGTGAGGTTATGTTGATGATTATATGTTGATTTGGATAATTTAGTTTGATGTTAATTTGTTGTGGAAGCTTATATGAGGATCGATTGTGTTGAGGATTATAATGATTGGTTGTGTAACTAATTACGAGGTTATATTAATGATTACATATTGATTTGAATAACTTTGGTTTAATTGTTGTTTTTATTGTGGAAATTCAATTATGGAGATGATTTTGGGTATAATTGATTGACTGGGGAGTTTATTTTAATTTGTGTTAATTGTTCCTTTTAAATACCTTGTTTCAAAGAAAACAAATTTCAAGTCCAACAAGAGCATTGATGCTTCATCAAGTAGTAGTGTCGGTGATCAAGCTGCTTATTTAAGTGTTGATCATGAAGAAGTACATAAAGAGGCACCTAAAGAGATACTTACTAAACATGTTACTGACCAAGGCTCGTCCAACATAGATAACAAAGCTGGAATCCTTTTGTCTAAAGATATTATATCAGGAAAATTTATTGCAAAATGAATGGCTAATCACACAATGTAAGTCATGTTTTTCTCACTATTGAAATTCTTTATCTGTATTATTATGTTATTTTAGTTTTACATTAAATTAAAATGACTTCAATGAATTGATATTCAGGTTTATCAATGTTGAAGCTTCCTATTTGATTACTTCTGTCATAATCTAATTTTGGGTTCCCCTAAAATTATCTTTCTCTTATATATATATATATATATATATATATATATATAGGGACCTATATTTATAAATAAAAGATGGAGGGACCAAACTAGATCTTTGATATTTTTTTTAGAAACTCAGTTGAACCCTTAAAGGACCTAAATGCAAAAGGTAATGCAAATTTAAGGTTAACTTAAATAGATATTGGATGAATTTGCATAAAAATCAATTCTGAGAACTTAATTAGATTTGTAATAGACTAATTTGATTTAATCATGGGTCTAATTAAAGGTTTAATTAAGTTTATAAATTAATGTAAGTCAAAATTAAAAGAATTAATTAAGTGCAAGGACTTAATTAGACTTTTAATCTGTTAGATTTTTTTTATTAAGGATTTAATTGATGAAAAATGAAGTTAAGAAGCTTAATTTGAGCTTCATTGAGATTATTGGAATTTTAAATGACCAAATTTAATTTTTCCAAGCTTAATTAGATGAAATCAAGGGTGAAATTGCAAGAAAATCAAAGTTTAATAGTCAATTAAATGCAAAATTAAAGAGATTCAAGACTAGGGACTTGTCTGCAAAAAGCGTGCAACATTGGGGGTTGTACCAAACTTTTCCAAGGACTATATTGAAGAAAATCAAAGTTTAAGGCTTATTTAGGGACTAAATTAAACAAATTGAAAAACAATGACTACTTTGAAAAAAGATGTCAGCTGTGAGGGATCTCAATTGATTTTTGACAAGGGCCTAATCACATAAAATTAATTAGTTTTGTCTCAATTAAAGACGTTTAAG
>Ga0325401_1000158_pt1 | contig 43164 bp, 44 predicted proteins | sample PopdelMetagenome_FD_205666 | JGI IMG/M metagenome (GOLD analysis project Ga0325401, IMG submission 205666) | Populus deltoides microbial communities from Bellville, Georgia, United States - Xylem-PdKOR-R2 | ecosystem: Host-associated > Plants > Phyllosphere > Stem > Wood/Secondary xylem | place...
AAAATCCTAGGATCCATTAAAATTGAATTCAATTCTACTTAATTAATTGATTGTTTGTTTTTAAATATTTTTTTTTTGGTTTAGTTAACTATCTCGTTCAATGTTTCAAATATATCACAATTTAAGAAATTTTGGTAGTTATTAGTAATTTTTGCAAATCATCGTGTGACAATACTCTACTTATCACTTTATTACTCGTCACGATTCATGCATTTACGATTTTGTCCATCAAAAACCCTTTGGTATATGATGGGAACTAAATTGAAGTTTTCTAGTGCCTACCACCCTCAAAATGATGGTCAAACTGAGATGGTTAACATGAGTTTAGGCAACCTTTTGAGATGTATAGTGAGTGATCATAATAGAAATTGGGATTTTGTTCTTCTTACGGCCCAATTTGCCTATAATATTTGCAATTTAGTCATCTAATTTGACCCCTGAAAATCTAATAAAATTTCAGATTGGTCCCTAGCTATAATTTTTGTTTTTCATATTGGTTTGATGAATAATTGAGAGTTATTTGGTGAATTTTTATCAAATTTTATTATTTGTTTTCTTTTGAATTAAATTTCGAGAAAACCATTTAATTTTTGGATTTTTGAGAAAACTAACTAGTTTGGTTCATAAACTTATAGGATTATAAGTTAGACTCTTAGTTAAATGTATTAAATAGGTTGTACGTTCTTTTCGAGTCATTTTTTAGTATGTCTCCTTTTGCATTCAAATAATCCTAATTTTTTATCTGCGGGATGTTAGTAGGATTTTTTCTGATATCTACTTTCAAGTTCTGTTCACTTTTGAGTCAGGTGAGTAAATAAGTTTTCATATGCATGAGAAATAGTATAAATATTTAAATTTTTAATACGAATTGGACTATGCTTCTTGATAAAATATATGTTAATTATTATTCTTGTTGTGATAAAGCATGTTCAACTTTTGATGTTGAATTTGAATTATTGATATGAGCCAATATATAATTTTGATTTAACTTCTGAATTGATAGCTCATCATTTGATTGATGTCATGAGTTGAGCCTTAAGATATGAATTTGTTTGTTTGATCATGATATGAACATATGGTATGCCAGTCAGAATACCCATGCTAACAGGGTAGTGTTAGTCTTTGTGCACATCGTATCTGAAACCTAGCTGGTTAGGGGAGTCACCAACTTGTGTGAACTGATCATCCCACAGTAAAGATCCTAATGCTCATTGCATTTTAATTTTCTAACGAGCTTTACCTTATGATATTTTTGTTATGGCCTTTTTGAGAAACTTTTCTATAAGAACCTAAAGCCATATTTGTATATAAATTCCTCATTGTTGTATTACCTCGTGTATGTATATTGAACATTATCTACTCACTAAGTTATTGAACCCATCCTCTCATATTTATCTATTTCAAGCTTATAACTTGTTAGCGGGTCACTTTTGTTGGACTTTCAGAACCTGTTCTTTTGGTTGTAATTAGTGTTTTTTTCTTTATGTCTAGTTAGTGCTTCTGTATTAAGATAATTAAATTATATTATAAAGTTAGTTTTGTTATTACTGTTGTGTTGAACTTTGATTGAGTTATTTAAAGGATAAGTTTGTATGTGAGTTGGGGTATGCATAGGTATGGAACCATGAAGGAGGACCTTGTCTATGTGCCGATCATGGATCCAGGAATCAGGTCATGACAATTTGGTACCTCTGAGAGTCATAAGATACCATTACTCTTGCTAATTTTAAGATTCTATCTAGCACAATTTTATATGTAATCAACCAGTCGACCCATTAAGGGATTTCTACAAACTAGTCGACCGACTCATTTGTTATTTGTCTTTACAATATTTTTTATCCTTTTCAATTTCTTTTTTAACTTTTGTTTTTTTTCCTTGTTATTTTTTGTTAGGTAGATAAAAAGTAAGAAGCATTTGTACTTCTTGAGATATGCGTCTTGTACTCTGTATAGTTCCTTCCTTTTACTCTTATAAAAAATAAAAAATAAAAATCCTGCGCATTTCCATTGAAAACCGGTTAGGGAATTATACTCTCAGCTGTGCTCATTTTACAGTATATCAAACTCAAATTTGCATCATGAAATGGTAGATAAAATGCCAGCAAAACAAACAAGATCACCCGGTAAGGCAAGATGTCAGCTATGGCCCTGACGCCCAGACGTAGCCTTTTCTGGGAATAGCTTCAGGAGCTACATGCGGAGGAGTTCCACAAGTTGTTTGGAGCATACAATCTTGAGGCTTAGACTCGGCAGCAGCATTCAAACCAATCTCTAAAACTTTCAAATCTCCATGCATTCTCATCCAGAAGTTTTCTGGTTTCAGATATCGGTAATAAACACTTCTGCTACGGAAAAAATTAACTGCATGAATTAATTCTTGAAAAATACTTCCTTGGAGCCTTCCTTTCGCTACCTTATTGAAGAGTTGGCCACCTTTTGCATATTCTATAACATGGTAAATTTTTCTTTGGCGGCCATAACCTCATACAGATGCAGCACATTTGAATGTTAACCAGTTCGATGACAGATATCTATCAATCGAACTGATCCATCAGCCGCTCTTTCAGAATTTGTCTGGCCAGTTTTAAGGTTTCTCCCATAGTAAACTTCAGAAAGGTTTTCTTGACCCAGCAATATTCTCCCAAAACCATTCTTTTACATCGATACATTAACCATATTTTCCTTTTTCAATAAGAAATCCTAATAGACTGATATACGCACAGTGATCTTTTGAACTTGAAAGCTCGGCAGTTTGCGCAAAGGGAACAAAACATAAATTATGTTACTAATCTCCTGGTGCATTCGGGCCACAAATGCGAACCTGTCATGTGTTGTTTACCCAACTTCATAAGGGATGGATAAGGGCAACCTCAATGGCAATTGAGTTTCACAGGCTTCACAGCATGAAAAAACCAGAGTTCAAGCACATCTTTGAACACTGCCTGTTGTTCGCATTTCAAAGATGGAAAGGAGAGATGGAACACCAAGGTAGCATGAAAATATTGTAACATTACGAGTATCAACAATAATAACAATGGAAGTCCATTGTTCATGCACAAAACAAATGAATGCTCATATCAGATTCACTGGTAAGAGATTCAAACAAATGACAAAGTGGATCCAAAATGTGTCAACTGTCAAATCCAGGAACAATATGAAGATCAGGAAACAGACTCAAACCTAAATTCAAACAGAGAAAAACACTTGTAAGAACACAACATCAAGCCCATTTTTATATTTTCGTTGATTGAAATCAGCAAAACAATATATCCCATAATCAAGAATATGAAAAAGATCATGCATTTGCATAAATTTGTAACATAGCAAAACTAAACAGATCACGCGACCCCGAAGATCTTACGGAGAAAAAGAGGACCTCAAGTTTATCTTAGAAGGAAAGAAGAAAAGAAATAAACAGGTAGCCTTGAGTAAATCTTAACGTTTAAGAGAAAGAAATGACAGAGGCAAGTACAATGTATCTATGTAAAACTAATTAAATTCTCCTCAGAATTAGGCAGGAAAAATTAAGCCAGGAAAAGTCTTTGCTGCTAAATAGGAAATGGATAATACAGAGAATAATAGTCTTTTAGGAATCTAACATATTTACCAAAAGCATTTAATTATATAAGATTCGATTAATTGTTAGGTATGAAAATCTTGATAGTAATGCATATCTTTCACCAAACTTTCTTTCCAAGTTTTTAATTACCAAAAAAAAGTATTATGCATTGAATGAGTAGATCTCACAAGCGAATCACATAAATCATAGCATACTAGTAAAGTAGAGGGGACGGATTTTTTTGTCAATAAAGAAATCTGGGGGATGGAATTCAATCCACACATCCGAGAGGTGACAGTAACACAGTGAAATTGAGAAAGGGAAACCAACAACTTTCCAAAATTATAAAACTATGGGCGGTGGTTAGATTTCACTGCAGTTTTATCAGCCATGGAGCTCTAAGATCTTTCTATTGTTTTATAAAGGGTTGCTTTCTTGAACTCCTATTTTTCTAATACTACGTCCCTACTATCAGAAAAGAATTACCGAAGATGGATTTCTCAAATATTGTAAGGGCTCAAAATCAAGTGAGAGTACAAAAGGGGATGGCTTCTCACCTCACAAATAACCATGTTATCATAGCAGACATTTTATCAAGACTTCCTGTGAAGACTCTCTCAAGGTTCAACTGTGTATGCAAGTTATGGTACTGGATGATTAATTCAGATCCTGGTTTCCAAGCCTTGCACCACAGTCGGTCGTGGAGGAATCCTCGGTTCCTTTTTCGATTGTCTGACTTTGATTTTAACCCTCTTGAACAACTCGGATACCGATATGCTTATAACTTTGTTTCGACAGATACTGAGGGGAAAAACATCTGTCTGATGCAAATTAAGGTGCATGAACCTGTTAAACTCATATTGCCAGGTTGCTTTGGTTTGCTTGTCTTTTCTACAGACACACGTATTCATGTGTGTAACCCTAGCACTCGTCGAATTCTAGCACTGCCGGATTACAAAAGTAAAATAGCAGGATTTGGGGTCGGGTATCTGAGCTCAATAAGAAGACACAAGATCGTTAGGTTAATTCCTCGAAGACCATCAAGCCTTCATTTAGAGTGCTCAGTTTTCACTCTTGCTCCAGGGGAAGAAGGATTTTCATGGAGGGTGCTGAATGATCAGTGCCCGTATTTGGTGGATCAGTTCAGTCTTCCTGCTTTTGCAAACGAAACAATTTACTGGAAAATCGACCGTCAGCAAGCCCTCAACAGGCATAACGATTTCATTGTATCGTTCAATATTAGATACGAGAAGTTTATGACCATTACTCATCCTGCAGACTGGATTCCTACTTCTAATCTTGACTGGAGATCACCAATTCGAAATTCAACGCAACTGGTGGAACTACGAGGGACTTTGTGCATGATACAGACTTTAGCATCCTCTCATGTGGCAGTATGGAAATTGGCGGATCACAAGAATAGCATGTGGGTAAAAATATGCATGTTCGAAACAAGCAGAATTCATCCGAATTTTGTTGGAGAAGTCCAGTGCATCAAGGATGGAGAAATCATATTCAACTCAGCTAGTAATTATCTGCTCTACTATGATGTGAGAAAGAAAACATTCAGAAAGAAGATGCTACCGCACTCTGCAGAAAATCTTACCAGTTATTGCGAAAGTCTTACTTCCCTAACAAGATGATGATAGATTGATTTACAGGAACTTTTTTTTTTCATCACTTTGTACTTCTTTCAGTTGATAACCCCTTGAGTTTTGGCAAAATTTTCTTTTTGGGTCTTTGATGTTTTGTAGGAGAAGGCTCTTTCTTCATTCTTCCAGAAAGAATTACAATAAGCATTCAAGTGTAACTCGATTCTTTTCATGGCATGTATTTTTACTTCATAATCATCAAGCTTCAAAAACCTGCATTCTAAGATCCAGACTTGACGGTTTTGATTTATGTAATTGCTGCCAAAATCGCTATTATTACAGAAATATTCACAGAAAGTTCATCAGGAGAGCACTAAAAACAATTAATCAAATATTCACAGAAAATTCAAACATGCGAGGATGGGTTTTTAAAGAAATATAGGAGGATAGTGGGAATTATGAAGGTGTTCTTGCAATATTTAGCAATTGAAGCCTTGATGCATTTCTGGGATGTCGTCGAGTATTAGTGCTTTACTTTTAAAAATGTAGACATGTGTCCTACTTTAAAAGAATATGGCTTACTAACCAAATTCCCTTGAAATTTATACAAAGCCTACTTCCACCAAAGACGCGACAAAGTGCTAACTGAATTGGCTGAATTGATTAAAGTTTCAGATCTCCATTAGATATTGAAGAAAAGTGTTATTAGCCTAAAGTGGAAGATGATTTAAGAAGTATTTGAAAAGAGGAAGAATGGCTCTAGATTTTAAAGAAAATGGCAGAATACTTGCTTCAGGAATCTTCGGGTTTGTGTTATTTCTAAACCTCACTGGAATAATCAGTTTAGAGGTGGCAGCAACTTTTGTTTCATATGAAAACACTCAGATAAATATCACTACGGTATTACTAGCAAAAACTATCTTAACACTTAACCATTGTAGAAGGGTTGGCAAGGGATCAATAAGATGTTGTGAAAAGTTGTTGTACATATGGCTGATTAGCCATTTAGAAACCAAGAAGCCGATATTTAACAACTTATGGTGATTTAGTTAAAGATCATTGGAGATAGTTAAAGAAGATGAATGGAAGGACATGAGCGAGGAAAAATAGAAAGTAAAATTGCAAGGAATCTCGCAAAGAGAAGTGAAGTGGAAAGCCTCATAGATAAGAGCAATAGATTGCTTGATAAGTTATGGGCAAAAACGATGAGTGCCTCTGACGGGAGTGATCAGATATGTCAGTTATGCACCCACTTTGGTTGTGAGGAAACATGGGGGCATAGCATGTGTCAAGGATTGCCAGGTTATCCCAATTCTCTGGGTGATTCAAGGACCAATTTGCTTTGGAAGTTATAGAGAACATCAAACAAGACTAGAAGCTTCTAATATTGGTCAAGAAGGAATCAAATGGTTTAAGAGATCTAATCACTAGTGAAAAGTATCTAAGGTTAAGAAATCTATCACTAGTCACTATCCCTATGACTCTTGGATTTAAAGTTGAGACTTCACAAGCTGTTGAACCGACTAAAACAAAGAGGATTAGCAACGAGGAAGAGTTGAGAGAACAACTAGAAAAGCTCCAAATAGAGGTGGGCACAAAGCCCCTAAGATATTCCTCAAGGATCAACTCCTCAATGAAGAGAGATTAAGAAAGTTTATAGAGCAACAACTGGAGAAAAATGACAAGAAAATCATGTCTTTAGAAAAGTAACTAGAAGAAAAAAAGGCAATTAGAAACCTAGCTGAGGAGGAGCGAGAAGAATTTGGAACACATTGGATGCAAACCAGTACTAAGCTAGAGGCTTTGATAACCAATTTTAACGATTGTCAAGAAAGGGTTGATATGTCTTCAAAGACCCAAGTATATTTAGAAAGTCAGATTAGCATTATGAAAGGCTATAGAAGAAGTATGTGATGCTGGAAAGTGAACTGGATGAAGCAAAAGCTAAAAGAAAGGTTGTCAAGGTCTTTAAAACTGGTTTAGATAAAATGAGAGATGCAATCAGCCTCCTAAAGGAGAAGCTCGACAAAGAAATGCCAAGGCAAAGCATTTGAAAGAAAAAAACAGACTACTCGAGCGCCACGACCAGATGATTAACACCAACAACAATTAACTAAATAGGAACAACATGTTCCTCTTAGAGAAGATAAGAAAAATGGATGAACAAATTGACCGAGCCTTTGTCTATGCCCAAAGAATCCGCCATAATTCCCAGCAAGTTGGAAATAATGTCCACCGATATCAACAAAGTATGGCTGAGACTAATGTTTTTCTTAAAGACATAGAAAATAATGTCCACCGATATCAACAAAGTTTGCCTTTATTTTCAAATATAAAAGATTTCATTAAGTATTAATGAAAAGGGCTTAGACCCAACCTTTTGAGCAATATCTCTTTATGATGAATGTATTCTTATTAACTATTGGCTCAGATTAAATTGTCTCAACAACTACGAAAGGATTGCAACCCTACCCGTTTATTAAGGAATGATGACAATATATCAGCCCAAAGTATAGCTAATTCATATCCAACATACATCATCATGCATAATCATACATCCATATGCATTTATATTTATGAATTATGGAATGTGCTTGGTGGGTATTCAAAATATAGGTCCCCCTGTTAAAGTCTACAATACTAGACTTCGTAAACAGATGGAAAACAAAGAGATGGCTCACCTTAAGGCCTACTACCAAAAAGAGCTAGAACACATTAAGAATAATATGGCTAAGATGGCTAGCTTACTCGAGCAACTCCTACAAGCGTAGTCTAGAAAATAGACATCTAGTGAACGTCCAACCATGTTACCACCGCCAACAACTTCAGCTATCCTTGATTTATAAAACTTGGTGGAAAATCCTGCTACTAGACCACAGGGAACAACTAGCATTCTGATGACTCACCTAATTACACCTGCTCAAGTACCGACAATAATAGATCTAACAATGAAAGGGTCCCAAGGGGTTGAATCATTTGATCCTCTTGAACAAGATAAATGGGCTACCTGTGAGGAAGGCTTAAGGGTTGTTGAGGGATTTGATGTTTATAATCCAGTTAGAGCAGTTGAGGTATGCTTTGTGCCACATGTAGTAGTGCCCTAAAAGTTTAGGGTGCTAGAATTCATCAAGTAGACAAGACTGAAATGCTTTAAAACACACTTGAGGTCTTACTACAATAAAAAGGCAGAAGTCATACGTGATGAAAAGTTGCTCATCCATTCTTCTAAAACAATTTGACTGATTCTGCGTTAAGCTGGTACATGAGTTTGGATAACACAAGAGTCAAGAAATAAAGTGATCTTGCTGATGCTTTTTTGAAAAAATATAAGTTTTATATTGACATCGCTCCGGACCGAACAAGCTTGATGGTGATGGAAAACAATAACAAGGAAACTGCCAGGGAGTATGCTCATAAATGGAAAAATAAGGCAATATATGTACAACCACCTTTCTGGAGAAATAGATGGTAACTCTATTTGCCAATACTTTCAATTCCTTATATTATAAGCATCTTATGGGTAGTTGCACCTAATATTTTTATGATGTTATTGTTATTACTAAGAGAATAGAACAATGGATAAGAGCTAGTAGAATATCAAAACCTACCGAGAAGAAGGGGTTTAGTAGAAGGAGAAAGGGTGTTGAGGTAAGCAATATGAAAGGAGGGTATAAAAGTAAAAAAGAATTACCAAACCCAAAGCTACCAGACCTCGTCTTTCTAAATATCCAGTATTAAATTTTCTAAGCCTTTGCTGGTAAACCAACCCGATAGAAAACCAAGTTGAAAATAATCCAAGAAGAACCTACTAAAGAAACCAAGAACAACTCTCACCTCTACATATACCCTTAGAAGAAATATATGCAAAATTGTTAAACTTAGATCACGTGGCCCCTTTTTTATTTCCACTATTAAAGCCTCCATTCCTAAATTGGTAAAAATCAGATCTAATATGTAAGTACCATGCCAGAAACCTTGGAAACAATATTGAATTGATACTTTCTTGGCATTTAAAAGGAAGCTCTTGCAGTTAATCAAAGCAGGGTGGATAACTTTTAAAGATACCCCCAACATCAATTCCAACCTCCTATCTAATCATTCTTCCAATGGTGAGGGAGTAAATATCATGGAATTTAGAAGAAAAAAATAGAAGGTTTTAAAGGTAACAATGGATAAGTTGTATGACATATTGGTGCAAGCCAAGTGTTTTCGAACAAAAAATGAATCAGGTTCAAAGAAGAGTGATGGTTTTAATAAGTTCCACAAAGCAATGGGACATAACATCGATAAATGTGAAGAATTTCACCAAAAGATGTTACAAATGATGAGTTATGGTCTGTTATAAATAAAGAATGAGGAAAAGGATGATGTTGTAGGCATGTTAAGTTTTCAAGAGAAGAAAGTAAAGATGTGTAGGCTTTAATATACAAAGAGCGGTCCACTAAAACTCATTTTGATAAGGCCTGCAGTTACCTTTAATAGGAACTATAATACATTGCCTCATAATTGTTGTTACTCATTTTTGTACCCCACGTGCTGGAGACGGTGTATACCTCTTTTGAACTAAGTGTAAGAGTTTAACTCATGTTTGCTGGAAGATTGACAAAAGCAGAGAAAGAAATATTTTTTCGAAACCCTGTTTGATCTGTTTTCTGCTCTTGTTATCCTTCTTCTTTGCTACCAAAATCGTCAAGTTTTCTTAGATTGATCATGAGTCTTTATAATGCTAAATTTTTTTCTTCTTTATCTGGTCTTTAAGGTTGGATAAATCCCTCAGAATTTTCACTAACAAAAACTGGTTCTGTTGTTGTCGCAATTTTTTATTCCAACTTAGGCTCTGATTCTAACTTGGTTTCATACGATATCTGACCATCCTAGTTTTATTTTGTCACTCATGACATGTTGAAAAATTGACCTACACCTTTATTGGGTCCTAGGGATCATTGTTCTTAGGGCAGACTCTTTGTCAGATTTGGATGCTCGACATTCTCAGATCAAGAACCTTTTTGACCAACTAGATTCCTGCCAGATTTTGTTATCTAAAAAGATTTTATCTTACTTTGACTCCTTCATCAAAGTTGTAGTCCTGGACGCGTAGATAAATTTGGGCTTTTGAATCATTTGATTTCGATATCATAAACTCAAGATATTCTCGCTTGAATATCTAACGTGAAAGTAGAGAATTCTGTCGCGAGAAGGATCCTGGCCCGAGTTTTACACTAAAAACTGTATTTCCATCATAAATTTTGTTGATTTTTTCTTAGATCATGCTCTCAGTCATATCGAGATTCTTGGCATTGTCAGTTTCTGAATTAAATCAGGAGACCCTGTTGATCAACTAGATTACTGTTAGATTCTGTTCTCTAAAACAATTTTATCTCACTTCGACTCCTTTATCAAAGTTGTAGTCCTGGACGCGTAGATAAATTTAGGCTTTTGAATCACTTGATTTTGATATCAGAAGCTCAAGATATTCTCGTTTGAATATCTAGTGTGAAAGTAGGGATTCCTGCCGTGAGAAGGATTTTTGCCCGAGTTTGCAGGGACATAATTGTAAGATGCTTAAAGTTTGAAGATCAATTACAGGCCAATTTGAAACCCTTTTTTGGACCAAGGACCAAATGAAAAGGGTGCTAAAATAAGGAAGTTGAGTGAATATAAAATTAGAAGGAATTTTGCTGGAGGAAGGAATTGAAGAACCACATTTTATCTGCATAGCTAGCCCGGTTTTTCTTTCCTTTTATCTGCAATTTCCTGTTTGGTTTCCATGTTTCTCTCACTTGAATGTAGAGCTGCATACCACGTTTTTATTGCCTCATTTTAAAGGGAGCAGCTGGTGCTTTATGGTCCTAGCCATGGAAGGAAAGAAAGGAGTCGCACCATCCTCTAACTTGGAAAGAAATCACTGCTAATCACAGAATCAAAATCAAATATTCTGGTTTCCTATTCTTTGCTCACCGGAGATTACAACCTAGAATTAATGTAATATTGGTTTCCTAAATAGAGCTGCATGTTGGGCTATATAAGCCTCTTCTGTTGAGGGAAGAGGGGAGAAAAACAGAAAAAGAAAGACAAAAAATGCAAGAGAGGTAGGCAGTTAGGAGAGAAAAAACGCAGAGAACAGAGGGATTTTCTTCCTTTATCCTTGCGTTGCTGTGAGATCAAGAAGGCAGGCAGTAAAAGAGAAAGAAAAGAAAAGAAAAGAAAAGACAAAAAAAAGGAGGAGAAACAAGGAAGAAGCAGGGACTGACTTTCGGTATTTGCTCCATTTTTTCTACAAATAAAATCTGCAGAATAGGGGAGAAGAAAGTGCAGGAACCAGTAGAGAGAGTGACGAAGATGCAGAGGAAAGAAAAAGCAAAAAACAGACGCAAATACAAAATAGAAGGAAAAGGTTTGAAATAGACGAACACAAACCAAGCAACCACCACGCTTTCAACGTTGTTGAAGCTTTTTTATCTCCAGGTTTTTAGGGGAATTCATCTATTATTCATCGTTAATGTTTGGATAAAGAAATCCCAAAGGGATGAATATCAAAAATATTTAATGGGAATAACTTGTTATTATTCACTGTTAATATTTGGATAAAAGAAACCCTAAGTGGTAAATATCCAAAATAATTTTCTAGATATAATAAGTCATCACACATCCTTGAAAGAAGCCTTGATTATAATCAAGGATATTTTAATTTTTTACTCCACGGTTCACGAGCCATGAGAGTATAAAACATTAAGGCAAAAATAGGCTTTTAAAGCGCCTTAGATATTTAAATTTTTGTCCTTCCTCCTTGCGATTTACGAGTCGCAAACTCTTGAAATACTAAGGGAGAAATGAGCTTTTAAAGCACATGGAATCTCCTTAGATTTCTATCTTAATAAATTTAGTTTGAATCAAACCTAGGAAAACTGATGGGATTAGAAAACACCAACACCATAGCAATTATAAAGCAAACCAAACACCAAACAGCTTACCTTAGGTAGGGCGTACTAGGGATGCTAATACCTTCCCTTTGCGCAACCAGTCCCTTGCCTTAGAATCTCTGAAAGACCAGTTAGGGTTCCTAGTGACCAAAATATTAGGTGGCGACTCCTTTACACATAAACAAAAATCCCAAAATCAATTAAGGGTCGCCGTGATGTCGCGCTCCGCTGTGAGGGTGCGACATGATGGCGACTCCGCTGGGGACCCTAGGACTAGGCTTGGTAATTGTTTTTTAGTTCATGCTATGTGTTGTTGTTGTTTTTTTTTTTACTATGAATGATACTTTGTTTAAAAGCTTTAGCATGCATCTTCATATTCTATCATACATGGTATAGTCATGCATCACTTTATTATTATTATTATCTTTTTTAGGGCACACATATTTAACTTTAAGTTAAGTGGGGAACTAGCAGTTTGCCTTATGACTTGATTCAAGGTTTAAGTTTGTGTAAACCCTAACTCTTTGCTGAGTGTTTAGATTGATAGTGATTGGTATACGTGCCATCCCACTATTTGTTGAACCCCCGTATTGCCTTTATAAGGGCGATCACTGGGACAACAAGAGACCCTTTTTTAGAGACCAAGTAGTAAACCTACTATATGTCTCACGTAAAGGAACTAGAACCTATCCTTAGGGTGTATGCTCTATAATATCTTTTGCATCAGAACAAGTCTAACCCCAAGGCATCTTGAATTGTAGGACTTGTGAACAAAATGGCCACCATTGCTAAATTTTCCATCATAGAATATGGGAAAAATTCTGAACTATCACTATTGACTGAAGGAGACTGCCTTAGAAGCGATGCTAAGAAGCTGTCACCAATCAAGAACTTGAATTACATTATGAGGTGAACAAGTTAACGACTCACTTTCAAAATGTGGATAAGGATACATTTTTTAGAAAATACGGACGTTTGATGAAGATTGCAAAGGTAGAAGTTTTAAGCCTAGCTGTGCGAGCCTTAGTTCATTTTTGGGATCCAGACTACCGGTGTTTTTCTTTTGAAAGCATAGACCTATCTCCCATTATGAAGGAATATGGGATGTTGACTGAGTTTCCAAACAATCTGTATAGGATTTATTTTCCTTTGAGATTTAACAAGATTATCCCCGAACTGTCAAAACTGCTCAGAATCGCCAACTTGGAAAATTTTTTGGAAAATAATGCTACTTGTCTGAAATGGAGGATGCTAGAAATTGAACTGGAAAAGAAGTCAGGATCAGAAAAAGAGAGATTGATTGCCTTGGGCATATTTGGCCTTGTGTTGTTCCCAAGTCAGACGGGTGTAGTGAGTTTGGAGGCCGTTGTTGCTTATGTAGAGTATGAGAATACACAAATCAATCAAGTGGCTGTTATTTTAGCTGAAACCATCTTGACACTTAATCATTGTAGGAGGACCGGAAAAGGAGTAATGAGATGCTGCACGCAGTTGTTGTATATCTGGATGGTTAGCTATATCGAAAAAACCTGTCTTCAATATTTTTTGATGGTTCACCCAAAGACCCCTAAAGTTTGTAGAAGAAGAAGAATGGGGAGATCTAGACAACCAAGGTTAGGTTGATAAATTAGAAGGTTTGCCTAATAGTGATTTCAAGTGGAGATCCCCATGGGTAACGACAGTGAAAGTCCTAATGAGTTGTGGACAGAGACGTTGGATGCCATTGGTGGGGATTACATGCTATGTGAGTTATGCTCCTACCCTGGTGGTAAGGCAACTTAGGGCATGCAGTTTGTTCCAAGGACTATGGGAATTGCTCAATTCTTTAGTTTATTCAAAGATCCCATTGCACAAGAAGTTTTGGAGATCATCAAACAAGATTGGATGCATATGGTTTTGGTTGAGATAGAAGATTTAAAGGATCCAAGTGCAAGTGAAGGATATGCAAGATGGAGAGACCTAGCTGCTTCAGCCATGCCTTGTGTAGGAATCAAATCTCCCCAAACTGTAGAAGAGCCTATTAAGAGGAAAAGGGTCAATAATAAAGAGGAGTTGAGAATACAAGTGGAAAAACTTCGGATAGAGTTCAGCAAAAGCAGAAAAGACAAGGCAATATTGGAAGAAATGATGCTGGAAGGGGATAAAAGGAGAGCATTTCTAGATGAGCAAATACAATTTAGAGATGCGAGAATAACAAAGCTTGAGTTAAAACTAAGTGAGTAGAAAATTGTTAGGGAAGAAAGTGCGAAGGAGCTAGGAGGGATGAGTTTGGATTGGATGCAAAGTTGCTCTAAACTTGAAGCAAAGGAGATTGATTTTAACGATTGTCAAGGAAGTGTAGAATATTACCAAGAAAAATTTGCACAAGTTTAGTTCGAATTGATGGATAGGATTGGGAAGTATGAGGATTTGAACAAGAAATATATGGAGTTGGAAAGCCGTTCGACGGGGATTGCAAAAGAAGAAAGTAAAAGGAAAGGTTTTGAGGCTGTTGAAGCAGAATTAGCGGTTAAGAAGAATGAGATAAAATTTATGAGAATAAAACTTGACAAGAAATGTGAAAAGGTGAAGTATTTAGATGAGAAGCTAGTAGCAATGGAAAAACACAAGGATCAAATCGACGCCAACAATGCTGCTTTAAACAGAACCAATATGTTGCTAATAGAAAAGATGATCAAGACAAATGAGCAAATGGATGAAGCTGCTACACATGCTCAGATTATTAGAATCAATGCGCGAAATGTGGGAGGGGACATCATTTGCTATCGCCGATGCCTAGCTGAAACCGATGCCTTTCTAAGGAAGATTGAGAACCGTGGCTTTGCCTTTTTACCTTTGGCTAGAGAGTTTGTGGAGGAAAGGGATTAATATATTTTGTATTTCATTTTTATTTATAAATGTAATAAACTTATCAAGCATTAATGAAAAGGGCGTTGACCTATCTTCTTATGCAAAATCTGTTTCGGTGAATATGATTCAAGTAAACGACTTGAAAGGCAGTACTCCTAGCAATGTGACAAGAGAACCTATGTTTATAAGGTGGTGACTATTATTTGTTCACAAGAAGGCTGCATCCATACCCAATATACAAAGCATTCTCATCACAATCATGCATTTTCTCATACATCTATGCATGCATCTGCAAACTAAGAAACATAGGTCCCCCTTCTAGAATCCACAACACTCGACAAAGAAAAAAGATGGAAAACGAAGAAAGGTCACAACCAGAAGCTCAGTACCAAAGAGAGCTTGAAGGAGTTCGGAATGATGTGCCGCACCTGACCAGTTTGCTCGAGCAAATGTTGAGAGCCAAAGATGGAGAGGGAACGTCTACTCAACCTGATGAAGCACCACCAGTAGCTCAAATCCCTGTCGCACCTATAAACGCGGGGGCAAATACACCAAATAAGCAGCATCCTAATCTCACTCAGCCCATCCAAATCCCTATTACAATGGATTTAACAAACGAAGATCCACAGGACGTCAGATTCTCTAATCATGTAGGGTATGATAAGTGGACTGCGCTAGAAGAGAGGCTAAGGGTTATTAAAGGAAATGATTTATTTGACCCAATTAGGGCCGCTGAAGTATGTTTGGTGCCTAACATCGTAATTCCAAAGAAGTTCAGAGTGCCGGAGTTTGTTAAGTATACCGGAATGGAATGCCCAAAGACCCATCTTCATTCCTACTATAACTAGATGGTAGAAGTTATCCATGATGATAAATTGATAATTTACTTCTTCTAGGATAGCCTAACAGGATTGGCCCTCAGCTGGTATATGAGGCTGGACAACATTAGGATCAAGAGATGGACAGATCTAGCAGATGCTTTCTTAAAGCAATACAAGTTCAATCTTGAGATTGCTCCTGATAGGACCAGTCTGATTATCATGGAGAAAGGAACTCAAGAGTCCGTGAGGGCTTATGCTCAAAGGTGGCGAGACCAAGTTATCAATGTACAACCTCCACTAATAAAGATGGAGATGGTAACACTGTTTGCTAATACTTTTAGGGCCCCATACTAACATCTTATGGGTAGCTCAGCCTAGCATTTCAATGTTGCTGTGTGAATTACTGAAAGGATTGAGCAAGGAATCCAAAGTGGGAGAATTGCGGAACCTATAGAGAAGAGGGGTTTTCTTAGGAAAAAGAAGGAAATTGAGGTGAATAACCTAGAAAACAGTTACAAAGAGAAAGGCAAAAACTACCAAAACTACCAAACACCTACCTCTCAAATCACCAGCATCAACTTTTCCAAACCCTTCGTCCCAAACCAACCCCATCAAACAAAATTCCCCGCCAATAACCAAAACAGTTACCAAAGGAGAGACAACCGACAACTAGAAGAACAATTACCACCTTTGCCAATTACCCTAAAGGAGTTATATGCCAAGTTGTTAAGTATTGGGCAAATAGCTCCCCTACTATTACCTCATATGCAACCACCTTTCCCTACCTGGTACAACCCCGAGTTGACTTATGAATACCATGCTGGTAATACGGGTCATAACATCGAAAACTGTGTAGCTTTTAAGAATAGGGTATCGCAGTTGATCAAAATTAGATGGGTCACTTTTGAAGATTCGCCTAATGTGAATTTGAACCCTCTACCCAAACATGTTATAGGTGGTAGTGGAGTGAATATTATGGAGGTCGGTAGCAAAAAGAATGTGCTAAGAGTGACCATGGTGAGGCTGTATAAAATGTTGGTACAATCTGGACATTTGGAGAAATCATCTGAACATTGCATGATGGAAGATGATTTTTGCCCATTCCATAAAAAGAAAGGGCATCACATTGATGAATGCATTGAGTTTCATCAAAAGTTTGTGAGAACACTGACTTTAGAAGAGTTAAGGATTGAGGCTATAAAAGATAATGAAGAGATAGAGATGAAAGAGAATCGGGGGAAATATAGAGTCTAATTAATAGCTAATGGGCTCTCGAAATTGATATTAACAAAACCCTCATATGCAAACAAAGTAGACTATAGAGCGATGCCTGGAGATTATGGTTATACCTCGAATATCAAAACTCTTTTGCCATTGTTCCGAACTGAGATAAGTGGGCTAACTCGAAGTGGTCATTGTTTCACACCTGAAGAACTAGAGAAGCAAAGAAAGGCTAAGGGCAAGGAGGTGTTGGACCTCGATAAAGAGCTTGAGGTAAATAAACCTGTGATTGAGGAAGAAACAAATGAGTTCCTAAAATTAATGAAGCATAGTGAGTACTGTATAGTGGATCAGTTGAAGAAGACCCCTGCCAAGATCTTCATCATGTCATTAATACTCAACTCCAAGCCGCATCGTAATGCTTTGGAAAAAGTACTGGATGAGGCCTACGGACCCCAAGATATTGAACAAAAGACTATGGAGCATCTAGTAGGGAGGATCCACGTTGCCAAGTACTTATATTTCACAGAAGATGAACTTGACGCTGAAGGAACAGGACATAAAAAGCCCTTGTATGTCACGGTTCGATGCAAAGATTATCTCATCGGTAAAGTTCTCATCGATAACGGCTCAGCCCTTAATGTGTTACCAAGGCATATGTTAGATGAAATGCTGGTAGATCCCTCACACATGCAACCCAGTGGGATGACGGCTAGAGCGTACAATGTTTTGCCAAGGCAAGTGATAGGGACAATTAAGGTCAAACTAGCTGTGGGTCCACAAGTCTTTCTAGTAACCCTTCAAGTGTTGGATATCCACCCTTCCTATAGTATGTTGTTAGGAAGGCCATGGATACACTCTACGGGAGCTGTCACCTCCTCGCTGCATCAATGTTTGAAGTACATTACCAATGGTGTTCTGGTTACTGTTAAGGCTGAGGAGACTATATCAATGGTAAGAAACGTGGCGGTTCCATTCATTGAAGCTGAAGATTGTAAGGATGGAAACCTTCATGCATTTGAAGTTGTGAATACCGAGTGGCTGCTCGAGAACACTGTGGTGAGGAAACCAGAAATCTCGGAGGCCACCAAAATGGCTGCTAAAAGCTTTTTGAAGCACAAGATTCCTTTCCCATATGACATCGAGAAAGGAAGACTTGAATGAATTGATATAATCAAGCTGAAAGCTGCGGAACAGAGGTTTGGGCTTGGATATAAGCCCAAGAAGAAGGATTACAAGCGAGCTGCTGGTGCAAGAATGGAGAAGAGAATGGCTAGGATTGAAGGAAGGAAGCCTGAAGAAGAAAGCTTAGTCATCCCTCCAATCAGGATTTCATTTCCAAAGGCCGCATATGTGATGCAACCTGATAAGGGACATGGAAACCTTCTTCAGAAGCTTTCTTCAATGAACATAAACACTCTAAAAAAAGATCAAGTTGAAGACATTGCTGAGAAGATTGAATCCAGAAAAAGGGATGAAGAGCTACCGCAATTACCATCTACACTCTGGAAGAATTTACCGCCAGGACTTTCGTTCGAAAGCTAGCTGAAAAAGAGAAGTTCCAGAATTGGGAGATCCAAGAAGCTCCATTGGTTTTCAAAATGCAATCAACAATGATTGTTGGATTATAATTTTATCTATGTTGTTTGCCTTTTTCTATTTTGTTTTGTTTTTATTCATTGACAATTGAAGCTCAAGATGTCAATTGGATTTTATTTTTGTTTTTGAGCCAATCTTTTCCTTTTAATGAGATCATGCATTTTCAAAATTCATCTTAATGTCTTACTATGCATTTACACATCACTTCCCGCTTTCAGGAACCCTGAAAGCAGATCCTCCACAACAACACCTGCACCTTACATTGAGAATGAATGACCAAACTTTAAAGAATACATAGTAGTTGTAAAAGATGAGGAATGAGAGGAGAAAAACATATAGGAATTCATAAAATTAATAGAATAGCACGAACAAGCTTGAAGGCCCGCTAAAAAGGAACTTGAAACCATAAATGTGGGTAATGAAGAAATCAAAAGAGAGTTGAAAATAGGAACTTTGATCACCCCTAAAGAGAAAGAAGAGTTGATTGCACTGCTCCGAGATTATGTAAATGTCTTTGCTTGGTCCTATGAGGATATGCCTGGTTTGGATACGAATATTGTAGTACATAGGATACCATTGGTGGAAGGATACAAGCCGATTAAGCAGAAGTTGAAAAGAACTCATCCGGAGGTCTTAATCAAAGTAAAGGCAGAAATTGAAAAACAATGGAACACTGGTTTTTTTGGAAGTAGTCAAGTATCCACAATGAGTTTCGAACATAGTGGTGGTACCCAAAAAGGAAGGTAAAATCAGAGTTTGTGTGGACTTTAGGGACTTAAACCAGGCTAGCTCTAAAGACAATTTTCCTCTACCACACATAGATATGTTAGTTGATAATGCAACACGCAGCTCCACATATTCCTTTACGGATGGATTTTTGGGCTACAATCAGATAAAAATGGCACAAGAGGATAAGGAGAAGACAACCTTTGTAACACCATGGGGAACCTTTTGCTACAAAGTCATGCCATTTGGTTTAAAGAATGTTAAGGCCACCTACCAAAGGGCTATGGTGACTTTGTTTCACGCATGATGCATAAAGAGATTGAAGTATACGTGGATGACATGATTGCTAAATCTAGAGAGGGAGAGAATCATGTCCAAATATTGAAGAAATTGTTTGAAAGACTAAGGAAATATAAGTTGAGGCTTAACCCAGCGAAGTGTTCGTTCGGGGTGAAATCTGGGAAGTTATTAGGATTTGTGGTGAGTGACAAAGGGATAGAAGTGGATCTTGACAAAGTAAAGGCTATTCAATCTATGCCACCTCCCAAGACTAAGAAGGATGTGAGAGGTTTCTTAAGAAGGTTGAATTATATTGCTCGGTTTATATCCCAATTAACCATGACTTGTGATTCGATCTTTTGTTTGTTAAGGAAGAAAAACCCTAGAATTTGGAATGAAGAGTGCGAAGAGGCTTTTGAGAAAATCAAGCAATACTTGTTGAACCCACCCTAGCTTGTTCCTCTAGTACCAGAAAGGCCATTAATATTGTACCTAACAGTAACTGAAACAACAATGGGATGTGTGTTTGGGCAACATGATGAAACCGGAAGGAAAGAAAGGGCCATTTATTACCTGAGCAAGAAGTTCACGGAATGTGAGTTTAGGTATACTATGATTTTAAAGTTGTGTTGCACACTGACATGGCCTGCAAGGAGATTATGTCAGTATATGTTGTATCACACTACGTGGTTAATTTCTAAATTAGACCCGTTGAGGTACATTTGTGAAAAGCCCTATTTATCGAGCCGAATTGCAAGATGGCAAGTTCTATTGGCTGAGTATGACATAGTATATATGACAAAGAAAGTCGTGAAAGGGAGTGTTATTGCCGATCACCTGGCTGACCATGCTATAGAAGATTATGAGTCATTAAACTTTGACTTTCTCGATGAAGATGTGCTTGCAATCGAGGAAGAGAAATTAGATTGGTGGATTATGTACTTTGATGGTGCTGTAAATGTATGTGGTAACAGAGCAGGTGCAGTGATAATCTCTCCTTATAAGAAGCAGTATCCGATTTTAGTTAAGCTGCAGTTCGGGTGTACCAACAACACGGCTGAGTATGAAGCTTGTTTAGAGGTTGCATTGGAGATGAACATCAGAAAGATAGATGTGTATGGAGACTCAATGCTGATCATTTGCCAAGTAAAAGGAGAATTTGAGGAAATAGATTTCACCCATCTGGGAAGGGAAGGAAACTAGTTTGCAGATGCTTTGGCCACACTAGCATCTATGGCCAAGATAGACTTTGGGCACAAGGTACAACCGGTACACAACAATATCAGAAATAACCCAGCTCATTGTTGCTCAGTTGAAAGAGAAGTGAATGGAAAACCCTTGGTACTATGATATCAAGAATTTCATCCAAAACCATGCATATCCCATAGGGGTATCCAAAATCGACAAGAAGACCTTGAGGAGGTTGGTTGACGGGACTTTGTTGAGATGTTTGGATGAATTTGAGGCAAAAAACGCGTTACGGGAAGTCCATGAAAGGGATTTGCTCAACCCATGCTAATGGACACGTGATGGTTAGGAAGATACAAAGAGCCGGTTACTTCTGGATGACATTAGAGAAGGATTGCATTGACTATGTCCGAAAATATTATAAGTGCCAAGTATACAGTGACAAAATCAACTCCCCTCCAGCTCCTCAATTTAACTTGACTTCTCCATGGCCCTTCACAATATGGGGAATTGATGTGATTGAACCTGTAAACCCAAAAGCCAGCAATGGTCATAGGTTTATTCTCATGGTTATCGACTACTTTACAAAATGGGTAGAAGCTGGGTCATTTGCTCATATGACGCAAAAGTGGCGAAGAAATTTATTGAGAGAGATTTGATTTGTTGGTATGGTCCACCAGAAAAGATAATAATTGATAATGCCTAGAATTTCAATGGCAAGATGATAATAAAACTCTGCGCTAAATGGAAAATCAAGCATTCCAACTCTCTACCGTATAGACCAAAGATGAATGGTGCGGCAGAAGCTGCTAACAAGAATGTCAAAAAGATTATTCAGAAGATGATAGTCACCTATAAGGATTGGCATGAGACGTTGTCATTTGCCCTTCATACGTATCGCACCGCAGTCCGAACCTCAACAGGAGCCACTTCATACACGTTGGTATATGGAATGGAGGCGGTTATGCCTTTAGAAATGGAAATCCCCTCATTAAGAGTACTAGTAGACTCTGAGCTGGAAAAGGTAGAATGGGAAAAAGTTAGATATAAACAGCTGAATCTGATAAGTGAAAAGAGGATAGCCGCAATCTGTCATCATCAACTCTACCAAAGAAGGATGACCAAATCATACGACAAGAAGGTTTGACCTCGAGGATTCCACGAAGGAGATCTTGTACTGAAGAAAGTTTTGCCTTTACTAGGAGAAGATTAGAGTAAATGGGCATCGAACTATGAAGGCCCTTACGTCGTAAAGAAAGCATTCTCGAGAGGAGCTTTGCTGTTATTTAGAATGGATGGAGAAGATCTAGTTAGGCCAATGAAGTCTGACTCTATATGGAAATATTACACTTGATGTATTCCGTAATTTCCCAATCAACAAAATAAAGTTCAGTCATGAATTCTCTCTGTAAAGCACCTTTTCTTCATAAAACGCATGATCTCATAATATTTGAATTTTTTTACTTAAACAAACTCTTTTCTTACACGTGACTAAGGAAATGACTCCATCAATTGGAGGGAACCAAACCAATTTTAAAACTGACAAGTATTACACACCATATTGGGGGCAAAAAGGTGCATATAGGGGTCCATAGTGAACCAAAGCACAAAGGGGTATCATCATAAAAACTTCTAAAAAAGCATCTTTTATAAGAATTGTTAATTGCACTGAAAGTTTTAGTTTTCACGAACAAAACCAAATCTTTTGAGTTTTCCTTTTAAAATAATAATAATAATAAATACTCAATGGAGCAAGAAAGGGCCCCATAAGGAACCAGAGATCTCTCCACCAAGAGGATAGGAAGTATAGCGCGTGGAGCATATTCTATTTCAAGAGGACGAGTCGGACAAACAAATGGAAATAGGAGCTCAATAAGTCTACAACAGAAAGGGGGACCTATGTTTCCAAAATAGGTAACAAAAAAACATGTATGCTATATTGTCATAACACTAACCTGGCAGAAGAAGGTATGATGAAAGCCAAAATAGTTCCAAGTTTTTGGGAAAACCACTGAGGTACAAAATCTCAGGTCAACGGAACTACGGAAAAGGATAGGAATTGTGAACCAGCATTGCTTCATTTCCTCGAGCTAAGATGTTTTCTTTTGAAGTTTGAGATGGGCAGGTCACCTGATATTGAGATCGTTTCTTAGAAAAACGTGAAGTTTTCTAAGAATTTTAAGATGGGCTAGTCACCTGATATTGAGACCGTTTCTTAGAAAAGCGTGGAGTTTTCTTAGAATTTTAAGATGGGCAAGTCACCCGATATTGAGACCGTTTCTTAGAAAAGCATTGAGTTTTCTAAGAATTTTAAGAGGGGCCGATCACCTGATATTGAGACCATTTCTTAGAAAAGCGTGGAGTTTTCTAAGAATTTTAGGATGGGCCGGTCACCCGATATTGAGACCGTTTCTTAGAAAACCGTGGAGTTTTCTTAGAATTTTAAGATGGGCAGGTCACCTGATATTAAGACTGTTTCTTAGAAAAGCGTGGAGTTTTATTAGAATTTTAAGATAGGCAGGTCACCCGATATTGAAATCGTTTCTTAGAAAAGCATGGAGTTTTCTAAGAATCTTAAGATGGGCAGGTCACCCGATATTGAGACCATTCCTTAGGATTGCGTGGAGTTTTCTAAGAATTTTCTTAGAAAAGTGTGGAGTTTTCTAAGAATTTTAAGATGGGCAGGTCACCTGATATTGAGACCGTTTCTTAGAAAAGCGTGGAGTTTTCTTAGAATTTTAAGAGGGACCGGTCACCCGATATTGAGACTGTTTCTTAGAAAAGCGTGGAGTTTTCTAAAAATCTTAAGGTGGGCAGGTCACCCGATATTGAGACCGTTTCTTAGTAAAGCGTGAAGTTTTCTAAGAATTTTAGGATGAGCAGGTCACCTGATAGGGAGACCATTATTTAGGAAAATCACTGAGTTTTAGCATGATCAGACAATTCATCTTTACAACACTTACTACGCGAAGCACTTGACAAGTTTTGCTTCGTAAGCATTGTAAAGAGGGGGTAGCTGTTGTTACTCATTTTTGGACCCTACGTGCTGGAGACGGTGTATACCTCTTTTGAACTGAGTGTAGGAGTTTAACTCATATTTGCTGGAAGATTGACAAAAGCAGAGAAAGAAATATTTTTTTGAAACCCTATTTAAGTTGTTTTCTGCTCTCGTTATCCTTCCCTTTTGCTACCAAAATCGTCAAGTTTTCTTAGATTGATCAAGAGTCTTCATAATGCTAAATTTGTTCCTTCTTTATCTGATCTTTAAGGTTGGATAAATCCCTCAAAATTTGCACTAAAAAAAACTGGTTCTGCTGTTGTCGTAATTTTTTGTTCTAACTTAGGCTCTGATTCTGACTTGGTTTCGTACAATATCTGACCATCCTAGTTATATTTTGTCACTCATGACATGTTGAAAAATTAACCTACACCTTTATTGGGTCCTAGGGATCACTGTTCTTAGGGCAGACTCTCGGTCAGATTTGGATGCTCGACATTGTCAGATCAAGAACCTTTTTTACCAACTAGAATCGTGTCAGATTCTGTTATCTAAAAAGATTTTATCTCGCTTCGACTCCTTCATCAAAGTTGTAGTCCTGGACGTGTAGATAAATTTGGGCTTTTGAATCGCTTGATTTTGATATCAGAAGCTCAAGATATTCTCATTTGAATATCTAGTGTGAAAGTAGGGATTCCTGCCGTGAGAAGGATTTTTGCCCGAGTTTGTAGGGACACAATTGCAAGATGCTTAAAGTTTGAAGATCATTTGAAGGCCAATTTAAAACCCTTTTTGGACCAAGGACCAAATGGAAAAGGTGCTAAAATAAGAAAGTTGAGGGAAGAGAAAATTGGAAGGAATTTTGCTGGAGGAAAAAATTGAACCATGTTTTTATCTGCACAGCTAGCCCGATTTTTCTTTCCTTTTATCTGCAATTTCCTGTTTGGTTTCCATGTTTCTCTCGCTTAAATAGAGAGCTGCAGAGCATGTTTTTATTGCCTCATTTTAAGAAGAGCAGCTGGTGCTTCATGGTCCCAGCTATAGAAGGAAAGAAAGGAGCCACACCATCCTCTAACTTGGAAAGAAATCACTGCTGATCACAGAATCAAAATCAAATATTCTGGTTTCCTATTCTTTGCTCACTCGAGATTACAACCTAGAATTAATGTAATATTGGTTTCCTAAATAGAGTTGCATGTTAGGCTATATAAGCCTTTTCTGCTGAGGGAAGGGGGGAGAAAAATAGAAAAAGAAAGACAAAAAACACAAAAGAGGTAGGCAGTTAGGAGAGAATAAAACACAGAAAACAGAGGAAGTTTCTTCCTTCATCCTTGCGTTGCTGTGAGATCGGGAAGGCAGGCAGTAGAAGAGAAAGAAGAGAAAAGAAAAGACAAAAAAAAAGAGAGGAGAAACAAGGAAGAAGCAGGGACTGATTTTCGGTCTTTGCTCCATTTTTTCTGCAAATAATATCTGCAAAATAGGGGAGAAGAAAGTGCAGGAACCAGTAGAGAGAGTGACGAAGACGCAGAGGAAAGAAAAAGCAAGAAACAGACGCAAATACAAAACAGAAGGAAAAGGTTTGAAACAGACGAACATAGACCAAGCAACCACCACGCTTTCAACGTTGATGCAGCTTCTTCGTCTCCAGGTCTGTTCTCTTCACCTCTTGCATGCATTTGTTTTCTTTGTGTTGGCACTATTCAAGTGAATTTTAATTCACTTGAACAGTAACGTGGTCTCTTTGCATGCATTTTACTTTGTGTGTGTACTGTTCAAGTGAATTTTGTTCAAGTGAATTAATTCACTTGAACAGTAACCCCCCAGCTTTGATTAAACTATAACTGCACCCTTTTTGTGTCCAGCTGGTCACTTGATTGGGCAAGTGACTAGGCCGGACCTACTTTTTTTTTCTTTCAAAAAATAAAAGAAAGAGGAAGAGATTTATGATTTTCTGCCATATTTATTTTAAGGTCTGAATTTTTTTATGTTGTAAAAAATATCAATCTCGTATTTAGAATACCCAGTTTTCGATGCAATGTGACAAATATACTTATAGATAAAAAAAAAATGTTTTCATGCATACGGCCAATACCCTAACATGTTTTGAACGCTCTTTTTTATACAAAAAAATATTGGAAATTTTGAAAATGTGTTTTCACATGGATTTCTTAAACACAACAAAAATTATTTTCTTGCATTTCTGGATTTTACAACATGTTTGTATAACTCCAAAGGGTATTGGCCAATATTTAAAAAAAAAATAAAAAATCTTATTTTAGGGGGAATTCATCTATTATTCACCGTTAATGTTTGGATAAAGAATCTGGATTTTACAACATGTTTGTAAAACTCCAAAGGGTACTGGTTAATATTTCAAAAAAATAAATAATCTTATTTTGGGGGGAATTCATCTATTATTCACCGTTAATGTTTGGATAAAGAAATCCTAAAGGGATGAATATCCAAAATATTTAATGGGAATAACTTGTTATTATTCACTATTAACATTTGGATAAACAAACCCTAAGTGGTAAATATCCAAAATAATTTTCTAGGGATAATAAGTCATCACACATCCTTGAAAGAAGCCTTGATTATAATCGAGGACATTTCAATTTTTTACTCCACGGTTTACGAGCCGTGAGAGTATAAAACACTAAGGTAAAAATAGACTTTTAAAGCGCCCTAGATTTCTAAATTTTTGTCCCTCCTCCTTGCGATTTACGAGTCGCAAACTCTTGAAATACTAAGGGAGAAATGAGCTTTTAAAACACATGGAATCTCCTTGAATTTCTATTTTAATAAATTTAGTTTAAATCAAATCTAGGAAAACTGATGGGATTAGAAAACACCAACACCATAACAATTTTAAAGCAATTAGCTTAGGTAGAGCGTACTAGGGGTGCTAATTCCTTTCCTTTACGCAACCAGTCCCTTGTCTTAGAATCTCTGAAAGACCAATTAGGGTTCCTAGTGACCGAAATACTAGGTGGCGACTCCTTTATACATAAACAAAAATCCTGAAATCAATCGAGGGTCGCCGCTCTGCCGTGAGGGTGTGACAATAATTATGGAAATTCTCTCAATGTTGAGGGTCCTGCTCCTGTGTTTTAGACCGAGATTGATGGATTAATTCTAAGTTAAAAGTGTTTTACGCTTGAGAAACTAGAAAGGCAACAAAAATTCAAGGGTAAAGAGGTTGTAAATGATATCAAATATATGAAACTAAACAAAACCATGAGTGAGGAAGAAGTTGGTGAATTCCTAAAGCTAATGAAGCATAATGAGTACAGTGTGGTAGAGTAGTTGAAGAAAACCCCTACTTGGATATCCTTGATGTCCCATATCCTGAGTTCCGAGCCCCTACCATAATACGCTACGAAGAGTGTTGAACGACGCATATGTGCCCCAATACATGGCCTAAAAGACTATGAAGCATCTGGTTGGAAGAATCCATGTGATAAATTACCTATACTTCATTGAAGACGAGCTCGATGCTAGGGGGACAGGTCATAATAAACCTATATACATCACTGTAAGGTGCTAGGATTACACCATTGGCAAAGTATTGATAGACAATGGATCAACTTTAAATATACTCCCAAAACATGTGTTGGATGAAATGCTAATTGATTCAACACATATGTTGCCAAGCACTATGACGGCTAAGGCTTATAATGGTTCCCCAAAGCAAGTGGTAGGGACCATTGAAATAGAGTTATTTATTGGGTTGCAATTGTTTTTAATAACCTTGCAAGTGATAAGCATCCACTCGTCATACAATATGTTATTAGGAAGGCCTTGGATACATGTCGTTGGTGTCATGGCATCATCTTTGCATCAGTGTTTAAATTATATTGTGAATGGAACATTGGTGACAATTAAGGCTTAAGAAACCTTTGCAATGGTACAAAATATGACAGTTCCCTACGTAGAATCCAAAGGGAATAAAGATGGAAGTCTCCATGCTTTTGAAATTGTTAATATAGAATAGGTGCCAAAAAATACAGTATTGAGAAAACCAATAATTTCTAAAGCCGCAAGAATGGTGGCCAAATATTACTTGAGTATAGACTTCCTTTCTAGTATAATCCTATTTCTGGAAATCATGATAGGATAAGTTCGATAAGGATGAAAACTGTAAATCAAATATTCAGGCTCGGTTTTAAGCCTGGAAAGAAAGACTATAAAAGAGTTGGTTAGGCTGAAAGGAAGGGAACCAAGAGAAGAAGAGATTGTCACCCCCTCCCCCCGATCCAAGTATCATTCCCCAAAGTTTCTTAGGTAATACACTCTAAAGATATGACATATGTCCCTACTTAAGGCTTAGGTGTTATGGTCATCAACACATTGGAACAAAATGATAGAAAGGTCAAGAGATGTAGTGAGAAATGAAAGGTTATGGAAGAAGAAGAGTTGCTATCGTAACTAACTGTCCACATCATGGAAGATACATCTACAAATAACTTCATGCAAAAGCTAACAAGTGGCAAAAGGTTCCAGAATTGGGTGACCCAATAGGCTCCTATAGTATTTAAAAAGTAAATGACAATATTGTTCTAGTGTGTTTTTTGTGTGTTTGTCTTTTCTTTCATACCAAGTTGGAAATCTTGGCTTAAGATGTCAACAAATGGTTTTCATTGTAGTTAAGCCTTTCTTTTGAGATCATGCATTTTCACAAATTTTTTTGTCTCTTTATCTTTGCAAAATACACACTTACACTGAATTTATTGTGTGTGGTCTCGCACCATGTAATGATGGGACCACCACATTAATTGGTAAGAGACAACAAGGTTGCCTTTTTTAATTAAAAAAAAACATCTGCCACTGTAGTAGCAGATTTTTAATTTGAACAAAAATTGAAGAGAGAGCACGGGAGACAAAAAGGAAGAAAAGATAGCTGAAAAGTCTATCTTCATTCTTCGATTTCCAGCTCGTTAACTGTTGGATTGGGCTGAGATTTTGACAGTAGCTTCTAGACACGTTACTCCTCATCTGGGCGGTTAGATTGAAGATTGGTGGTATGAAAACTGGTCATTTTATCATAAAACAGGGCTATCAGTGTTATGAGTTTCTCTCAAACACTTCTCTCTTTAATCTTGTTATATTACAATAATAGGTTGTTCTTGATGATATATATGTTGTAGCCCTTAGTTAAATATAAGGAAGAACACTTGTGAACCCATTATTTGTTGATAATGGAAGTTTTTAGATGGACTATGGTCCAATGGTTTTTCCCGCATCGGGTTTTTATAAGGAAGAACACTTGTGTTGATTTGTGTGATTGATTGCATTATTTTGTTGATTGGTTGATCCTAATTTTGATTGCACAAAGAGGGAAAAAGATTAGGACTTAACAATTATGATTTGGCTAGATTGGTATCCAATTGTTTTTTGTTTTCCTAACAAAGTGGTATCAGAGCGTTGGTTGTATAGATTGAATTTCTTGTACAGTTAAAATGGAAAAGAAAGATCCAGGCATGATAAAGCTCACTTCCTCCAATTATTTTCTATGGAAAACAATGATGGAGGATAACTTATATTGCAATGATTTGGTTTTGCACTTGAGTGTAAAGGAATAAAGCCTAATGAAATAGATTAGGCAAAATGGAATGGACTTAAGAGAAAGGCGACCGCTAATGTTAGAAAATGGGTATCTTCTAACTCTATTAATCATATTTCTCAAGAACATGACTGCTATATAATTTGGAAGATGTTGGAAGAAACCTTTGCTAAGGAGAGTGCATAAAATAAGGTTTTTATAATTTGAGACCTTGAGAATTTGAAGTATAAAGATGGTAAAAATGCTTCAGTACACATAAGTGAATTCCAAGGGTTCCTGAATCAGCTGTCATTGATAAATCTTGAGTTAGCTGATGAGATGAAAGCACTAATCTTATTGAGTTTATTGCCAGATAGTTGGGAGACTTTGGTGGTGTCGCTTAGAAATTTCACTCCGAATGGAAAGATCACTTTAAAGAAGGTGAAGGATAACATTCTCAATGAAAAGAAGAGGAGGAAAGGGACAAGGGACAAGCACTTATGAGTCTCATGCACTTGTTATGGAAAGTCGAGGGAGAAGTCAAAATAGGTTTTCTCACGGTAAGCAAGATAGAGAATCCGATAATAGAAAAGGTAAATGGAAGCCAAGAGGGAGATCTCAGTCAAGGAAGGGAATTAAATGTTATTATTGTGACAAGCCTGGGTATATTCAAAAAGATTGTGGAAAGTATAAAAAAGATAAAAAGAGCAAAGACAGAAATAAGAATGAAGAGAATGGTACAACTACAGTTGTATTCGATGGTGATGTTGTTATTGTTTGTGATGATGGTTATATTAATCTTGCATGTCAATGTCATAACCCAATTCTAGGTTATTTCCCAAAATCACCTTTCTTTCAAAATAAAAATCAAAAAATAAAATAAAGGCTGGCAACGTGGAGAAAGCAGGTTGGGGAATCAAGCTGCAATTTTTTGGAGGAAATTCAAGGCCTAATTATACCCCATTATGCCCCAAAATAGAGAGAAAATGCAAATTTAAGGTTAAATTAAATGATTGTTGGACGAATTTGCATAAACATTAAGTTCAAGGACATAGTTAAATTTTTAATAGGCCAATTTGATTGAATCATGGGCTAAATTGAATTTTAATTATGTTTAAGAATTAATTTGGGTCCAATTGAAGGATTTAATCAAGTGCAAGGACTTAATTATACTTTAAATGGGTCAAATTAATTTTATTTGGGGCTTAATTGGTGAAAAATTTAGTTTGGAAGTCTAATTTAGGCTTAATTGAGAAGATTGGAATTTTAAGATATCAAATTTAGTTTTTACCAAGTTATTTGATTAAAATTAGGGACCAAATTACAAGAAAATTGAAGTTTTTTTGGTCAATTAGGGGCTAAATTGAAGAAATCCGAGACCAATGACCATATCGCAATAGGTGCGTACTTCGGGGCTCCAATTGAAGTTCATCATGGGCTTAATTGCAAAATTTTAGGGTCAATTAGAGGTTCAATTGAAAGCAATTGAAAGAGGAAGGACTGAAATGAACTTTGGCCAAAAACAGAATTCTGGTACTGTTCATCATCTTCTTTAATTCTCTGAAATGGCTAGTCTGGTTACCTACTTTGCAGCTGCATTTAATGTACCTAACGTCCATCAAATTTTCCAGACCTTGCACGAAACTGATCACCAGACATCCCTCTACGTCTGGATATGGTCTTTACCGGCTCACTGGCAAATAAACGAACATGGCATCACCCCAAAAAAGCCACCTCAGGCAGCCTGCAACTGCAGATTTAACAGTGCACCATGCCTACTTTGAGCTAATGGTTGGGATCCTTCCCAACTGAATCAAGGGCTGAATATTTTTCCCTTGTGTATACAAGATTTCCATCTTCCACTGTCTATAAATAGAAGTGGATTTCATATCCTGAGGGAGTAGAAAATCGGGTCCAAAAATCATAAAAAACCAGTCTTCCCCCTGTTTCCATTTTCCTTCTTTCCCTGTCAGCCTTCTGCGGCTCTCTCCACCTCTTCCACAGCTGCCTTCTCCGGCGAGAATACCAACAAACCAAGCCTATACACCACCACAAATATCAGCTCCACCATAGGAAGACAGCACAACCACCAAGCAGCCACCGCGACCCCCTCTCTCTCTCCTGCAGACCTGTTTCATCTTCCTTCTTCTCTGCCGCCGCAACCTCAACAGTAGCAGTAAAGGCAGCAACCACCTCTTCCAGGGGCTTTCATCCTTACCAACAGCAGCAGGGGTGGCTACTCTCTCGTCATAGCGACGACTCGAACAGCTCCAACCGTTAGCAACACCAGCACCGACCACGATAGCAGCAGCTCCTGTAACGTGAGCAGCAGCACTCCTTCGAGCGCCACCAACTCTTCCACTATCCTCAGCTAGACTAGTGATGGCAGCCATAACCCTTCAGCCAGGTGAGCCACCCTCCTTTCCTTCTTCTTCTTCTTCCCCGTTCATTGTGTGAACAGTAGGTGTGAATTATAATTCATGTCCTACTGTTCATGCAGGACGTGAATTATAATATATATATATATATATATATATATATATATTTTAAAAAAACAACAACAACAAAATTTTAAAAAAAATCATTTAAAAAAAATGTGATTTTCTCAAATATTTTTCTATCAATTGATATATGTCCTCCCATTTTTTTTTTTTTCAGTTGTAGTTCTCATTCTTTTAACTAATCTTTGATTGTGTTAACTTCTTCTTTTTTATTTTTCTTTTCAATTTCATCCGTTGAAATTTAATATAATTTGATTTTTATCTCATATTTTATCCTCATTTTTTTAATTTTAATTTTAATTTTTTTTCTTTTCAATTTCATTCCTTGAAATTTAACTTGATTTGATTTTTATATCAGATTTGGTCCTTATTGTTTTAATTACTATTTTTTTCTTTTCAATTTCATCTCTTAAAATTTAACTTGATTTGATTTTTATATCAGATTTGGTTCTTATTTTTTTAATCACTAATTTTTTCTTTTCAATTTCATCTCTTCAAATTTAACTTGATTTGATTTTTATATCAGATTTGATCCTTATTTTTTTAAATACTATTTTTTTCTTTTCAATTTCATCCCTTGAAACTTAATTTAATTTGATTTTATATATCAATTTTGATCCTTATTCTTTTAATTGCTATTTTTTATATAATTTTTTATTGACTTTTATTTTTCAATTTCATCCCACATCATTTAATTTCTTTTATGATGAATTCGGTTCTCGTTCTTTTTTAAAAAAATTTCTTTTCATCCTTTTTTAATTAATTTTTTTTAAGTTTATCCTTCAAAATTTCAGTAGTTTTTAGTTTGAATTGTAATTTTTTCTAGCGCGATTATCCCAGTCTCATGACTCAAATCATAAATATGAGATGTTAACTTGAATTGACATCATTTTTTCTTTTTTAAAACCAACTTTATTTTTTATTTTCATCCTTCAACAATATTAACTTTATTAAAGACTGAGCTCTTTTATTTTTTTTTCAATTTACTTTTTGTGAAGATAACCCAACTTCACAGTTTGAGTTGTGAGTTTACCATGCTAACTCAAATTGGTAAAGCCAGCATAATTGTGCCTTCTTGTTTTGGTCCAATGATTTTTTTTATCCTTTCTATTTTTTCTTTTCAATTCCATCCTTTAAATATTTTGTTAGCTTTGTTTATAGTGTTTATGTATTAGAATATTATTTAATTTAGTGTATAGCCTATTTGTTTTTTATTTTTTATCTTCTTAATTTGATGCTTTTTCATCCCCTTAAAAATTAAAAAATCAATTAATTATGTCATCGTATTTTTGTTTTTTAAATGTTTTTTTTTAATTTGGCAAAAAAATCCTACTTTTTTTTATCATACCTTCAAAAAAAAAAATTAAAGCTTTTGTTTTGTTTAAGGACCCCGTGAATCACCTCTCTTTTTTTCCAAATAAGTAAATTGTTGTTAGGTATAAAAAATATTTCATGCATCTAGCTGCCATGTGTTCATGTATTTAGATGAAAAATGATTTTTTATATAAAAACAATTGTTATATAAAATGAAATTCAAGATATAGAGTACTAATTTGATTGGTTAGCCTGGATTAACTTAAAACTCATTCTTTATTTTTTTTAAAATGAAATTTTTCATTTTTAATTTTACTCATCAATTTTTTTGTGTTTGCTATAAAAAAAACATAAGCCTACAAATTCATTTTCATTTGCTAAAATTACAAATACCAAGTTATTATATTCTTTTTTTCCTGAAAAAATTAATTTTTCTATTTGCAAGTCAAATAACTAGTTATTTAAAACACTAAATGGCATGAGTGTTTTATTGGATCCCAATTCACCATAAAATGTGTTGGACTGTAGTAAAATTATCTTTGTGCCCTTTGGTCTAAAAAAATTAAGCCTTTTATGTGAGGGTGTTGATATCTTTTTTAATTTTTTTTTACATAGTAAAAATATTTTTTCACCCCTAAAATCAATAAAATATAGAATTGTTGATCAATGACTTTCTTGACTTTATATAAGCTTCTTAACAGTAAAAATATGTATTTTCTTATAATAAAAAAATTATTATGCTATTAGATAAATGTATAGTGCAATTACATCTTTAATATTGTAAGAGACAAAACATAAGCTTAGCATTTGGAACTATTTTTGTACTTCCATATGAATATTTTGTGTAATTGCCGTGAGTATTTTGGTATTTTCACATTTTTACTGAATCTTTTTAATGCTTAAAGATGCTAGAGCGTGCTCGACACACCCTAGCGCGTGGATGGCGTCCATGTTATTCAAGCGGTGCATATGACGCCACCTGGTGTACGTAACTGGCATTTCACTGTCTCTCTAGATGCGTCGTTGTATCCTCTTCCATTTGAAGTGGCGCGTAGCAATTGATGGTGGTAGGATTATCGCCAATAGTCGTTTGATTTTTTTCTCTTCTTTTTTCTCTTCTAACAGATAATGTACACCACTGTCATAATTTTTTCTTACTTTTTAATTTCGGTCCCTATTCTATTATTTTTTTTTTTCATTTATAGAATTTTTTTCTTTCAATTTCACAATTCAATCAGATTTTTTGTTATTTTATTTTTTTTTCAATTTAACCCTTATTCTTTCAATTTTTTTTATTAAAGCTATTTTTCAATTGCATTATACCCTCTAATTGAAATTTTTCATCCCTTTAATTAATGTTTTTTCTCACCCTTACTTTTTGGATCCTTTTGTGTAATTAATGTTTTTTTCTAGTTTCATCTTTCGACATTTAATTTGTTAGAAATTCAGTTTCGTACGATCTTATTGTTTTGCATTAGTTTTTTTTTTAATATTGGTTTTGTGATTATATTCAAGTTTTTTCTATGAGTTTATCTCAGTCTCATGACGTAAATCATAATTTTTGCATGTCTTTTTTAAATATAAGTTTTTTTAGTTGTTTTGTTTCTATTTTATTTTTCAAGGTATTATTTTAATTCACACATATATACACACACACGCACACATAAATAAAGTTTATTTTTTAAAATAAAAAATATTTATTTTTAAATTATATTGTTGATGTGTTTAGCCTTGCATAATATTACGTTTATTCAATCAGTTTCGTCATGAGTTTTTTAGGATGTAAATTTATTTTTTATTTATTTAAATAAATAAATTTAATAAATACAATGAGGTACATAAGTATCTTTATTTTTTTATTTTTTTATTTATATTTTAAATTTTTTTATATAAAAAAATTTATTAAAACATTCTACCTACCTCATAATTTTTTTTAAAAAAAAAATTATATTAAATGACTAGTTTTATCGATGCAATAAAGTTTGAAGTCTTTAGTCTGTGGTGAAGGGTGAGTCATGAGTGGGATAGTGTTTCACCAGCAGCAGTTGGTGTTTCTTTCCCATCATTACAATGATGGGAAATGTTGTTCAGTTCCAAGAATTAAGGGGCAAAGAGTGAGCTTTCCTAATTTGCAACATGGATATGCTGCTTCTTGTCCAAAATTTGTCAAGTTATCTCCACATGCTACAGTCAGTGGCTCTGGTGGTGCCCAATATTCTGGTAACCAGTTCTAACACCGTGTAATTTCTGTTTCTTACTTAGTAGACATCATCACTTCACCCTTGTTTTTGAGATCTTGTTCTGCTCGTTTGTGACTTGTGAGGGTTTTATTAATTTTTATTGTTTTTGGTTTTCGATCTCCAGAGCAGTGGCTGGATGCTAGAACAAAGCAGAAAAGAGAGAAAATTGCTGGTATAGATCAAGATGAATTATTAGACCCTTCACTTTTAGCTGATCCAGATAGTTGTTTTTGTGAGTTTAGAGGGGTACAGATACACCATAAGGTATATGATGCAGAATCACAGGCAAATAATTCATCTCAAAGCCACACTCTTACTCAAGTTGCTCATAATAATTCTTGGAAGCTTCGTCTTCCTATGATCTTGTTACATGGTTTTGGAGCTTCTGTTTACTCATGGAGTCGAGCTATGAAGCCTTTGGCTGAGCTCACTGGTTCCAAAGTTCTTGCCTTTGACAGACCAGCTTTTGGATTGACATCCAGGGTGGATGCTTCCACGCATTTATCAACTGGTACCAACGATGAAAAACCATTGAATCCATACTCCTTGTCATTTTCAGTGCTTGCTACCTTGTACTTCATTGATTTCCTGGCAGCTGAGAAGATAGTTCTTGTGGGGTATGCTCATTTCTCATGTTATTGGTGTGTTCACTGCAGGCTTTTTCATGATTCAATGATTTTGTTGTCACATTTAATTTCTGGGCTTGTGAGGATGGGAGACGATAGCGATCTTCTGGTCTCATGACAAACACATGCATCAGAGACATTTTGCCAAATGATGATTAGAGAGCATTAATGATACTAATTGTGTGTGTGTGTGGCCAGCATCTACTGTTGTTATGTGAATTATTGCTTCGATAATCCTGTTTGTGTGCTCAAGGAGAAATTATATCGTTCATTCTTATGGCTTTGATAATCCTTTTAATTAGTTTTGTATATCTATTCGCCAGAACTTTGTTTAATGTTTGCCAGTAAATGGGGTAGGATAAGTGGTACCAGGACTAGAAAATAGGGGCTTAAGTGCACCATAGAAAAGTAGACTAATCTAGTCTTGTGGAAAGTCTCTTGTTTTTGGTTTTCAGTTTTGGATGAATCATTAAAACTGGTCTATACTTTTACCCTCGTCATTAATATCTTGCTGCAAATTGCCTTCTCTTCTCCCATGTCACTTTTGTGAAATCTTGCGCCTCTCTGAACTTGTTTAAAAATTTTACATGCTAGGCACTCAGCTGGTTCTCTTGTAGCAATTGATTCATATTTCGAGGCTCCCGAATGCATTGCAGCTCTGATTCTCATTGCCCCAGCAATACTTGCTCCACGTGCAGTTCAAAAGCTTGCGGAACAAGATAAAGTTGGAAGAGAAAACCAGACTGAAGGGGACATATCAAATTCAAATATGTTAGCAAAGCCATTTATCAAGATTTTTGAGATTTTATTGAAGTTTATTACAGGCATTACTCAAGCAATAGTGCAGATGGCAAAGGGGATGACAGATATGCTTAACTCAATATATAAGAAAGCATTGTCAGCTATTTTGCGCTCTGCCTTTGGTGTAATGCTGGTATTTTTCTTTGTGGATGGTCTCAATATTTTCTTTGCAATATTTCTAGATCTTGCTGATTCAATTGATTGTTGAGAACTGTTAAATCTAAAATATTAAAGACTACTCGTATGCAGAAATGTTTCTGGTGTTATCATACCAATTTCAGTAGACACCAGCAGAGTAAATTGTTTTAGATGTGTAGCAATTATAACAAAAAAACTGATTTCCCTAGAAATAGCGCTCTCCTCACACATGCCCAATGCTTGTTTTTATGAACAGTATATAGCCAACATTTTTTATTACAAAGGAGATTTTCGAACCCAAGACCTCTTGGGAAAGGAACATGGGTGCTAATTGAGCTGCAAACTCATTTACATGATATAGCCCATATTATTAATGCAGATTTTAGAAAGTCCCTTTTCTTCTCTCTTTGTTCTTTTTTTGGGGGTGTGTGTGTGTGTTTGGGGGGGGGGGGGTTGGTTGGGGGTTTAACAATGAACTCATCTGCAATATGTAAGTGCCATAACAATGATTTCACTACTTGATTCTCAGATAAGGATGATAATCGATAAGTTTGGTAGAGGAGCAGTGAGGATTGCTTGGCATGATCCAAATCAAGTGACTGAACATGTTCTAAATGGCTATACAAAGGTGACATAGCTCTGTCCTTGTGTCTATTAGCTTTGAAAATATTAGAATGAAATATTTGATGTTATTCATTTTTTGTTAACTGCGTATTTCTTACCTTGAAGTTATTTATAAATGCAGCCTTTAAGGGCCAAGGGTTGGGACAAGGCTCTTGCAGAGTTCACTGCGGCAACACTCACAAATGCTGAGTCTGAATCAAAGCCATCAATGTCAAAAAGACTTAATGAAATCTCATGTCCTGGTACTTGCACTAACTTTACGTCCAGCCTTCCAAAGCTGTTTAACTCTGGAAAACTGCTTATCTCGAAAAATATCTATTAGGAAGTAAAGATTGACAAATGAAGACAGTGAGATGAAAGGCATTTGGGTGGAATGGTGCTATTTTTTGGTTCATAGTAATTGTAATAGTCAAACTAATGCGGCACCCCGTCTCTAATCTGAATTTTTTAGGACGAGTGGGATGACGAGGGGGCATGAAGGTTTAATATATGGTTCAACGAAGGACCTTTTCTCTATGAGAATTTCTCTACATAGATAGAAATTCTTGGTTTAGCATCATTCTTTCGAGTCATGAAAATACCATCTGCTATGCCACATTAATTATTGTAATTAACTGGTTAAATGAAATGCTGATTCTTGTGTTTTTGTTGATGGATAATGAACTACCAGTTTTGATCATCACGGGTGACAATGATAAAATTGTTCCATCTTGGAATGCCAAGGGACTTTCAAAAGCTATACCTGGTTCTTGTCTGGAGGTAATTAAGAACTGTGGCCATTTGCCACACGAAGAAAAAGTTGAAGAATTTGTTTCAATTGTTTATAAGTTTCTGCACGGAGCTTTTGGTGATCAGAAGGAACTATCTTTGCAAGCAGGAGCAGTAGTTTAAATTATGACCCCCGACTTGCATCCTTCTCTTAACTTGTATGTATTTGAAAGCTGTTAGCAGATCAGATGAGAACACCTTGTGAATTGTGTAAAAGTAGCTTTCTGATATGTCTGAACTATGATTTTCTGTTGATTTGATGAAATATTATTCGACTTGAAAAAAGTATTCAATTGCTCAACTCAGAGAAACAACGACGAGTGGTGATATTCTTACTACTACATGGTGATTCCTTGCTTTTATTCTTTCGCCCCTTCTCCCTCCTGGTGGCTTGAAATTCTTTCACATATTAGTTGTAATACTGCTGGGTTTCGTTTCAATGATATTCAGAAGTATGTTGTTTATAAAAGGACAGCTGCTGTTATTGTCTCTTGAGGCACATCTAATCAAGTGGGGGTTTATCAGAAGCTTCTGGTTATGTGCATGACTACAGCAGGCTATCACCGTTAGTTCTAGAATTGAATGAAAACTTTCTTGTTTTCTTTTCCAGGATCAAATTCTTATAGCATTGCACACACGATTACAGGAAACTGGAGCCCCTTTTATTAGAAAGAAGGATGGATTATTTTAATGGATACCAAGTTGATCATTTTATTTTTATTTACGTGGATTCTAAGTTGATGCTTTAAATTCATTCTTTTTATATTAAATGGATCCCATATTGATTATTTTATTTTCATGGTTTTTAAGTTGATCTTTTTATTTTCATAAAATAGATTCCAAGTTAATCCTTTCATTTTCATTTGTTGATCTCAAGTTAATCTTTTTTATTTTTATTTGTGTGGATCACAGGTTGGTCCTTTTATTTGCATGGATCTTGTTATAATCTAATTTTTAACCCGTTTATTTTAAAAATATTTTTCAAGAAAAGAAGTATATATATTTTCAAGCTTTTCAAAATTTCTCAGTTTCAAATTTGTCAAGACAAATTTTTAAAACTATTTGAGTAGTCTAAAGGCTGCAATTCAAGAAATATTTGTTATAATTAAAAGAATTAAAGGATGAAGGATTGAAGTGTCAAATTGGCATGCCTTTGGAGGTTCTATTAATTCAATCAAGAGCCTAATTGAATAAATTTTCAATTTTATAACTAATTTTAATTATAATTGAAGAGACTTGAAGATTGAGGGACCATATTAAAAAAACAAAGAACTTAAAAGACCAATTTAATTTTGACTATGGACCCAATTGATAGAATTTATTGGTTTGTTCTTAATTTTATCTCTAATTGCTTAATTGAAAGTTCAAGAGGATTAACAATGAAAAGGCGCTGAAATTTGAGAATGATTATGAATTTTAACCTCACTAAATATTGTTGTTTTAAGCCCACTCACATAACCTTTCATTGTTTTTTTTTATTTGGGTATCATTCAATCCAAGTGAGGTGTTAATTTAACAAATTTTAGGATCATTTAGAATTTGGTTGTGTTTTTTTAGGTTATGATAAGCTAACAACATGCACACTACACTCGCCCTTAATGATTTTCTTACTGTGTATCTTGTAAGATTTTGTTTATGCTCTTTATACAACATCATTTATTGTCCTTTGTTTATCTTCGATCTTAGATGATGGAGATTTTTTTTATAAATCCTAAGGCATGTAGTTCCCAAGTTGTCTAGTCTAGATTATCTCTTCTCCCCTATGGTTAGTTAAGGTTTGAGGGACATACATATGTATATAAAGAGGGAAAATGTGAAAAGTTACTATGAGAAACAATAACTAGAGTAAGAGAAAAACCATAAAAAGTTTAAAAAGAAAGTTAGGGTTTCTATTTTTTAATTCAGGATAATAAAAAAGAGTAAAAGAAAAATAAGATTTTGAGAGAATAATAGTAAGAGGTAACAATATTGACACCACTAAAAGTCCAATCCTATAGCTCTATCCAATAGAATCTTTACCTTAACCATCTAGGTATACCTTTCCTTGTTATGATTATATTCATATTATATTCAAGAATATATCTTTTATTTGATGTATATAACGTGGCTTTATCAATATGCTTGAGTTGTTTATGTTTATGTGTGTAATTTGTATGTTTCTTACCTTATTGGTTTATGATTTTACTTTTTCGTGTAGATTTTCTAGGTAAACTCTTTGTTATGTGTTTGTGAAATCATGTTTATGGGAATTTGTTACCATCCTACACCTATATGCCTATATTTGGAAAATTTATGTCTACTTATTTTGATGAGTTTGAGATTGGTTTGGTTCTCGTGTTCACTACTATTTTCATCTAAAATTTGTAACTTTACATTTTTTGGTGTTAAATTCTTTGTTTGAATAATTTGGCTTCTTCCACTTGATGCAATTTAAGTATAATATGAAAGTTTGTGCATTGTTTAGCTTAATCTTGTCTTGAGAGATTTACTATAACTTTAAAAATCATAATTTCAGCCCTAAAATACATATAGGTAATTAGATTTTAGTTGCAGGGGTAGAATCATAATTCTACCCTTTAAAAAACCCTAAAAATATTACACGGATAAAATCATAAATTATGCCCCTTTCTTTTTGTTGCACCAGGTCAAGCACAACATCACAAGGTTGCTAGCACTATGTTTGGTGGTAGGCTGCTGCCTCTCATGCTAGTAGTGAGTGCCAACAAATTTGGTGTCGTTACTGGTGGCGCAGCAACACCCCAAGTGTTGCACCTTCCATCCAAATCTGGAAAAATTCTGGCTAAATTTGACCCAAATAGCAGCCAAACTCTTTTGAGAAAATAATTTTACACACAAAATTTATTCAAAATATTCCAATAACAATTAAAACATGCAATCAACAACCCTAATTGATTAATAATAGCTTTAATACCACTGTTGAATTTCTTGAATATCATACACATAGTCGAAACTATGAAACAAAATTATTCGGGAGTTCCTATGATCCTGTTAGATAGATCTAGAGTTGTTTAGGGATTTATTACCTGAAGATCTGATCTTTTTCAACTTTGAATAATTCCTTAAATGTTGGGTTATCGCAAACCACAAGCCCAACATGGGGTTGGGCGAGGACGCGTCCAGCCCAACGTGGGGATGGGCGTGGAGGCGTCAAGGTCCACTATGGGGCTGGTCGGGGACGCGTCCAGGTCCAACATGGGCCTGGGAGGGGACGAGTCCAAGTCCAACATGGGATTTGGCGTGGACGCGACTAGGTCTAACGTGGGGTTGGGCATGGACGCATCCAGGTCTAACATGGGGTGTACGCGGTCGCGTCCAGCCCAACGTGGGGTTGAGCAGGGACGCGCCCAGGTCCAACATGGGGTTGGGCGTGGACGCGTCCAAGTCCAACATAGGATGATCAACGACACGTCCAGACCTAACGTGGGGTTCGGCGTGGAGGCGTCAAGGTCCACCATGGGGCTGGGAGGGGACGCGTCTAGGTCCAACATAGGGCTGAGAGGGGACCCGTCCAGGTCCAACATGGGATTTGGCGTGGATGCGACCAGGTCTAATGTGGGGTTGGGTGTGGACATGTCCAGGTCCAACATGGGGTGTACGCGATCGCGTCCAGCCCAACGTGGGGTTGAGTGGGGACGCGCTTAAGTCCAACATGGGGTTGGGTGTGGACGCGTCCACGTCCAATATAGGGTGGCCAGGGACACGTCCAGACCCAACGTGGGGTAGGTCGTGGACGCGTCCAGGTCCAACATGGGGTGTACGTTGTCGTGTCCATCCTAACACGGGGTTGGGCGTGGAGGCGCCGAGGTCCAACATGGGGATGGGCTTGGACGCGTCCAAGTCTAACATGAGGTGGACGCGGTCGCATCCAGGTCCAACATGGGGTTGGGCGTGGACGCGTCCAGGTCCAACATGAAGTTGACATGGTCGTGTCCAATCCAACGTGGGGTTGGGCGTGGACGCAGCCATGGCAACATGTGGCTAGGCGCGCTCGCGTCCAAACCTAATATGTTATTACCACTAAAGAAAAACCATGTAGTTGATTTGAAGGATAAAATTAAATATTATTATTATTTGTGGCATAACTATTATCATTTTTATTATAATTGATGTTATTAATATTAAAAATAATATTATTTGTGTTATAAATATTACTCTTTCTATTATAGTTCAAAGCATTAATGTCAAAAATATTATTATTTGCGTTACAAATATTTTTATTTTTATTATAATTGAAAGTAATAATATTTATTTTCATTGTAGTTCAAAGTATTAATATTAAAAATATTATTATTTATGGTACAAAGACTATTATTTTTATTATCATTGAAAGTATTAATACTAAAAAATATTTTTATTTGTGGCCCCAACGCATAGGCAGGCATCCTAAGCACCAGGTCTCACCACGTGGTGCGCGGGTCCGACTGTGCACTCTGGGCAAGGCAACCCATGCGCCAGGTGTACCCATGTAGGAGCGTGGGTCTGGCTTACGCCCAAGGTAAGGGCAAGCCAGCCCCAGCACCACGTGGTGCTCGGGCTTGACCCAGCGCAAGGGCAGGTTAGCCCGAGCGCCAGGTGTCCTCACTGGAGGCGCGGGCCTGGCTGACACTTAGGGCAGCCCCACTAAAACTTGAAGTGACCATTTTCTCCCCAACCATCCATTCAATGTCAATTGCATCCCAATGAAAAGACAACCCCACCCCTCCCCCGCTGCCCTTGCAACTCTTTGTGACAAGGGCTGGGCTGCCATTACACTACTCTAATCCACAGTGCTTTGAGTCTAGGTAAACAGTAAGAGGGGCACTAAGCCCTTTTAGTATATTGTATAATTTATAGGGA
>Ga0325401_1000159_pt1 | contig 43145 bp, 39 predicted proteins | sample PopdelMetagenome_FD_205666 | JGI IMG/M metagenome (GOLD analysis project Ga0325401, IMG submission 205666) | Populus deltoides microbial communities from Bellville, Georgia, United States - Xylem-PdKOR-R2 | ecosystem: Host-associated > Plants > Phyllosphere > Stem > Wood/Secondary xylem | place...
CGATCGTCGCCACCAGCGCGTCGTCGGCGGGCTCGTCGACACCGCGGGGGAAGAGCCCCAGCACGAAGGAGCGGTCGATCTTCAGCTCGTCGACGGGCAGCTGGCGCAGGTAGGACAGCGAGGAGTAGCCCGTTCCGAAGTCGTCGATGGAGGTGCGCACCCCGGTCTCCTTCAGCGCCGTCAGCACCTGCGCCGCGGCGACCGGGTCGGCCACCAGCGCGTCCTCGGTGATCTCCAGGCACAGCAGGTCAGCAGGGACGCCGTGGCGGGTCAGCAGGTCAGCGACGTCGACGGCGAAGGAGGGGTGCATCAGGCAGTGCGCGGTGACGTTGACCGAGACCGGCACCCGGTGGCCACGACGCAGCCAGGACCGGCAGACGAGCAGCGCCTCGGTGAGCACCTTGCGCGTGAAGGGGGCGGAGAGCTCTGCGCCGGTGGCCATCGCGATGAACTCCGACGGCGGCAGCAGCCCGCGCACGGGGTGGTTCCAGCGGGCGAGGGCCTCCACCCCCAGCAGCGGCACGTGGGCGGGCAGGACGGTGGTGACCCAGCGGTGGCGGGTGCGTCAGACCTGCATCGGGCAGTACCCGCAGGCCCGGGAGCCGCCAGGCGCCCTGCGGGCGGGTGGTGCTGAGGTGGGGCACACCCCGCCATCGAGGACCAGCATGACGTGCTGAGCACCTGCTCGCTGCCGGTCGTCTACCGGGAGCGTGCCGCCGCGGACCGCAACGGCGCGCTTGTGACGACCATGGTCTGCTGGGCGACCCCGGACCAGCAGAGCACCGCACACCACAGGGACCACCGTCGGAGGTCGGCTGCGTCAGCGGGGAGCCTTCACCCCCAGGACGGGACACTCAGCCCCCAGGAGCACCTGCTGCGCAGAACTCCCGAGCACGAGCTTCCCCACAGCAGTGCGCCGCCGCAGACCGACGACGATCAGAGACGCGTCGATCTCCTTGGCGGCGTCGAGGACGGAGTGTGCGGGGTCGCTGCCCACGCGCCGCTGGAGCCGCGCGTCAACGCCACGGCTGCGCAGAGGACCCAGCAGCGCCTCCACTGCCTCCTCGCCGAGGTAACCGTCATCGACCAGTGCGTCGCCGCGGGTGGAGCTCACCACCACCAGCGGCACCCCCGTGAGGAGGGCGTGAGCAGCGGCAGCGTCCAGCGCCGCACGCCCCTCGGGCTTGTCGGTGTAGCCGACGACGACGCTCATCAGCGGTCCTCCTGGTGTCCGGTGCGGCCGCCCGGCGGGTCGGCCGGTGTTTGGGGGGAGGTGCGCTCCGGACCGGAGCTTGCACGGCCCTTCACGTCGAGGGGGCCGGCCAGGACCCGGGCGTCGTCACCTGTGCCAGCACCTGCGTCACCGGCACTTCCCGGTACGAGGGCATCACCGCCGGCCAGACGCGGGGTGCGTCGCCGAGAGAGGACCAGGGCGATGGGCACCACCAGCAGCAGGGCAGCGACGATGAGGACACCCCCGGAGAACGGTGTGCTCACCAGGATGCCCAGGTCTCCCTGGCTGATGGCCAGGGCCCGCCGCAGCTGCTGCTCGGCCACCGGACCGAGGATCAGCCCGACCACGGCTGGCGCAACGGGCCAGCCGTACCGGCGCATGAGGTAGCCCAGTGCGCCGATGAGGAACAGCAGCGCCAGGTCGACCGGTGAGAGGTTGATCGTGTACGACCCCAGGGCCGCGAACACCATGATCCCGGCGTACAGGTACGGCCGGGGGATGCGCAGCAGCTTCACCCACAGTCCCACCAGGGGCAGGTTGAGCAGCAGCAGCAGCACGTTGCCGATGTACAGGCTCGCCAGCAGCGCCCACACCAGGTCTGGGCTGTTGGTGAACAGCTGTGGTCCGGGCTGGAGACCGTACTGCTGGAAGGCCACGAGCAGGATGGCCGCCGTCGATGACGTCGGCAGGCCCAACGTCAACAGGGGTACGAGCACGCCAGCGGCGGCAGCGTTGTTGGCGGCCTCAGGACCGGCGACGCCCTCGATGGCGCCCTTGCCGAACTGCTCGGGGTGCTTGGTGAGCCGCTTCTCGAGGGCGTAGGACAAGAAGGTCGGCACCTCAGCACCGCCGGCGGGCAGGGTGCCGAAGGGGAAGCCGAGTGCGGTGCCGCGCAGCCACGGCCGCCAGGAGCGGGAGGCGTCCTCCTTGGTGAACCAGCGGCCGCGGATGGTGATCAGATCTGGTGGGGCCCTCCGCAGCCGCGATGCCACCCAGAGCGCCTCGCCGATGGCGAAGAGGCCCACAGCGACGACGACCACGTCGATGCCGTCGTAGAGCTGGGGGATGCCGAGGGTGAAACGGGCCTGACCGGTGAGCTGGTCGATGCCGACCAGGCCGAGCAGGAGCCCGATCAGGAGCGCGGCCAGGCCGCGCAGGACGCTGCTTCCCAGGACCGCTGAGACGGTGACGAAAGCCAGGACCATGACGGCGAAGTACTCCGCCGGCCCCATCCTCACGGCCCACCGCGCGATCTGGGGCGCGAGCACGGTGAGCAGGGCCGTACCGATGGTCCCCGCCACGAAGGAGCCCAGGGCGGCGGTTGCCAGTGCAGCGGCGCCGCGCCCCGCCTTGGCCATCTTGTTGCCCTCCAGCGCGGTGACGATGGAGGAGGACTCACCGGGGGTGTTGAGCAGGATCGACGTCGTCGAGCCTCCGTACATCCCGCCGTAGTAGATGCCGGCGAACATGATCAGCGAGCTCGACGGCGGTAGGACGAAGGTGACCGGCAGCAGCAGGGCGACGGTCATCGCCGGCCCGATGCCGGGCAGCACGCCCACGGCGGTGCCCAGGAGCACCCCGAGCGCTGCGAAGACGAGGTTGGTCGGTGTCAGGGCGTCGGCGAAGCCCTGCACCAGCAGGTCCACCGAGCCCACCTCAGATCACCGCCGCGAGGACGCCGTTGGGCAGGTAGATGCCCAGCCCGCGGGTGAACAGCATGAACGCCGCGAAGGGCACCAGGACGCTGATGAGGACGAGCTTTCGCCAGCCGCGGGCGCCCAGCGCCCAGGAGGTCCCGGCGAAGAGCAGGATCGTGGACAGCAGGTAGCCCAGGGGCTGCACCAGCACGACGTAGGCGGCGAAGGTCCCGGCGATCATCCCCAGCGTGCGCCAGTCAGCCGGTCTGGAGGTGTCGATGTCCTCCCCTTCTTCCACCGCGCCGCAGTCACCGCGTGCCACCGCCACGGCCAGAGCCAGGCCCACCAGGACCAGGGCGCCGCCGATGACGTAGGGGAAGAAACGGGGTCCCACCGAGCTGGAACCCTGCGGCACCGTGATCGTGGAGGTGTCGACGAGCACGAACACGCCGACGGCCGCCAGCCCTAGCGCAGCGAACAGCTCACCCCCGCCCAGTGCCCGTCGCCCACGGCTGGGCGCTGCCCCCGCGGCTGCAGGGGGGATGCTCACTGCACCAGGCCGATCTGCTCGAGGGTGCCCAGGATCTCCTCCTGCTGGGCGTCGAAGAACTCCTGGACCTCCGGGCCGGTGGCGAACTGGTCCTCCCACCCGTTGGTCGCGACCGCCTCCTTCCAGGCGGAGGTGTCGTGGACCTCCTGCAGGAAGGCGCCCATGGCCTCGACCTGCTCGGGGGTGGTCTCCGGCGGCGCGACCACGGCGCGCCAGTTGGCGAAGGTGACGTCCACGCCCTGCTCGGTGAAGGTGGGCGCGTCCAAGCCCTCCAGCCGCTCCGGGGCGGTGACGGCGAGCACCCGCAGGTCACCAGACTGGATGGAGCCCTCCCACTCGTTGACGTTGGAGATGCCCCCGGCCACCTGGTTGCCCAGCAGCGCGGCCAACGCCTCCCCGCCACCGGAGTAGGGCACGTAGTTCACCGCCGCGGGGTCGGCGCCGACGGCCTCGGCGTACAGACCAGCGGTGATCTGGTCGGTGCCTCCGGCGGAGCCGCCGGCGATGGGCAGGGCTCCGGGCTCGGCGGTGAAGGCCGCGGTGAAGTCCGCGAGGGTCTTGTAGGGGGAGGCGGCCGGGACGACCAGGACGTGGTATTCCCCGGTCAGGCGGGCGACGGGGACGACGTCGGCCAAGGAGACTGCGGAGTCGTTGGTCTCGATGGCACCGACCATGGTGGCGCCCATCACCATGAGGCTGTCCGGGTCTGGGCTCCCGGCGAACTGCGCCAGGCCGATGGTGCCCCCCGCGCCGGCGATGTTGACGACCTGGGCGTTGGGGGCCAGGTCGCCGGCCGCCTGGGCCAGGGCGCGGGCCGTGCCGTCCCAGCCCCCTCCGGGGGCAGCCGGCGCCACCAGCGTCAGCTGGCCCTGTGGAAAGGTGCCGGCGGCGTCGGCGGTCCCTGAGGCACCGGTGCCGGTGCCGGGGGCCTGCTGGGCGCAGCCGGTGAGGGTGAGTGCGGCGACGGTACCCAGGAGGGCAGCACAGCGGGTGGTGCGCTTGAGGACGGTGTTCATCGAAGACCCTTCATCGCTGTCATAGGGATGGGAGGTGTTGCGCCCAGGGCGGGAGCCGAGGCGGGCGCGGTCGAGGGGGTCGGTGGGAACGGTTGCCGGGGCAGGCGCGGTCGGACGTCGGGCTCCTGGCCGGTGCCGCGTCTCAGGTCGAGGAGGTGGCCGGTTCACGGGCCAGGACGCGGCGCAGGACGAACGGCAGGATCCCGCCAGCCCTGTAGTAGGCGGCCTCCACCGGAGTGTCCACGCGGACGAGCACCCAGAAGTGCACCGGTGGGCGTGCGCTGGCGGGGTCGGCGGATCGGGCCGTCACCTGCAACCGCTCTGGCAGGGGCACCCCGATCGGGGCAGCTGCGCTGTCTGTGCTCTCCGTCGTGCTCGCGCCGTCTGAGAGTCCTTCGATGTCGAAGACCTCCGTGCCGTCAAGCCCGAGGCTGGTGGCGTCCTGGCCGGGGAGGAACTGCAGCGGTAGGACCCCGGTGCCGACGAGGTTCTGGCGGTGGATGCGCTCGAAGGAGGCAGCGATCACCGCGCGGACGCCGAGCAGCGCCGTGACTTTGGCTGCCCAGTCCCGCGAGGACCCGGTCCCGTACTCCCGACCGCCGAGCACCACCAGTGGCACGTTCGCTGCGCGGTAGCGACGGGCTGCCTCGTGCACCGCCACCGAGGTCAGCGCGTCGGGGTCGAGCAGGTCGCGGGTGGCGCCGCCGGTGCCGTCCAGCACGAGCTGGTTGACCAGTCTGGGGTTGGCGAAGCCGGCGCGGAGCATGACCTCGTAGTTGCCGCGCCGCGAGGCGTAGGTGTTCAGGTCCCGGACCGGTACGCCCCGCCCGGTGAGGTGGCGGCCGGCTTCACTGGTGGCGGGGATCCGTCCGGCAGGGCAGATGTGGTCGGTGGTCACCGAGTCGCCGTAGAACCCCAGGGCGCGGGCCCCGGTGATGTCGTGCGGGGGACGGGCTCGGTCGGGCACGTCGTCCAGGAACGGGGGGCGTCGCACGTAGGTGGAGGTCGGGTCCCACCCGAAGGTGTCACCGCTGGGGGCGTCCAGGGCGGACCACCGCTGGTCGCCGTCGAAGATGGTGGCGTAGGAACGGGTGAACATCGACGGCTCCAGGTTCGCCTGCACCACCGCAGCGACCTCGGAGTCATCGGGCCACACGTCGGCCAGGTAGACCTCGCCACCGTCGGTGCCGATGCCCAGGGGCTCGTGGACCAGGTCGTGGTCCAAGGTCCCGGCCAGTGCGTAGGCCACGACCAGTGGCGGGGAGGCGAGGTAGTTCAGGGAGACGTCGTTGTGGATGCGGGAGTCGAAGTTGCGGTTGCCCGACAGCACCGAGGCCAGCACCAGGTCCTGCTCGCCGTGCTGGGCTGCCAGCTCAGGGACGAGGGGGCCGGAGTTGCCGATGCAGGTCATGCAGCCGTACCCGACCAGGGAGAAGCCCAGGGCGTCCAGGTGCTCGTCGAGTCCGGCGCGGTGCAGGTAGTCGGTGACCACCTTCGAGCCCGGCGCCAGGCTCGTCTTGACCCAGGGTTTGGTGGCCAGGCCACGGGCACGAGCGTTGCGGGCCAGGAGCCCCGCGGCGACCATCACTGCGGGGTTGGAGGTGTTGGTGCACGAGGTGATGGAGGCGATCGCCACGGCGCCGTGATCGGCGCTGGCCACCACCGAGGCGCTGGCAGGCTCCTGGGCGACCTGCTTGGCCACCTCCCCGTTCGAAGGCGTCGTCTCCACGGTAGTACCGGTCCTGGACGTGGACGTGGTCGTGGTCGTGGTCGTGGGGGTCGCTGGCGGGTCGCTGGCGGGGAGAGGCGGTGCGCCGGCGGTGTCGGCCACCTCGTCCAGGGCACGCCGTCCTGGACGCAGTGCGTCGAGCTCAGCGTGGAACCGCGCTCGTGCCTGTTCCAGAGGAATGCGGTCCTGGGGGCGGCGGGGGCCTGCGATGGAAGGACGGACCTCGCCGAGGTCGAGGCGGAGCCGCTCGTCGTAGTCGGCGTGCCGCGAGGGGTCGTGCCACAGACCTTGCAGGCGGCAGTACTGCTCGACCAGGCGCACGTGCGCCGGTGCTCGCCCGGTGAAGGTGAGGTAGTCGCAGGTCACCTCGTCCACCGGGAAGACCGCGCACGTGGAGCCGTACTCCGGACTCATGTTGGCGATGGTCGCGCGGTCGGCCAGCGGTACCGCGCTGACGCCGGGGCCGAAGAACTCCACGAACTTGCTCACCACGCCGTGGGCTCGTAGCACCTCGGCGATGGTCAGGACGAGGTCGGTGGCCGTGACACCGGGCGCCAGGACACCGACGAGCTCCACACCCACGACCGGCGGCACGAGCAAGGTGACCGGTTGCCCGAGCAGCGCAGCGCTCGCCTCGATGCCGCCCACGCCCCACGCCAGGACACCAAGACCGTTGATCATGGTGGTGTGGCTGTCGGTGCCGGCCACGGTGTCGGGAAAGGCCTGACCGTCGCGGACCTCGACGACCGAGGCCAGCCGCTCGAGGTTGATCTGGTGCATGATGCCCGCTCCCGGGGGAACGACCTGCAGGCCGGCGAGCTGGGACTGCCCCCACTTCAGGAAGCGGTAGCGCTCGGTGTTGCGCTGGTACTCCAGGGCGACGTTGCGCGAGGGGGCATCGGGGGATCCCCACACGTCGGTGACGACCGAGTGGTCGACGGTGAGGTGAGCCGGGACGACGGCGTCCACGGAGGCGGCGGTACCGCCTCGGGCGACCACTGCATCGCGCAGCGCTGCGATGTCGGTCAGCACGGGGACGCCGTTGGTGTCGTGCAGGAAGACTCTCGAGGGCGCGAACTCCACGGCGCCGCGGCCACCACGCAGGGACCCGTCGGCCAGGCCGCGGACGTGGTCGGCAGTCACGCTGATGCCGTCTTCGTGGCGCAGCAGGTTCTCCAGCATCACCGTGAGCGCGAAGGGCAGGGAGCGAGCGCCGGGTACGACGTCAACCTTGAAGACGTCGAGCGGGCCGTAGGGGCCACCAGTCGCCAGAGGGGTGCGGCTCGAGAAGGAGTCCACTGCTGGCTCCGATCTGGTTGCGGGCACCACCGTTGGTACCTGTGTTACAGGCTATAGGCTGCAACCAGGCCGTGTCGAGAGGTGGTTCACAGCGGTGGCGGTGGTGAAGACTCAGCAGATGCCCGTGCCTGTGCCGGTGACCAAGGCCGATTACGTCTACGAGGCGGTCAGAGGGCGGATCCTGACGGGGGAGCTGGCTGCAGGAACCGTGATCGGCCAGGAGCACCTCGCGCTGGAGCTGGGGGTCAGCACCACGCCCCTGCGCGAGGCGATGCGCCGCTTGGCCAGTGAGGGCTTGGTGGTCGTGGGAGCCCACCGGGACGCTCGGGTCTCAGCCCTCACCGCTGGAGAGGCGCGGCACCTCTTCGAGGTCCGGCAGGCACTAGACCCGCTCGCCGCGGGCCTCGCGGCCGCGCGTCGCACGCCGGCCGAGGCCGGAGAGGTGCTGCGCACTCTGGAGGCAGTCCGCCCCCTGGGGCAGGATGCCGAGCCCACGAGCCTGGCCGCGCACCGCGCCTTCCACAGAGCCGTCTACGTCGCGTCCCACAACCCGCTGCTCGTCCAGACCCTGGACGGGTTGTGGGACAAGGCCGACCGCTACCGCCGCGTCGGCCTCGTTCGCCAGGCCGGCTCGGGAGGAGCCGACCCCGATCGGGTTCGGGCTGAGCACCGTCGCCTGGCCGAGGCCGTCGTGGCCGGGGACCCGGTGGCGGCTGAGGCCGTCATGAAGGAGCACGTCGCGCAGAGCCTGGGTCGGCGCGCCATCGAGGCCCTGGATGACTGACTGCCGGATCTGGCGGTCGATGGGCGCGCGGTCTACCGGCGCGGTGCGGCGGAGGGCTCGTCGAGGCTCACCGCGGGGAGTGGTGCGCGGAGGGGACGCGTCGGGATGGCCGTGCGAGAGTGCGCCGCGCTGACCTTGGCCGCTGCACCTGCACAGCGGTGTCGACGGCTCCTCGTAGCAGGAGGAGGGGCCCGCCACTGGGCGTGGCCACCGCGGCTCCAGCGCCCGTACCGCAGCGGCGGTCTTGGCGGAGTGGCCGGGAACCGAGAACGCGAGATCCTCGCAGCGGCGACCACGAGACGGGCTGCTGCCTGACAGGTCAGTGGTGTGGACGCTGCCCGCGGTCATCAGCTGCTGTGGAGTGCCGTCGTCAGCGCCCGACGACCCCTGCGGTGGCTCACCAGGGGGCGGGACTGTTCCTGGCGGCCCACACGGCCTCAGCGCGACTGCCGAAGGGCGGGGGCTCGAGCCCGTCGACCATCCACAGCTCACGAGGCGTCTCGTCGACGTGGAACTCGTAGTACAGCCCGCGCGGTGCAGCGTGCTTGGCGATGACGGCGTCCAGACTCCGCGCCGCCCCCTTCATCTCCTCTGAGCCGCCGAGGTGGATGGCGATGTGCTCGATCACCACCCGCAGCGCGCCCGAGGCGGGTTCACCACCGATGAGCATGGAGTCAGGTGCGTGCTCGTCGAAGACCACCACGACGTAGAACGCCGGGAGTCCGATCCGGGTGTAGTAGCCGGTGATGTCGCGGGCGAAGGCCTGCTTGTGCTGGGAGGTGAAGGCGTCGGGTGAGTGGTGGATCGTCCACAGGGGCACGGCGTCGGCTCTTCTCTCGGGAGGGTCTGGAGTTCTGTCAGCCCAGGGCCAGGGCTAGGCCCTCCACGGGGCCCGACAGGGCGGCCTTGATCTGGCGGCTGGCGTCATCGACGAGGATCTCGCTCTGGCCCGCCTCGATCCCGGTCATGACGATGTCAGCGACGGTGGACGGCGCGAGCTTGTCGGCGGGCATCGAGGCGACCATGTCGGTGTCGGCGAAGCCCAGGTGGACCCCGACGACGTGGGTGCCCTGGGGCGCCAGGTCGGTGCGCAGGGAGTTGGTCAGGCTCCACAGCGCCGCCTTGGACGCGCCGTAGGCGCCGCTGCCTGAGGCCCAGGACAGCAGGGAGTGCAGGTCCACCAGCACCCCTCCTCCGTTGGCGGCCAGGACGGGCGCGAAGGCGCGCACCACGCGCAGGGCGCCGAAGACGTTGGTGTCGAACGTGGCGAGGACGTCGGTCATCGGACCGGTCAGCAGCGGGCTCGGGTGCAGGACGCCAGCGTTGTTGAGGACCAGGCGGGCGTCGCTGGCTCGCTCGGCCAGAGCCGCGACGGAGTCCTCGTCGGTGACGTCCAGCGGTAGGGCCACGACCCGCTCGTCCTCAGAGGGGCGGGGGGCGCGGGCGGTGACGTAGACCTTGGCGGCACCGCGGCGCAGCAGGGCCTCGGTGAACGCTCGGCCCAAGCCGCGCTGTCCGCCGGTCACCACGGCGATGGTCCCCTCGATGCTGGTCATGTCGTGCTCCTCCCTCTGGTGGGTCCCTCGGACCCGGCTCGCTTATAGAGTAAGCACATCATCTATCGAGCCGTGACCACCGCCCTTCTGGCACAGTGGGACGACCACCTGGAGGGAGGGGCCGGTGCCCAGGGCGTCACGAGAGCAGCAGGCCGCTCACCACGAGCAGATCCTCGAGCGCGCCTCGCACCTGGTGCGCGAACGGGGGCCGGACGGCTTCAGCGTGCCGGAGCTGATGGCTGAGGTCGGCCTGACCCACGGCGGTTTCTACAAGCACTTCTCCTCCAAGGACGACCTGGTCGCGCAGGCAGGGGCGAGGGCGTTCACCGCACGCGCGGCGTTCCTGTCCGACCTGGTCACGTCAGCGCCGGATGCCCAGGCGGCCCGGACGAGCTTCGTGGAGCAGTACCTGTCCACCGACCACCGCGACCACCCGGGCGACGGCTGCCCGACCGCCGCTCTGGTCGGCGCTGCCGCACCTGGGCATGGCGAGGCGCTGCGCGAGCCCTACCTCGATGGTGTCCGCTCCATGCTCGACTCCTTCGGTGAGCTGCACGGGGGCCGGCCGGGGGACGGCTCTGAGGATCCCGCGGCCCTGGCTGGCCTGGCCACCCTGCTCGGAGCGGTGCTCCTGTCCCGCGCCACCTCCGGTGACGCCCTGTCTGAACGCTTCCTCGCCGCCGCGCGCGAGCAGCTGCTCGGCGATCCGAGTCCGGACCCGTGACGCGCAGGACCGCACACCACTGACGCACTCGGCCCACCGTCGGTCGTGCTGCGACGTGAGGGGTGGGACTCCCGGTCGCCCCCTCCTGGCCCACCGCCCCAGGGCCGGGATCGGCGACGGCGCGGACGTCACCTCCGCGACGGGGGGTCACAGGCGACCCGTCCTCCACCTGCACTGCACTTCCACGCCGGCGGGTCGGCGCGCCCGATCTCCGGCCGGACCCTGCCCCTCGTCCTGTTCTAGCTGGTCGCCTACGACGTCGCCGCCGTCGACCCCGATCCCGCCCGGGCCCTCGCCACAGCGCACCCGGCGCTGGGTGGGGGGCGAACCGGACTGGGCCCTGCACCTGGCGCCACTGCCTTCCGCCGAGGATCTTGCCGCCCGGTGTGCCGCTCGTGCCACCCGGCAGGACTGCACCGCGCGCGTGCCCGAGGAGTGAGTCTGCTGCCTCGCCGCCGTCGGCACCGCCGTCGTCGGCACCGCCGACGACGGCGAGGCAGCGGCTGGCCGGAGCAGGCTGACGTCGGGCGAGGGCGACGGTGCTCGTGTGCGCTGACCCGGATCCCACTCAGGCCCTGGGGGGACTCGCTGGGGCCGTGCAGGACACGCGGCGGGCGAGCGGTGTCGGGACCTGGGGATCCTCGGACGTGTCGCGGCGCCTGGTCGCCGCGGCGTGGGTCAGGCGGACAGGACGCCGGGGGTGTCGTGGACGACGACGCTCTCCTGCAAGGGGACCCGGTGCATGACGAGGTCGTTGGTGTCGGCGGTGTGGTCGGCGTGGCCGAAGGAGATGGCGAACAGGAGCTTGAGGTCCTGCGGCACGCCCAGGACCTCGCGGACGGTGTCGGCGTACTGGCCGATCATCGTCTGGGGGATGCTGCGGTAACCACGGGCGGTCAACGAGAGCAGGAAGTTCTGGGCGTACATGCCGACGTCACCGGCTGCGCGCACACCGTCGCCCAGCACCGGCATGAACAGCAGGGCGGTGTGGGGCGCGCCGTAGAAGTCCAGGTTGCGGCGCAGCGCCTGCTGACGGCCCGCTCGGTCCGAGCGGTCGATGCCCTGGGATCCGTAGACGGCCGCGGCGTGATCGTGGGAGCGGTGCAGGTGGGCGCCCTGCCCGTAGTCACCGGTGAAGTCCGGGGAGCTCTCGCCGCGGTCGAAGGCTGCCAGGAGCGCAGTCGCCAGGGTGTCGCGAGTGGCACCGGAGACCACGTGGACGACCCAGGGCTGGGTGTTGCTGTTGGACGGCGCCCGTTGGGCGTCCTCCAGGACGGCGCGGATGTCCTCGGCGGGCAGCGGCGTGGGAAGGAAGCGCCTGGCCGAGTGGCGTGAGCGCATCACGTCGGTGAGGGAGGTGGGCGGGGTGGGCGCGCTGGTCTCCATGTCGTCCTTCGTTCGCTGATCGGCAGCAGGGTGCTCGAGGCGTGCTGGTCCCACGGGGGAGGGCGCCCGCGAGGGAGGGGGCAACGCCGTCGTGGACGCGGCCGGGAGTCGTGGGCGTGAAGCGGTGGAGCACCGCCGCAAGGGTGGTGCCGAGGAGCGGTACCGCCCTCGTTGACAAAGCGGAGGCTACGTCCTTATCTTCGGAGAACCAAGCGGAGGCACCCGCCGTATCACTGGCGGTGTTCGTCTGCCTCCCGCGACCGCTGCCCCCTGCGGGGACCGCCGACGACGTGAGGACGACTGGCATGAGCAAGGACTCGGTCCTGCTGGGCATGGTGCTGGGGGAGATGCACGGCACTCACCCCGGGGCCTGGCGGATGCCGACGGCCGACCCCGGCGCCTACACCGACGTCTCGACCCTCGTGCGCGCGGCCCAGGGCGCCGAGCGCGGCGGCCTGGACTACCTCTTCTTCCCCGACCGGGTCTTCATCTGGGGAGATCTGGAGACGCGTCCGCCGATCGTGACGATGGAGCCCACGCTGACCATGGCCGCGATCGCCCCCGCGACCCGGCGGATCGGGCTGGTCACCACGCTCTCGACCTCCTTCGTCGAGCCGTACACGATCGCCCGTCAGGTGCGGGCGCTGGACGTGATGAGCCACGGCCGCGCCGGCTGGCAGGTCATCCCCAGTTACGAGCCGGAGGCCTTCGCCAACTACGGGCGTCCGGTGCCCACGCGTGAGGAGAAGTACGGGCGCCTGCACGAGACCGTCCAGATCACCCAGGCTCTGTGGGGCAGCTGGGGCCGTGAGGCGGGGGTCCCCGACAAGGTCACCGGGCGTTTCGCGGACACCTCCAAGATCCGTCCCGTCGACCTGCAGGGGCGCTACGTCGCCTCCCGCGGGCCGCTGCAGATCCCGCCGTCGGAGCAGGGTCAGCCGGTCATCTTCATGCCGTTCGCCAGCGGTGCCGGTGTGCAGGCCGCCGGCATGTACGCCAACGGCATCATCGGCCACCCCGGCTCGATGGAGCAGGCCGTGGGGCAGCGGGACATGATCCGCGCCCTGGCGGTGGAGGCCGGCCGCGAGGCGGACGAGGTGAAGTACCTGTCCTTCTTGGCCGTCGGGATCGGGGCGACGCTGCAGGAGGCCGTCCAGCGGCGGATGGTGCTGGAGACGGCGGCCGGGATCGAGGAGCGCCTGGCCCACCTGTCCGCCGTCCTCGGGCTGCGCATGGACCCCGCCGACCGTGACAAGCCCCTCACCCAGGCCCAGCTGGCCGCGCTGCGCCCGCACCCGGGGGCCGCCCGGTCCGCCTTCGCTGTCGAGCTGGCCCGTCAGGGGCGCACTCCGCACGAGATCCTCGGCCACGGCGTCCTGGACCACGTCCCGTCCCTGGTCGGCACCCCCGAGCAGGTCGCCGACCTGATGCAGGAGTGGGTCCAGGCCGGGGCGGCCGACGGCTTTACGCTCAACGTCGATGCCCTGCACGACGGGGTCGACGACGTCGCCGACAAGCTCGTGCCCGAGCTGCGCCGACGCGGCCTGCGCCCCGACGACTACCAGGGCGCCACCCTGCGCGACCACCTCGGCCTGCCCGAGCAGCTCGGCACCGACCCGCGCCTGGACGAGGAGGCCCGGCGATGAGGCGGCCCGGACGACAGGTGCAGGGGCCGGTCGCGGCCCTGGCCGGACCGTGCGCAGTCACCCGGCACGTCGGGGTGGTCGTCGGGGCGGTACGCGAGGTCAGGGGAGGCCGGGCATGACGAGCACGACGCCGCAGGTGGTGACGCCGGCGGCGATGAGGCAGACGCTCGCCGGCTTCTCCACGGGCCTGTCCGTGGTCGCCGCGGTGGTCGACGGCCGGGTCGTGGGGATGCCGGCCAACTCGCTGGTGTCGGTGTCGTTGGACCCGCCGCTGGTGTCGCTGGCCTTCGCCCGCACCTCCACGACGTGGCCGGTGCTGCGCCGGGCGGCGCGGTGGGGCATCAGGGTCCTGGGGGAGGACCAGGCCCAGGTGCTGGCTGACCTGCGGCGTCCGACCGCCGAGAGGTTCGAGGGGATCGACATGGACCTCCTCGACGGCCCGGCTGGCCTCGGCGGTGCCGACCTCGGTGGGGCCGGGGGCGCGGCCGTCGTCCGCGGCTCCCTCGCCACCCTCGCCGTCGAGCCCCGGCAGGTCATCGAGGCCGGGGACCACGACCTGGTGCTGCTGGAGGTGACCGACCTGCGCCGGGACCTGGCGCAGCGGCCGCTGGTCTACTTCGGCAGCACGACCCACACGCTGTCCGACTGACCGACGCTTCAGCAGACACCTGACTCGATCGCTGGCCAGGTCACCCGGGTCTCTGAGCAGCCAGGCCGGCACCCGTGGTCGACCAACACGTCTCCGGCTCCGGCTCCGTGTCCCCCCGGAGGCCGGAGACCCCGAGATCGAGGAGTTCACGTGAACATCGGCATCATCGGGGCCGGGACCATCGGCTCGACGCTGACCCGGCGGCTGGCCGCCGCCGGTCACGACGTCGTCGTCGCCAACTCCCGCGGCCCGCACACCATCCCTGCGGACGTGCTCGAGACCGGCGGCCGGGCGGTCCACGCCGCCGACGCCGTCCGGGACGTGGACGTGCTCATCACGTCCGTCCCCCTGCTGAGCGTCCCCGACCTGGCCCCGCTGCTCGCCGGCCTGCCCGCCGACGCCGTGGTCGTCGACACCTCCAACTACTACCCGCTGCGGGACGGGCACATCGACGCCATCGACGCCGGCCAGGTAGAGAGCTTGTGGGTCTGCGAGCAGCTCGGGCGACCCGTCATCAAGGCGTGGAACGCCATCACCTCGGGGTCCTTCGCAGCCAGGGCCACCCCGGCCGGTGACCCCGCGCGGATCGCCATCCCCGTCGCGGGCGACTCCGAGGACGCCCGTGTCCTGGCCATGGCCGTCATCGCCGAGCTCGGCGTGGACGCCAGCCGGGTGGAGGGCGACCTGCTCGTGAGGATCAACCGGCTCCTGTACTAGCAGCCCGGCCGGTCACGGCGAGCTGCTGCGTCGAAAGACCGTCGGGCGTCCTCGGGGGCGCCCCCTGCCGGGGTCGACTCCCGGCTGAGCCACTTCGGCAGCCAGCTGTGCGGTGGCTGGGCCGCGAGGCTCCGCGTTCTGACGGCGGCGTCCGGGGTGCTTGCTCGGACGGTCGGGGCCGGCGCCGACCTCAGAAGGTCAGGACCAGTCGACTGCGGACACCGCCGCCCTCCAGGACGCGGTGGGCCTCGGCGGCTTGCTCAGCCGGGTACGTCCGCGCAACCCGCAGGGTGACCGCGCCGTCCTCGGCCAGCCGGCGCAGCCGCTCCAGCGGCGTGCGCACATCGGTCATGTCGACCACGTTGGCCGGGGCGACCCGCACCCCGGGCCGGCCGTCGCCGGTGTAGGCGCGCACGGTCGTGACCACACCGCCGGCCTTGACCGCATCAAGCACCGAGGCGTCCTGCACGGCGCCGTCCGCGAGCCCGTCGACACCGCTGGGGAGGCCTGGCGGACCTGGTGAGCGAAGCCGTCGCCGCGACGCACGACCAGGTCGGCGCCCAGACCCCGGACCAGGGCCTCATCGGCCCCTGAGGCGTCGGCGACCACACGCAGGCCGCCGGCCTTGGCCAGCTGCACGACATAACCGCCGAAGGAACCGGCAGCGCCGGTCACCGCCAGCACCTGCCCCGGCTGCAACGCCATCAGGTCCAGGGCCCGCTGAGCGGTCAACCCGTTCATCGGCAGGGTCGCCGCGGCGACGGCGTCGCTGCCGCGAGGGCGTGCACCACGGCGTCCGCCGACAGCACGAGGTCCTCGCGGTAGGCACCGTGGGGCCGGACCACGGCCATGACCGCGTCCCCGACCGCCAGGTGCTCCACGTCCGGGCCCACCTCGACGACGTCCCCGGCGGCGTCCATGCCCGGCACCCACGGCGCTGGCTCGTCGGGGTAGGTGGCGCGGTAGGCGCCGGCCCGGTAGTTGGTGTCGGTGGGGTTGACGGTGGCGGCGCGCACCCGCAGGCGCACCTGTGAGGGTCCCAGCGGTTGGTCGGGGGTGTCGATGACCTCCAGGACCTCCGGTCCGCCGGGCTCGGTGAAGGCGACTGCACGCACGAAGTTCTCCGATCGTCGAGAGGTGGGGAGCACCAGGGCCGTTCGACTGCCGGTGGGCGAGCGGCGACAGAGACGGTTCCTGCCTCGTGAGCCCGGCCCTGAGGGGGTGGACGTGGTGGTCGGCGTGGCGTGGGCGAGTGAGCGGGCCGAGCGGGCCGAGCGGGGCAGGACGATGACATCTCCGCTAGCGGCACCGCTGGTCGTGCTGCGGCTGCTCGGCCCGGGACGGCTGTCCGTGATCGAGCCGAGGCTGCGCCCACCCGTTGCGCATGAGGTTGCTGAGCCCAGGGGCAGAGGACTCATCGGCCAGGGCGGCGGTGCGCATCCAGCTCGTGGCGAGGACACCGAGGAACAGGTCACGGGCGCGGACCTCGCTGCGTGCACAGCCCTCCCGCTGAGCCGCGGTCAGGAAGTCCTGTGTCATCTCGACGTAGTTCTGGCACTTCAGCGCCAGCGGAGAGGTCTCCTTGGTCAGAGCTGCGTGCAAGGGCTCGGGCAGCCCGTTGAAGGCCGTGACCCACCACTCCAGGACCTCCAGCCACCGGTCCAGCGCGTCCTCGGCGTCGAGGGCCTCAGCACGGATGGCGTCGCGACGGGCGGCCAGCTCGTCCTCACGAGCCTGCATCAGGGCTGCTAGGAGCGCCTCACGGCTGGGGAAGTGCCGGTAGAAGGTGCCGGTGCCCACGCCGGCCCGCTTGGCGATGGCCTCGAGGGAGCCGCTGACGCCGTGCTCGGCGAAGTAGGACTCAGCGATGTCGAGGATGTGCACCCGGTTGCGCTGCGCGTCGATGCGGGGCTTGCGCCGACGCGGCGACGCCGATGCTTCCACGAAGGTGCGACCGGTGTCGGTGGACATCTGACGAGCTCCCCTCGGTTGCGCGACTCGATGAGGAGGCTACCTCCACCTCTGCTGGTCGGCGTGGTTGACTCGCCTGTCTCGCCGCTGCCACCACGAGGACAGGTCTCGATATGAGTGCTCACGCTGTCGTGTCGATGTCGTCAGCGCAGGAGTCACCCGGTCACCAGCGGGAGGTGCGCATCAGCGTGGCCGGCACCGGCTACCTCGGTGCCACCCATGCCGCCGCGATGGCCGAGCTCGGCTTCGAGGTCGTGGGCATCGATGTCGACCCGACCAAGGTCGAGGCACTGTCCGCCGGGAAGGTCCCCTTCTACGAGCCCGGGCTGCCCGAGCTCATCATCCGGGGTGTCGATTCCGGCAGGCTGCGCTTCACGACGGACCTCGCCGAAGCCGCCGCCTTCGCCGATGTGCACTTCGTCTGCGTCGGCGCGCCGCAGCAACCCGGCTCCAACGGCGCCGACCTCCGCTTCGTCGAGGCCGCCTTCGAGGGTCTCGCGCAGCACCTTGAGAAAGACGCGCTGCTCGTCGGCAAGTCGACCGTGCCGGTCGGCACCGCCGCCCTCATGGCCGAGAAGGTCCGCTCCATCGTCCCGGCCGATGGCCCTCGGGTGGAGCTGGCCTGGAACCCCGAGTTCCTCCGCGAGGGCAAGGCCGTCCAGGACACGCTGTCGCCGGACCGCGTCGTCATCGGCGGGGCCTCCCCCTGGGGCGAGGAGCTGCTGCGTCGGGTCTACGCGAAGCCGCTCGCAACAGGCACGCCCTTCATCGCGACGGACCTGGCCACGGCTGAGCTCGTCAAGGTGTCGGCCAACGCCTTCCTCGCCACGAAGATCAGCTTCATCAACGCGATCTCACAGGTGTGCGACAAGGCCGGGGCCGACGTCACGGTCCTCGCCGACGCCCTCGGCCACGACGTCCGGATCGGGCGGCAGTTCCTCAACGCCGGCCTCGGCTTCGGTGGCGGCTGCCTGCCCAAGGACATCCGCGCCCTCATGCACCGCGCCGGCGAGCTCGACGCCAACTGGCTCGTCTCGCTCATGCAGGACGTCGACGAGATCAACATGTGGCAGCGCCAGCGCGTCATCGACATGGCCGTCGACGCCTGCGGCGGCAGCGTCCTGAACCGGCGCGTGGGCGTCCTCGGCGCGGCCTTCAAGCCCGACACCGACGACGTGCGCGACTCCCCCGCCCTCAACGTCGCCGCGGCGCTGCACCTGCGCGGCGCCCAGGTCGTCGTCTACGACCCCCAAGCCGGTGAGACGGGCAAGCGCAGCTTCCCGACCCTGGGCTTCGGCACGTCGACCGAGGAGGCCGTGCGGGGCGCTGACGTCGTCCTGGTCCTCACGGAGTGGCCCGAGTTCCGCACGGCCGACCCGGCCGCCCTGCGCCTGCTGACCGCAGACGCCACGGTCATCGACGCCCGCAACTGCCTGCCCGCCCAGGCCTGGCGGGACGCCGGCTGGACCTACCACGGGGTCAGCCTCGGAGGATCGCGCTAGCGGCGCCGCAGATGGCCAACGCACTCATCGACGACGGACGACAGCGGCAGTGGGGACTGCGTGACGTGGCGGGCACCCATCACAGCTGCTGGTCGTGAGGGGCGATGAGCAGACCACCCGGACGCTGGACGCCGTCATCACCCGGCACCTCTCGGCGCGGGGTCCGCACCACGAGTTCTCCGTTCACGAAGCGCCCCGTGAGCTGTGGATGGTCGACGGGGCTCGAAACGGTTCCCATCGACAGCCGTGCCGAGGCGGGGTGGGCTGCCAGCAACAGCACCGCTCCGGGGGTGAGTCCTGCCGGGTGCGGGGCCCCGGCCGGTCGGCGGTACCCGCGCTCGTGCCGCGGACGGGGGTGCAGCCGGCCGCGCGGGGGTGCGACGGTCGCCGAGGGGGTGCCGCGCGCTCGCGCCGCCCCGGCGCCAGCTGGTCCAGGTACCGCCGTCGGGCTGACCGAGGGGAGGGTCCGCCCAAAGGTCGGCCCAGTCCGAGAGGCGCCGCAGGTGGTTGAGGAGCCGGGTGGGAGCCGGTGTTCGGGACTGCGTCGTCGGCAACCGCTCTGCTCTGGATGCTCGGGGAGCATCACGGTCACCAGCGTGAAGATGCCTTCGCTTCGCCGAGGTACTGACCGCTCAGACCGACTTCTCACTCGTACGGGTCCCGGGCGGTCTGACCAGCAGCAGGCCGTCTTCGTGGAGCCCTGATGGTCGCCCACTCCGACGTCATGATCGATGAGAGGTCAGGGCATGCCCGGAGGTGGCCAGCACGGGCGTATCCACTGCATCGGGCGGCGGTTCGTTCTCCTGGCAGGTGCCGACGTCGCCGCCGAGACGGGAGCGTCCGTCTGGGACCTGGCAAGAGAGGCGGGGGTGAGGCGCGTGTCGCCGCGGACATCGTCGACCTCCACGACGACGTCATCGTCGACGTCGACGTCGACGTCGACGTCGACGTCGACGTCGAGCATCCTCGGCTCCACCGGCTGGCTCGCGCGTCGGGAGGTGGCAGGACGGACCGTCGCCCTGCTCGGGGCCCGCGCCGGTGGCCTCCGCCCTTTCGAAGCGGAGGCCACCGGTGGCGCGGGCCACCCGCAGGCCGAGGGGCCCGGACCATCGGGCCGACGTCGACCGTCCCGCCCTCAGGGGCTGGCGGTCGTCTGCAGGAACAGCTCGAGCAGCGCCAGCAGGGTCTGGGGGGTGTCCTCGGTCGGGAAGTGACCGGCGTCAGGGATCTCCACCACGGGGCCGTCGGGGTAGCTCAGCCGGAAGGCCGGGATGACGTGCTCGGGCAGCAGGGCGGTGTCGCGCATGCCGACGGCGAGCATCGCGGGTCGCCCGCGCAGCGCCGTCACCGCCTCCAGGGGCGGCGGCTCGGGCGGCGCGCCGCGAGGGCCCTCGAGGAGCTGCCGGGGGAAGGCGATCACCCCGCGGGACTCCGCCGGGGTCGGGAAGGGGCTGGCGTACGCGCGGATCCAGGTGGGGGTGGCGATCTCCGGTCGGGCGATGTGCTGCAGGTCGATCATCAAGTGGGCGATGGTGTGGTTCGCATGCCCGAGGACCTGCTCGAACGAACCGTCGTCGATCGCAGCCCGGGCCCACCGGAACCACCGGCTCTCGGCCCCGTTCGTCTGCATCAGCTCTTCGATCCCCTCGGCGAGCGGGATCACGGTGTTCACCGCGAAGACCCGGGCGATGCGGTCGGGGTGGCGCAGCGCGAACCCCGTCCCGATGGGACCGCCCCAGTCGCGGACCACCAGGGTGATGTCCGTGAGGTCGAGGGTGTCGACGAGCAGCGCCTCCAGGGCGAGGACGTGCTCGCTGATGTCGTACGTCCGGTCCTGGGGGGTCTCGCTCTTCCCGAAGCCCATGTGGTCCGGTACGACGACCCTGTGGCGCCGTGACAGGGGCGCGATGAGGTGCCGCCACTCATAGCCCCACGTGGGCTCGCCGTGCAGCATCACGATCGTCTGGTCGGGCTGCTCGGGGCCTTCGTCGATGTAGTGCTGGCGGAACCCGGCCGCTTCGGTGAAGCGTGCGGAGTAGGGCCATGTGCCGTCCAAGGTGTCATCGGCGGTGATCATGAGATGTCCTCTCTGTCGAGGTGGTGTGGACGCGTCGGTGTCCCCCGCGGTCCGCGGGGGGTTGGGAGAGCCGTCTTCGGCGTGCTCGGGGCAGGCGCCGGCGGTGCGGTGAGGTGACGGTCTCGTCATCGCAGTCCGGCTGGCTTCGGGCATGACCAGCGGCCCACCCCATCGGCGGCCGTCGCGGTCCTGCTCGACCGGTCTCAGAGCCGGCCGGTCCTGGCGTCCGCGCTGCTCTTCAAGACCGACGAGTCGGCACTCCAGTTCTCCGGCTGGACCCTGTCCCACAGGCTCCCCTTGCCGGCCTCCCGGCCGAGCTGGTCCTCGCGGCGGAACCACTCCTCTGCTGTCCTGATCCGACTGGGGTGGATCTCGTCGAGGAGGGCGTAGTCGCGGGTGATGAAGTCGTGCTTCCACATGTTCCAGAAGCCGGTGAAGTTGTCGCGGAAGGTCATCGTGGCCTTGTCGTCCGGATCGGCGTTGTACCCGGCGGGCTGGTCGGCGGCGCCCCCGTGCGGGCCCTCCCAGTAGGCCTCGAGGTCGGTGTCGACGTAACGGGCCGGGTGCCCGGTGACCCTCTCGAAGGCGGCGGCCATGTCGGCGTAGCTCACATGCTCGATGGCGACCTGGAGGTCCATGCCGTTGGACCGCTCCGGGTGGTCGAAGAGCCACCGGACGTAGAAGCCGCAGTCGTCGATCGCGACGTGCGGGACCCGGCCCTCGCCGAGAGGGACCCGCCACGTGACCACGCCGTCCTCCACCAGCGGTGTCATGACGGTCAGCGGGGAGATGACCATGTCGATGTACGGGCCGGAGGTGAAGACCGAGGTGCTCATCCGGTCCCCGTTGTCCTCGTTCTGGAGCAGGAGCCACTCGGCCACCCGCCCCTTGCCGTCGTAGTGGCCGGTCCGAAAGCGGGGGTCGTACCCGCCCTTCTTGAGGGCGTAGTCGAGGTTCCCGTGGACGTAGGCCCTCACCCCCTCCTCCAGGGCGATCTCGTAGGCCCGGATCGACCAGTACATCTCCGTCTTCTCGCCGGTGTTGAACCCGTCGATGTTGACGAAGGCCCCATGACTGCCGCGAAAGCCCTCCCGCAGCACGTCTTCATCGGCGAACGAGCCCTCCAGGAAGGAGACGTTGCCGAGCTCAGCCAGAGATCGAGCCCGCGGTGACGAGGCGTCACGGGTGAGGACGCGGACGTGGTAGGCGCCGTCGGAGACGAGGGACCGCACCACCGGGAGGCCTTGAGCGCCCGTGCCGCCGATGACGAAGATCGTGGGAGTGTGTGATGAGGACAAGACCAGGCTCCTGGGTGTGAGGGAGGCGAGAAACCGATCGGTTTTCAGGGACTGTACACCGATCGGTTTTCAGGTGGGCGCTCGACCTGTGGGGCCACCCCTGCGCGGACTGACCCCCGACCTCGGGGAGCGACACCCGCAGCGTCATGTGGAGCCGCGGCAGTCCGGTCGGCCGAGTCGTCCTGCATCGCGGTCCTCATGGCGACGAAGAACCATCGGCGAGCAGCACGGTCGCTCACACCGATCCTCGTGCGGGAGCCCGCCACCCCTCTGCGGCGAGGCACTGTTCCGCACCCCCCGATGTGGAACGCGCTGACCGGCGGTCCCCGGATGACCTGTCCGACTTTCGGCCCGGTCAAGGGGCGTCATAGGGAGATCGACCGGGGGATCGACGCGCGCTCCGCTCACGTCGACTGGGCGGTCGAGGACTGTTGACACGGGGAGGCGGACCGGCAAGGTGGTGCCTACCGGGCTTCGGCTACGTCCTCAGCGACGAGTCGGGCGCGGCGATGCACCCCGAGGTCTACGCCGCGAGGTTCCGCCGCCTCGCCATGGAGTTCGAGCGGCCGGTGATCCGCCTGCACGACACGCGCCACACCAGCGTCAGCCTCAAGCGGACGCAGGTCTGGCCGGACCACGTCGTGGCCGCTCGGCACGGCCACGACGAGGCGGTGATGCGCGCCACGTACACGCACTCCTACCTGGCTGATCTGCGCCGCCACGCCACCGCGATGCCGCGCCGGCCACCGGGCTCCGAGGGGGCCGGTCACCGCGCTTGTGACCGTTCTATGACCGGTTGGCCCTCAGAGGCGTTCAGAGCTTCCGACGAGGGGGCATGCCTGCGGGCGGGCCCGCAGGTCAGCGGCACGAACAGCAGGCGCCCCCGGCTGGATTCGAACCAGCGACCATCGGATTAGAAGGAGAACACCCTTCCTTCCGCTGAGTCTCCGCTCGTCGCTCCAGGTCTCTGAGCAGGCACTTCGTCTCACGCCGCCGCGCGCTGGTCCCGCCCCGTCTCACTCCGTGCTCGCCCGTCTCGTGCAGATGTTGGCGCCACGTGAGCGCGAGACGTGCTTCCGGTCGACCTCCGCGCTCCCTGCGGTGAGCCCGCGAACGCCTGCCCGGAGGACCGATGACCGCTGCCCAGAACACCCCGCCGCACCCACCCGCGGAGCCGCCGCCGGGGGAGGAGAACGTCCTCGTCGTCGAGGACCAGTTCTTCGCCCTCGTGCCAGAGTGGGTGATCGAGGCCGACGTTCCTGACGGCCCGTTCCGGCTGTACTGCCTCCTGCTCCGGTACGGCAACAGCTCCGGCGTCCGCATGCCCTCGCGGGGCACGCTCGCGCGTCGGCTGGGGCGCAGCACCGACGCGATCGACCGGGCCATGCGCGCGCTGGAGAAGGCCGGGCTCGTCGTCGTGCAGCACCGCCAGCGCTGCGGCGCGACGCTGACGAACCAGTACCACCTGCGCACGCAGCGGCCGTCGGCTGCAGCTCAGGACGACGCGGGCACCGCTGGAGGAGGGGGCCGCACTTCTGCGGCCCCCTCCCCGGTGGCTCGGCCGAGCGCGCCGCCCTCATCAGCGGTCGCGGGCAGCGCGTCGGCGCGGGCATCGGTGGGGGAGGGCCGCGAATCTGCGGCCCCCCGCCGCACATCCGCGGAGGGGGCAGCCGCAGATCCGCGGCCCAACCCAGAGATCTCTACCCAGAGAAGCTCTCCTCCTCCCCCTCCGTCCCCCGCGCCGCCGGCCGCCGAGCGCGCCCCGCGGGAGGAGGAGGTGGAGCTCCTGACTCAGCTGGGTCTCCGCTCCGCGGTCAGCCTGGACCAGCTCGCCGGCCACTGCGCCGCGCTGCGCGCCGCACACGGCTGCGGTGCCACGCTGTGGAAGGGGCCGCACCTGATCGCAGCCCTCCAGGTCGCTGTTGGCGCCCGGGGCTGGCCGGCGCACCTCGCGACGGTGGCGCTGCTGAAGGTCGCCAAGGACCCGGCGACGCGGTCACCGATGCGGGTGGCTGAGGCGGGGCCGTGGTGGGACGAGGCCGCCGCCGACGTGAGCAGCTCCCAGCTCACCGAGGTCGATGTCGAGGCCCTCGAGGAGCGGTTGCAGGCCCTCGGCGGTGGACGCGTCGCGGTGCAGATGCAGGCCCGCGCGGAGCTGCACCGCGAGGACCTGCCGCTGACTCGGACCACCGTGTTCCAGCGCGCCTGCGAGATCCTCGACCGGCAGGCCGCGTCGTGAGGCCGCTCGTCGTCGGCCCCGTGGCCCTGCCGACGTCGGCGGCGGCGGGTCCTGCAGGGGTCGGAAGGGCGGGAGCAAGATATGCATCTGGTACCCAGATGCGCCGGCGCTGGCGCGCCGGACTCCGCTCGCTGCGCATCGCGGGCCCCAGCGCGGGCGACGTCGACCGGGCGCGGTCGTCATCAGCGTCTGGCGTCGGGCCGGGCAGGTGGGCGCTGTGAGCGCCGTCGTGCAGCGCCCTGGTCGGGCGCGCCGGTACGCCAAGGCCCGCGACCGACAGGTCAAGTTCCGAACCACCACGGAGGAGTACGCGCTGCTGGCCGAGGCCGCGCGGTCGGCGGGGCTGACGCCGTCGGGGTACGCCGCGGAGGCAGCGCTGGCGGCGGCGCAGGGTGTGCGGGCGCCGTCGCTGATGCCGGTGCGTGAGGCGCTGGTGGAGCTGATGGCGGCCCGGACGCAGGTGCGCCGGTTCGCGGTGAACGTGAACCAGGCCGTGAAGGCGCTCAATGCGACGGGGGAGGCGCCGGAGTGGCTGGCGACGGCCGTGGCCATCACCGACCGCGCTGTGGAGCGACTGGACGCCGCGGCCGCCGACCTGGTGCACGTTTCACGGACCGCTCGCCGGTCTGCGGTGGCTCCTCCGCTGGCGCTGGCTGCGGGGGAGGAGGCGTGATCGGCAAGGTCGTCCGCGGGAACGACGTCGGGGGGCTGCTGCGCTACCTCTATGGGCCGGGTCGTGCGAACGAGCACACGAACCCGCACGTGGTGGCTGCCTGGGACGACGGCGTGGTGGCGGACTGCGCTCCGGGCAGGAATCCGCGGCTGAAGCGGCTGACGGCACTTCTGGAGCAGCCGCTGGCCGCGCTGGACCGCCGACCGTCGCCGTCGGTGTGGCACTGCCCGCTGCGCACGGCCCCAGGTGATCGCGGGCTGTCCGACGCCGAGTGGGCCGACGTGGCTGCCGAGGTGCTGCACCAGACCGGTCTGGCGCCCCGTGGCGATACCGGTGGGTGCCGATGGGTCGCCGTCCGGCACGCGGACGACCACATCCATCTCGCAGTCACGCTCGCGCGCCAGGACGGACGGCGGGCACGCACCTCGCACGACTACGCACGGCTCGGCGCCGCGTGCCGCACGGCAGAAGAGCGGTACGGGCTGACCGTCACACCGGCCCGGGATCGGACGGCCCCGAAGCGTCCGACGCGGGCAGAGACGGAGAAGGCGCAGCGCGAGGGCCACTCAGAGACATCGCGTCAGCAGCTCCGTCGGCAGGTTCGCCGGGCGGCCCTGTCAAGCACCAGCCTCACCGACTTCGTCGGCAAGCTCGAGGTCGCCGGAGTGCTCGTGCGCCTCCGCAGCAGCCGTCGCGACCCGTCCATCATCACTGGTTACGCAGTCGCCGACCCTCGCAGCAGCACCGGGAGCGGCGCCCACATCTATTTTGGTGGCGGAAAGTTGGCACCTCAACTGTCGCTGCCGCGGCTCCAGGCGCTCTGGCTGCGGCAAGACAGTCCGCCGACACGGTGCCTCGATCTCGAAGACGACCGGGTTGCGGCACATCTCAAATCAAGATCAGCGTCTAGGGGTCTGCGTGCGGCGTCAGTTGTCGCTCGCCGGCTTGAAGACGGCGACCGGGCTGGTGCCCTTGTGGCAGCGATCCGCGCGGCAAGCCCGTCCGCTGTGCGGCGTCGTCGGTAGCTCTGTCCGACGTGCCTGGCATCCTCGGGCATGGACGAGTCCAGGCCATCCCGTCCTTCCCCCGCACCCCAGAAGCGAGGCTCAACTGTGGATCTCTACGAGCGCTTGGCGCGGCCCATTCCTTCACCTCTGGCAGAGAGCTCGACTCGGGAAAACGTCAGCGTGGTCAACGCCGACGCGGCTGCCGGGCCCACTCGCCCGCGCCCCAGCACCACCATCACGGCCACGGTCGAGACGACTGACGAACGGGGCGCTGGTGGACTTCTTGGGAATTTCACCGTCTGAGGTGGGAGCCCTGCCTCCCGGGAACCGGGCTGACGCTGACGACAGCTGTGACCTTCTCGGCCTCCTCGCCGAGCCAGTAACGCGACCGTCTAGTCCAAAGATGGTCGCCACCTACGAAACGAAGGTCAACATGGAAACGGTTGATGAGGCGCAGCCGGCCTGCCTGCTGGGTGCATTCGCGCCATGACCAGCAACGCTTCGGGCTTGTCCCTGTTGATAGGGGAACCTGAAGAACCGCATTTGGCATCGGTCCTTGAGCGACTTTTCGACGCTCGAGACAGTCGCTCGACAGGCAGTGAAGCGCTCAACGCTGTAGTTGTTCTCAATGCCGCAAACGTATCTGAGGTTGTGATTGATTTAGCGCCTGATCGAGTTGTCCTGCGCGCGCTTGATGGGCAAGACGTGAAACTGCTCCATTCATCTTGCGCGCACGGTTGGATACGTCGCCTCGCCCCACCAGGATGGGATGAAGGCGTCCTGTTAGGAAGTCGGCAAGCAGCGACCATGTCCGCACGCTTGACGCTGCTCGCGGCCGTGCTGCGCCACCCTGGGGTCACATGGGTCACCGACATCGATCGCATCATCGCGGCGGAGAACAAGTTAGTTCAGTACAGGGTTGCTCACGGCTTGGGTTACCGCGTCCCCAGGACAAGCGTTGGTGGAGACCTCAAGAGACATGCCCAGTACTTGGGGGACCCATTCGTCGTCAAGCCTCTTGGGCCGGGGTCCTTTTCGGATGCTCAGGGTGAGCAGCATGCTGTCTATGCACGGCTCGTAACTTGCGGCGGGCCAGTGTGGGATCACGCTGCAGTTCTGGATGCAATTTCTGTTGAGGACCTCGATGCACCGGTTAGTCTCGCCGGGCTTCCCGAGCACAGCTTCCGCCAAGTCCCTTTTATTGCTCAAGAGGTCATTGAGGCGACTAGTCATCTCCGCGTTGTCACAGTCGGCGCACAGGCTTGGGTGACGGAACTGGACGCCTCCGACCGACCGCTCGACTGGCGCGTTGATGAGACGGCCCATGACTCCTTCGTTGAGACAGCTATGTACCCGCATGTGGCCGATGCTGCAGTCCGAATAGGCCAGGCTCTTGGTTGCGGGTACACAAGCCAAGACTGGATCGTGCGTTCAGGAGAGCCATTCTTCATCGACCTTAATCCCAGCGGACAGTGGCTCTTCTTGCCGGATCCAGTAGGCCGGGAGGTTTCGGAGCAACTTGCTCAGCAAGTTCTGGGGGGAGCTAGTGCTGCGGGCTTTGGGGGCTGAGTGAGAGTACTGAGTGGGCGCCTCCTCGAAGCGCGCTTGTATCTCGCGTATGTCGCAGCTATCGCTGTTCCCGGTAGCGCGGTGCCCGTCTTGGAAGAGCCACGTACGGCTAAGCGAGCGGTAGATCGCCTCCCGGACGACGCGTTGAAGTTGCTGATCGAGGAGGGTCGGCGCCAGCTGGACCGCCAAGCTGCGGAATTGAACAGAAATCAGACAAGGGCCACAACTCTCTTAACCTTGACCATCGCTGAGCTGGTCTTCCTCTTCACTTCTCGGGCTGCGATCACGGAGCACTGTTGGAGGGTGGATGTCCTGTGGTGGTTGGCCACTGCCCTCGGCATGCTCGCTGTCGCTGGATGCATCGCGGTGACCATCACTCCAGCGGTATACGGATCCATTTCCGTGACAGCCCTATCGGACTCGACCGATAGGACTCTGGCTGTTCTCGCTGAGGAGTACACCTTGGCGGGCGGCGCAGGTGATGTGACTAATGCTGCCCGACTCACAGTGTTACGGGACGCTGCATGGCTAGCGATGGTAACGGGCGGCCTGATAGTTCTCCTGCTGCCGTTCTCGGCTTGAGGTCGGAACCCGAGTATTCAATGCATTTTCCTGTGCAGTCCGCCCAATATGCTAGGGGTAACAGTCAAGACTCCTTCCGGCGTAGGCGCTCAATGACCTCGGGATCGGCGTCTTCTTTGAAGGGCACCACCGATGCCAGCCACTGTCGGCCGGCAGCCCAAGCGATTTCCATATCTGCCCCACAGAAGGCCCCGTGCTGAAAGACCCCTACGGTGAGCACTCTCTCGGCTGCCTCCAGGGCTTCGGTCATGAACTCGAGGTCTGGGAGTTTCAATGTTCGCCATTGACCTGGTTCATACTCGTGAATTGGTATTACCGTCTGCAAGGTCAAAGATGGCCATATCTTGCCATGAGCTGCTCCGCTGGCTGCTCGCCAAATGCGCTCAAGGTCATCAGCAGAGATGTCTACACACTCTGCTGCGGCGCGAATAGTGCTGAGGTGACTTGGTGGCCTCAAGCTGGACTCTTCGAAGTGCTGGGAGGTTCGCTTAAGTAGTCGCGCATCCATACTCGAGGCGCTCGCTTTCCCTTCCGGACAACTTTGACTTTTTCGGTACTCGCTGTAATCCCAGCGAATGAGTGAGAGGTGGCGGCGAGCGCACTCGCGAGCCGTGGTCCCTGAAGTCAGCCAGATGGCTTGGCAGGCGGCTTCGATCGCGGCACGAGAGAGCGTGTATGCCGGGCGCAGCGTGTGGTGAACTACTTGCTCGGGGTGGAATTTGAGTGGGGCGACCAGATCGGCCCACAAGATAAGGTGTTCGATTGCGGCGGCGAGATACGACCGATGCCAGTCCGATGCCTTCTCCCACGGATAGAAAGCATTGACTGACGAGAAATTTGACAGACTGCTCGGATCGCTGAACCCCTGCAGTAGGTGCCCCGACAGTCGAGCGCTGTGCGCCACTCTGACCCAGCGTTCGACGATTGATTCGTCGATAGGGGACGGTGCATCCACTGGTTCATCATATGCGCTCCCGGTCGACGCTTGCGATTCATCCGACCGCGAAGATCAAGTGTGAGTCTCTGGTGAGAAAGCCTCGTGACGAGTCGGTGAGCATTGAACAAAGGGGCCTCGAACGCCGAGTAGCACGCTCAGTTGAGGGTCTAGATAGTTATGGAACCACGTGGACAGGCCGAGGCCCTTGTCGCGCCGGAGGGACTTCCAGGAGGACCACAAGGCCTCCAACCGCACTACGGCCTCGCGATGCTGTTGCCATTCCGAGCACCAGCGGAACTCTCCCCCCAGCGGACGGGAAAAGGTGGCGCAGAAGTAGTCTTGGACCCAGTTATCCAAGTCGGGGTAGTCCTCTTCGACAGGTGTCGCGGTGTCGGGGCGGGGGCGGAGGTGCGCGTCGGCAAGATCGGCCTCGTCAGCACGTAGCTCCAGCCTCGCCAGCCGGGCGTCGACCTCGGCCTGCCACCGCTCGTACTCCACGCCGATCACCGACCACCCCGCCGGGCTGGCCCCTCGTAGTAGGGCTCCAGTCGCACCTGCGCGACACGCAGCCCGGTAGCGAGCACCAGCGCCGTCCCCTTCGGCATCGCCCGCAGATCCTCAGGAGGGAGCAACCGCTGGCGGCGCAGGGACGTCGTCACCGATCTCGACGCGCGTTGCCGAGCGTCGCCGGTGCCGTCGGCGTAGGAGCGCACGGCGACGTCGTGCTCTCCCACCAGTCGGCTGACGTCCTCGGCGAACTTTGCGTCGTCGATACCCGCACCGACCAGCTTCACGGTGGCTGCTGACCACAGCGAGTCCATCCCCGCCTCGCCCCAGACCCGGACGCCCTGGCGGTAGGACTGCAGCACCGTCAGCGGCACCACCCCGCGCGAGCCCAGGTGGGAGTACAGGTCGGGTAGGTCGGAGATCTTGCAGATGTTCGCGGCCTCGTCGAGGACGACGACGAGGGGCGGGTCCAGTCTCGCGCCGGGCGAGCGCTCCGCGGCGCGGATGCCGTCGTGCATCAACTGATCGACGAGCGCGGCGACCAGCGGGGCGGCAGTTCCGGCGCCGTTCTTGGACAGCAGGTGCAGCGTCTGTCGCGAAGTGACGAACGCCGCGGTGTCGAGCTCGTCGCACTCCGTGGCGCCGCTGATCCGCGGCGGGATCAGCCAGCGCATGATGACCGGGTCCCGCAGCGCTGAGGCCGCGGTGCGCGCCGTCTCGTAGACGCCGTCGCGTGTCTCGACCGCCCCGTTCTGCCGCCCGACCACTGCGGCCGATGCCGCGTGGTGGCCGTGGACGCGCAGGAGATTGGCCGCCGTCGGGACCGCTGGCTCGGTGAGCCACTCGTAGACCTCCGGCAGCGACCGCTGCGACAGCGCGGCGGCCAGCAGGAGGTTGGCGAGCAGGTCGTGGGCGGCGCTGGACCAGAAGTCGCGCCCGTCCTTGTCGCCGCGGATCTCGGTGATGAAGTGCCCTGCCAGCCGGGTCGCCTCCTCCACGGTGGTGACGCCGCGCAGCGGGTCCCACCACATCGACTGCGATTGCCCGGTGACCCCCTGGGGGTCGAAGACCCACACCCGCTCACCGGTCGAGGCGGCACGTGCAGCGTGGGTGACTTCCCACAGGTCCGGCTTGATCGAGGTCGCCAGCACCGGGCCGGGGGCCCTGCGCACGATCGGCACCGTCAGCGTCGTCGTCTTGCCGGCCCGGGGCGCCATCACCGCCAGCAGCACGTCCTCCCACGAGGCCCGCAGCCGCGGGCCGCGCGGCATCAGGACCCCGAGCGCCAGGCCAACGTCGTCGGCAGCGACGTCACGGTCCGACTGACGAGAGAGAGACCGGCGCAGGCGTCGAGCCCGCTCCTTCGCCAGCGCCGGGGTGAGCGGAGCCACCTCGTGTGCCTGCGCGAGCCCCTCGGTGCGTGCGAGCAGCCGCCGCCCCACCACGGTCAACGCGCACCCCGCGGAAGTCACGGCCGCGACCAGCAGGAGCGCCAGGACGACGACGGCCCGCGTCGACGTCCCGGGCCACACGGCATCGACGCCGTCACTGATCAAGAGCCGCACGAACTCCCCACTTAACGGCGGCGAGACCCACCCGTGCCCGCTGAGCCAGGACGCCGTCGTCCCGGCCAGCCGCACCAGCCAGGCGAGCCCGACAACGCCCCACACCACCCCCAGCAGCGCCATCGGCAGCCCCAGACCGGGTGCCGCAGCACCACGGGGCTCCAGCACCCGCCCCATCAACGGCTCACTCGAAGAGCGCCGGCTCGTCGACCGACGTCGGCCTGCCGGTGGGACGGACGGCGCTGTCGGTGTCGTACAGCCGAGCCTCGTCGCCGACGAACTCCAGCTCCACCGGGATGCCGACCCGCTGCCCGGTCTTGATGAGGTACTTCCCCCGCCCGGGGTGACGAGCCCCGGCCTGCCACGACTCCGGCGCCGACCAGGAGGCGACCATCGCCCGCTCCTTGTCCGACAGCGGCACCACCGCCGAGATCGCGTCCAGCTCCCGCGGCGGCAATCCGGCCAGCACGGTGACGGCGTTGCGCTCGACGAACCCGCGGGCCTTGGCCCGGTCCTCCTCGGTCGGCAGCGCCGAGAGGTCGTCCAAGGAGTGCGTCGCCATGGCGTGGGCGACGTCGCGGCCTCGGTAGACGCGGGTGAGGGCGTCGGCGTGGTCGACCAGCCCGGGCGCTCCGCGCAGGGCCCGCCACAGCTCGTCCATGACGGCGAAGTACTTCCGCCGCGGTGCGAGCCCGGCCTCGGCGAGCGCGGTGGAGGCGTCGATGGTCGCGAACCCGTAGGACCAGGTCGACAGCATCGCCGCGGCCACCAGGGTGTCCCCGGAGGCGGCGACCGCGGAGATGTCGACGCTGACCGCCGGCGCCTCCAGGTCGATGGGCTGCGTCGTCGGCCCGTCGAAGACGCCCTTGAGCGACCCCTCGCACAGCAGCGCGAGGGTCTGGCGCAGCTCCTTGGTCTCGGCGCGGTAGGCGTCGTGGTCGTCCAGCTCGGCGGCGGCCACGAGCCGGTCAGGCCCTTCACGGACCACCTTCAGCACCTCCGGGATGGTCGGCGACATCTCCCGCCGTTGGGCGGCGCTCATCCCCGCGGGGAGGCGGCCGCGGGGCTTGCGGTCGGTGAGCAGGTCGACGGCGGCGCCGAGGACGACCTCCTCGCCGTTGGTCATCCCGCCGTGGCGGCGGACCAGGGAGCACAGCGCGAGGGTCGCCGACAGGCGCCGTCCGCGGACGTCCAGGCGCAGCCGGTCGGCGGCCTCTCCGCTGAGCTGGCTGAGCGCTGAGCCCAGCGGTCCGGCGTCCAGGGGGTTGATGCGGTCCAGGCCGCGTCCGACGCGGATGACCTGCCCGCCGGCGGCTTCGACGACGGCGGAGTAGTCCGGTTTCAGGTCCCCCAGGAACAGAGGTCGGACGCCGAAGGCCATGAGCCCTCGGGCCAGGCGCTTCAGAGCGGCGGACTTGCCGGTGCCGGGCTGGCCAAGCAGCGTCAGCCCGCGGTTGGTGACCAGGCCGGCCTCGAGCCAGGCGAAGGGGTCCAGGCAGACGACCTCGCCCCACATCATGTGGCGCCCGAACGGCACGCCGACCGACGGCGCCCCGGAGCCGGCGACGAAGGGGAACAGGCCGCAGGCCTGCACGGTGGTGGCCTGGTACTCGGGGGCGACCCCGGCGTGGGCGAGGCGTCCGGCGCCGCGGTCGCGCCAGCCCCAGGCGGGGGCGACGACGTCGGGCAGCGCCGGCCGGGTTGACGCGCGGGTCGTCCTCGTCGTCCTGCTCTCTCGACGGACGGCGCGGCTCACGCGAGCACCCGCCCAGCGACGTGCGCGGGGTGCAGCCCCGCGGGCAGCGTGGTGGCGAAGCCCAGGGCCTGGGAGCCCCACAGCCGGCGCAGCCGGACCTTGGACTGGTCAGCGCGAGCCTCGGTGTCGGCGACCGCGGCGGCCAGCGCGGTGTCGTCGTCGCCGTCGAGCACCGTCGTCGTGACGTACAGGCTCATCAGCACCACTCCGGCGCCGAGGGCCTCCTCGCGGGCGGCTGCCACGGCGCGCTCTCGGTCGGCGATGTCGCGGGCTGTCGCGTCGCGGCCCTGGCTGCGCCGGTAGGCGTCGCGGAAGGCAGCCGCATTCACTTGGCTCTCCAGCACGCGGGCCGCGGCGCCTGCGGGCAGCGGGCGGAATAGCAGCGTCACGCGGCGCGGGAACCGCCCGGGGGAGAGGAGGCGAGTGAGCACGTTGGCGGTGACTTGCTGGCGGGGTGCCTCGTGCCAGGCCCAGGAGACCGACGTGCCGGAGTCGTGGCGGTAGGTGCCCCAGCCGTCCTCGGCAGCCACCGGGCCGGCCTCGCCCCAGGCGAGCAGTGGGCAGGTGCCCGCGCCGGAGGAGGAAGGCAGTGCGTCGTCGAGCAAGGCGTTGACGTCACCGCGGCTGGCGGGGTCGAAGGCGGTCCGCACGGTGCCGGCGAGCTCGGCGGCGCTGGCCCGTCCGAGCACGGTGACGCCGCATTCTCCGAGTGCGGCCTCCATGCCGGTCAGGGCGCGGGCGACCTCGGCGGTGCGGTCGGCGAGGTCGGGCAGCCGCTCCCCGGCACGGGAGGGGTCGAAGGTGATGGAGACGCGGGTGTCGACGTCGGCGGCCGCCGCGGGGGAGCGCAGGATCAGCTCGCGCAGCAGCGCGAGGACGTCGGCGGGAGCGTCGGGGTGCAGGCGGGAGGCGACGTTGCGGGCCAGCGTCGAGCCCGGCTCGGGGGCGGTGTCCACGGTGACGGCGACCCACGCCACTAGCGGGTCGAAGCCGCGTGAGGCGAGCCAGGAGTGCCAGGAGGCGACCCAGCCGTCGGCGGCGTCGCTGTCCACCAGCCACGTCGAGGACGACGCGCAACGCAGCGTGGCGGTGAGCATCCCGGAACGCTCGTCGTGCACCAGCCCGAACTGCCCACCGCGGCCGTCGGCGACCGACAGTAGCCGGGTGGTGGACAGGGCGCCGGGCAGCTGCCAGGCGGAGGGGTGCTCGACGACGACGCCGGCCCGCAGGCTGGTGTAGCCGCGCATCCGCGCCCAGGCGAACTGGCTGCGGCGCAGGACGACGTCGGTCAGCGGGGCGCCGTCGAAGCGCGCCACGGTCAGCGCGGCGACGAGGGCGCACGGCAGGGCGACGACGAGGCCAGCGCGCACGGAGGTGCTCAGCGCGAGCAGCGGCAGCACGATGCAGGCCAGGACGACGGCGGTGGCGACGGCGCCGAGGCCGAACAGGCCGATGCCGCGGGTGCGACGCCAGCCGCCGTAGGTGCATGGTGGCTGAGCCGCTGACATCGAGGTCGTCGTCTGCGGGCGCGTGGCCGTGGTCGTGCTCATCGGTTCTCTCCTGGGGACGAGGTGGTCATGGCGCCGCCAGCGGTGTGGCTGGCAGCGACGGTCGCGTCATAGGCGCCCTGGGCGGCCGCGACACCTGCACCGGCGACGCCAGCTGCGGCACCGGCTCCCGCGGCAGCACCTGCAGACGAGCCGCCCGCCGCCGTGGACGAAGCACCTGCGCTGGCACCGGACGCCGTCGACGACGCCGCGGTGGTCGAGGCAGCGCCACTGGCCGCACCGCCCGCGCCGCCACCAGAACTGCCGGGTGTCGCGTAGACCGACGTAGCCGCCGGACCGAGGTCGGACTTCATCTGGGTCGCGTGCGCTCCCGCGTCGCCGCCGGAGCCGGCGCCCATGCCGCGCAGCGCTGAGATGCCCTGTGCACCAGCGGCGGCCAACGACAACGTCGTCGACAGGCCGCGGCTGGGGCCGCCGCTGTCACCGGTGGCCCAGCCGAAGAACCGCATGAGCACGGGCAGCGCGACGACGCTCATCACGATCATCGACAGCCCGACGATGACGGTGCGCGGGTCACCGCCTGCCTGCACCGAGCCCTCGGTGCCCGCGGTCATCCGCAACGCGACGGCGTACACGAGGGCCGCAACGGGCTTGTAGGCGATCAGCGCCAGCATCCAGGCGAGCACCTTGCCGAGCCACGGGCGTCCGTAGCCGGTGACGTTGCCGGCGGCAGCCAGCACGAGCAGGCCGGCCAGGACGACGACGGCCCCCTCGCGGAACATCATCAGCACGGCCTGGATGAGTCCGGCGAGCATGACGAGCAGCCCGATCACGATGGCCGCTCCGGCGGAGTTGATGCCCTGCAGCCCGGCCAGGGCCACGAGGCGCTCGACGACCTGTCCACTGGCGGCGCGGTCGAGCACCCAGGAGGAGAAGTCGTCCCCGGCGCGCAGCGCGAGGGCGGAGCCGGTGATGCCGACAGCGGCCCACAGCGCGAGCGTCACGAGTCCCCGGCCGATGTCGAGGAGCGGGTCCAGGCGGTGGGTGATCGCCATGCGCAGGCCCTGCCAGGTCACGCCGGCGGCGGCGATGACGAGTGAGAGCCACCAGACGTCGTCGCGGATCGCTAGGGCGGGGGAGTTGGTGACGTCGATGGCGGGCACCTCGACCCACCAGCCGATGGTGGTCTTGATGACCCAGGTGGCGCCCTCGCGCATGGCGTCGGCGAAGGAGTTGCCGAGGCTGGCGGTGGCGGCGTCGGTGACGGCACCGACGACGCAGCTGGCCGGATCCAGGACGTCGCACGGCATCAGTCGTCGCCTCCCGCCGGCGGCTGGGCGGGGTCGAAGAGAGTGAGGTCCGTGGGGACGTCGGGCAGCTGGGTCACGACGCTGTTCCAGGTGCCGGCGCTCGGGGCCAGCAGGCGCCAGTCGTCGTCCTGGCGGGTCATGACGACGTCGACGCTGAACACCTGGGGCGTGCCGTCGGCGGCCGCCGATGTCAGGACCAGCTGCACGTGCCGGTTGCCCTGAGGCAGCTGCTCGACGTGGTAGCCGAGCAGCGTGGCGTCGCCCGGGGGCAGGGGTTGCCCGTCGCGCAGGCCGACGGCGACGGGAGCCTCGGCGTAGTCCTTCTCCACGGTGACGCTCAGCGCCTGCTGCGCGGGACCGGTGACCTGCTTCTCCAGGGCCGGACGGAAGGTCGTCGAGCCGGCCGAAGGACCCGCGGCGTAGGAGATGTGGACGGCGGCGAGCACGGCGCCGAGGTCGCTGTCGGCGTACCCGACGTCGAGCGGGCCGTCCTGGCTCGCCGGGCCAGCGGTGGCCGAGACGGGCAGCGGTGTGCCCTGACGGTCGACCCAGGTGAGGTCGCTCGTCGAGGACGGCGCCGGGGACTGGTTCCCTCCGTCCGGCGCTGCGCTCTGCTCGGCAGCAGGAGGGGTGCCCCCGCTGCTCTCGCCGTCGCGCAGGACGTTCCAAGCCGACAGGGCTGTGGCCGGGAAGACGACGGCGATCACCGCGAGAACGGCGATCTGCGCGCGCCGTCGTCGGGCCCGCTGTCGGGCCGGGTCGTGGGCGCGGGCGTAGGTCACCGAGCCCGGTCGGTGGGCCCCGGGGGTGCGCCGTGGTGGTGGCACGAGCGGGGTGGGCACTCAGACCACCGCCCCGACGATGGCGGCGGAGAAGGCGATGATGGTCAGGCCGCCGAGCACCCAGGGGATGCCTGCGGCGCCGTCGGCAGCGACGGCAGAGCGGTTGCGCCGTCCGATCATCATCATGATCGCGCAGACGAGGAGGCCGGCGACCCCGGCGACCAGGCCGCCCCACTTCAGCCAGCCGAGCAGGGTGTTGACCGCCTCGCCGAGCCCTGGTGGGGCGACGGGCGCGGGGTTGGGGATGGCGGCGGTCAGCAGCCAGCTCACGTGGCGGCTCCGATCTGCTGGCGTCGCTGAGCTCTGCTCGTGGCGACGGGGGCGGGTTCGACGGCGGCCACGAGTCGCGTGATGGCCTTGGCGTAGGAGGTGGAGGGGCTGCGCTGGTCGCTGGCCTCGTAGCGCCACCGCTGGACGTGCGGCACCTCGGTGATCGAGGCGACGAAGACGCTGAGCGCGCGCACCCGGGCTCGGGCGCCGAGGGGCTCCTGCCCGCGGCCGTCGCGCACCAGGGCGAGGTGGATGGCGGGTGCTGACGTGATGCTGGTCAGGCGCCGCACGGCGTGGGTCGCGGCGATGACGCCGTCCACGGTCGCGGCGGCGACGACGACGCAGTGCGCGGTGCCGTGCACCGCGACGGGTGTGAGGTCGACCTCGCGATAGGTCTCGGGCAGGTGGGCTGCCAGGGTGCTGGCGCCGCTACCGCCGTGGGCGCTGACCAGCACGACGTCGGTCGTCAACGGCGCTGCTGAGGGCGGTTCGGGGCGATCAGCCGGGCGGGTGGTCGGGCCGTCGGCGGGCGTAGGGGCTGGTGGCGCCAGGGCGTCGGGAGCCGCGGTCGTCATCACTGTGGTTGTCACTGGACAGACACCTCATTCACATGAGTTGATGGCCGGACGTTACCTCGCCACTGCGGCGATGTCACGCGCCCCGAGTCGCCAAGGCCAGCGATCACCGCTGCCTGTGGAAGACGGCTCTGACCTGCCCACCTGTGGACAACTCCTGTGGAAGACGAGGCCCCGCCATGACCACGCCCACCACCTCCGAGACCGCCGAGCCGACCGAGAGCCCAACCGCCGAGGCCGCGCTCGAGGCCGCCCGTCAGCTGCTCTCCGCGCTCATCGAGCACGCCCGCACCGAAGGCGAGCAGGCCCGCGCCGAGGTCGCCCTCGCCCACCTCGACGACGTCTGGCCGCTGCCCACGCCGGCGGAGCCCGCGGACGTCGAGGCCCGCGGCGCCGTCCTGCTCGACGAGGCGATGAGCGCCCTCGTCGACGTCGTGGTCACGGCTCCCGACGCTCAGGCACGAGCCCGTGGCCTGCGCGCGCTGGAGCTGCTCACCTCCACTCTCGAAATGTCCGGTGGCGTCGCCGGTGACGCTCCTGCCGACGAGCACGCTGGCGTCTCTTCAGGGCAGCCGTGAACGTCGCCGACAGCCTCGGCGACCTGACCGGCCAGCTCGCCCACCTCTACGCCCACCGGGCTCCGGCGGTGGCGACTGACCTCGACGTCGACGCCGCTCTGCACGGACGCAGCGCCGTCATCGCCCTGACCCGCGACCTGCTGTTCTGGGGCACCCGGCTGCGGGAAGGCATGCGACCGACGCTCACCGACCTGGACACCAAGCCTGCCCGCGGCCTGGCCTGGCACCTTGCGCGTCACCCGACGCCGCAGGCCTCGCGCTCACCGATGGACGTTGCCCGCCTAGCCGCTCCCGGGTCGCCGGCCGACCGCTGGGAGCGGATCGCCACGCAAGCGACCCTGGTGCAGACCCAGTGGGAGTCCAGCCCGAACCGGCCGGCAGGCGCCGCCGTCCAGACCGTCGTCGCCGACGCCAGCGCCCTCGCACTCAGCGTCAGCCACCTCGACCAGCGCCTCGCGACATCCGTCACGGCCGCGGGTCGCCCCGACGTCGCTGCAGCGCTGACCAGCCACGCCGTTCACGGCCTGCGCACCAGCGCCGAGGCCACGCTGCGCCACCTGGCCCGGGGTGACCTCCCCGCCTGGCGCGCCGACGTCCCGCCGAGGCGGCTCGAGGTGCTGCCGGTGAGGCACCCCGGTGACGTCCCGCGAGGTCTCGCACGGCTGATGTCCTTGCTGGATGCCGGCACCCATGTCAGCCCCCAGCACCTGCGCCTGGTCATGCAGGGCCAGGAACGCATCGCGGCGACGCTCGGCAAGGAGTGCGCTGCCCTGTGGCGGGCCAGTGCCGACCCTGTCGTCTTCGACGCGGGCCGCCGACTCCACGAGCTGCGGCTCTCCCTCAAAGGCGCCGAGGGTCTCCTCCGCAAGGACGTCGCCAGCATCGAGCCGCGAGACCCCCGCCCGCTGCTGCAGGTCACGACCTGTCTGCAGGGAATGGGCTACACGCTGCCCGAGGAGCGCCGGGGGCTGCCCCAGCGCGTCGACCTCGCCGTCGACCAGACCTCCACGCTGCTCTACAGCGCCGAGGCGATCCGCACCTGTATCACCGAGCAGGTCTACGAGCGACGCTGGCTGTCTGCCCAGTGGAGCCGCGACGAGACCCACCAGAGCTGGACCCCCATCACACGGCTCGACCACCACCGCATCGAGCCGCTGGTGACGCTCGGTGAGACCGCGCTCGACCTGCTGACCCGCCCCGCCGTCCTGGCCGCTGCCTCCGCGCCCCAGCCGGCGATGGCGCACACCGCTGCGCGCTCTCACGCTCTGGCCTGAATGCGGCGCGCTGCGACGACCTGCCCCAGTCCATCGACCCGAACAGGGAGACATCACCATGCCCAAGCACCGGCAGCCCACCCCCGCCGCGCGCCGCGCTCGACCGGCGCTCGTGACCGCGGGAGCTCTCACGATCCTCTGCACAGCCACCGGCATCGCCCTGGCGGCGACCGCTCCGACCCCCGTGGCCACCCCGGCACCGACCGCGTCAACGACGACGCACACGTCCACATCGGCGGCGTCCGACTCGACGTCGGTGGAGGACGTCGTCGACTCCGCAACTGTGCCCCCGTCATCGGCGCCGCCGGAGGAGGTGAGCTCGACGTCGACCGGCTCCAGCTCAATGCAGGCCGACGACGGCACGTGGCTGTCCGGGGCCTCCGGCGACGGCGCCGCCGACGGCGCGCTGGGGGAGTGGCGCGGTGAGCCGGTCGACATCGTCGGCACCTGGGCCGACCAGGGGGGCAACCAGACCCAGCTGTGGAGCATCGCCCCCGGCGGGGAGGTCGCTGACTTCGACGGCGCCATCGACATCGCCCCCGGCGGCCTCCAGGACGGCGACACCTGGGCCGCGGCCGCCGACGGCGCCTACGACGACCGCTGGCAAGAGTCCCTGACCCGCATGAGCAACCTCCGCGCAGAAAAGGGCACCACGTACATACGGCCCTTCCACGAGTTCAACCTCGACGGCTGGAACTGGTCGGTCAGCCTCGGTGACGCCGAAGACTTCACCGCCGCGTGGAAGCGGTACCGCGCCATCCAGCGCGAGGTCTTCCCCGAGGCGCAGCTCGTCTACGGCGTCAACGTCACCAGCTCGGGTACCGACCTGGACTGGCGCACCACGTGGCCGGGGGAGGGACAGGCCGACGTCCTCGGCGTGGACTCCTACAACGGCTGGCCCACCATCAGCACCGTCGCCGACTTCAAGGCCCAGCTCGAGGCCCGTGGCGACGACGGCATCCCGATCGGGCTTAACGCGTACAGCGAGCAGGCCGAGGAGTGGGGTGTGCCGCTGGCGGTGCCGGAGTGGTCCGGCCGTGCCGACATGGGCGACGAGCCGGCGTACGTGACCGCGATGGTCGACTGGTTCGCAGCGAACGCCGGCAGCGGCCCCGGGCAGGTGGTCTACGAGATCCTTTTCAACGCGCCGCAGGACGACCGCAACTTCCAGCTGTTCACGGATGGCTCCCGGATGCCTGCCTCCGCCAAGGCCTACGTGGACGCCGTCCAGGCCACCGCTGACGGCCAGGGAGCTGGCGTTCACCCCGCTGGAACCGGCGCGTCGATCGAGCCGCGCGATGCGGCCACGGTGCTGACGGACTCGGCTAACCCGGCATCAGGTGCTTCGGAGGAGCCGGCGCCTGTGTCCGCCGATCCGACATCGGTTCCGGCCGACTTCGTGGATCAGGCCGAGTCCCTGGACCAGGCTGACGTCGATGCCCTCGTGGCGCGGCTCGACGCACTGCTCGACCGCCTCGAGCAGACGTGAGCGGCATCTGTCGCTGACGGGCTGTCGGTGCTCGCCGTCAGCATCGCGAACGTGGCCGGAGGGATGGCGAAGAAGGGTGCACCGCTCCCCGCGTGGCTGGTCGCGGCTAACACCGAGAGGCGATTGGCCGCTGAGGAGGCCATGCGCCAGCGCCGTCCGCCGGGCAACCCGTTCGTGTGGGTGGTCGGTTCGGACGCCGACTACCCCGGCATCGTCATCGACCGCCGTCGCGTCGGGGCTGGCTGGCAGATCTACGTCGCCTACACCTCGCCGCGGTGTGATCTGATGCAGCAGTGGCTGGACGCCGAGCAGCTGGTGCCGTTCGAGGGCACCGCGGGGGAGCCGTCGACCACGTGACGACGGTGAAGGGCGCCGGTTCCGCGGGACCGGCGCCCTTCACGTCTTTGCCGGGTCTGCCGGTGGGTCACCGCGCGCGACGCCCGGGGCGCGTCCCGACGGCGGTGGAGGCGGCGCACCGGCGGTGGTCCCTCACCGAAGATCGGCCCGCACGGGGGGAGGGGGATCGCGGGTGGCTGTGTCGTCCGCGGCAAGTCCGTGCGTGGCCCGTTCCGTCACGAAGGCGGCCCCGACTCCGTTTCCCCGTTGTGCACAGCGCCTGTGGGGCGGGCACTTCTGTGAGCAGGGCGAACGCGAACTGCCGGTCAGGAGGTTCCGCACCGCGAGATGCGGAACGCGGCCTCCCTGCCGGAGGTCCTCGCCGAGACGCCCGATCCACGCGGCCACAACTGCGCCGACCTGCCGACGCCTGTCACAAAACGGCGCGCTCGGCCGCTGGGCAGGGCAATATCGTCAGCCACGGCTGTATGGTCATCAGATGCTGACGATGGCTCCCCGGCTCGACGTGATGCAGCGGCTCGGTCGAGCGATGGCCGACCCCACCCGCTCCCGCATCCTCGGTCGACTGCTGGAGGGCCCGTGCAACCCCGCCCAGCTGGCCCGCGACCTGCACCTGACTCCCTCCAACGTCTCCAACCACCTCACCTGCGTGCGCGGCTGCGGCTTGGTGGTCGTCACCCCCCGAGGCCGCAAGGCCGACTACGAGATCGCCGACCCCCACCTGGTCAAGGCCCTGACCGCCTTGGTCGACGTCGTCCTGGCCGTGGACGACGGACGTCCGTGTGCGGACGCTGACTGTGACGTCCCCCTGTGCTGCGGGCCGGGCGCTGTCGAGGAGCCCACGAGCGCGCAGGACACCGACCCGGCCGGCACCGTCGAGATCCGGCCGTGAGCGGTGCCTGCTGCGGCGAGGACGAGCCTCGTCCCACGCGACCCAGCCAGCGCTCCCAGGCCACCCAGCTCACCCCCCAACCGCCGCCCGGCCCGCCGAGCAGCTCTCCACGGGTCCGACCCGTGGCAGCGGCCATCGCCTCCGGGTGCGCCTGCTGCGCCCCCGCTGCGACCCAGGTGCGCCTGGACCTGACGCGCACCTCCCTCCCGGTAGACCCCACCTGGACCAGCGCGTTCGAACCCGCCCCCGCTCCAGTCAGCCCGGCCGACCCTGCTGACCTCGACGACTGCTGCGCTCCCAAGGCCCGCCCCACCAACACCGACCCCGTCCACGAAGACCTTCCCCCGTGGTGGCGTGAACCGGCGCTGCGCCTGCCGGCGCTGTCCGGGTTGCTCGTCGCCGCCGGCCTCGTGCTGGACCACCTCGCCGGCGTCCCCACCGCCGCGGCCGTCGTCAACGCCGCTGCGCTGCTGGCGGGGGCGTGGACGTTCGTTCCCGGCGCGCTGCGCCGCCTGGTCCGGCGCCGCCTCGGGGTGGCGCTGCTGATGACGATCGCCGCCGCCGGCGCGGTCGCCCTAGGCCACCTGGCAGAGGCAGCAGCGCTGGCGTTCCTGTTCTCCATCGCCGAGGCCCTCGAGGACCGCGCGATGGACCGCGCCCAGCACGGCCTGCGGGCCCTGCTGGCGCTCGTGCCTCCCACCGCCCGGATCGAGCGCTCCGAACAGCCGTCCGGCGGCGCAGGTGAGCAGGTGGTTCCCGCGATCGAGGTCCGCACCGGAGACGTGCTGCTGCTCGCCGCTGGTGAGCGGGTCGCCACCGACGCCGTCGTCCTGACCGGCCGCTCAGCTCTGGACACCTCCGCGGTCACCGGGGAGTCCATCCCCGTCGAGGTCGGCCCCGGTGAGCCCGTCCCGGCCGGAGCGGTCAACGGCACCGGAACGCTGCGCCTGCGGGCGCTCGCTGACGGGCGCGACAACTCCCTGACCCAGATCGTGCGCCTGGTGGAGGCCGCCCACGCCCGCAAGGGTCAACGCGCGCGCCTGGCCGACCGCATCGCCCGCCCCCTGGTGCCCGCGGTTCTGGCGCTGGCCGTGCTGGTGGCGCTGTACGGGGTGCTCGTGGGCGAGCCGGGCCTGTGGCTGCAGCGGGCACTGGTGGTGCTGGTGGCCGCCTCCCCGTGCGCGATGGCCATCGCCGTTCCAGTCACCGTCATCTCCGCGATCGGGGCGGCCAGCAAGCTCGGGGTGGTCGTCAAGTCAGGGCAGGCCTTCGAGGACCTCGGCGCGGTGCGCCGGGTCCACCTGGACAAGACCGGCACCCTGACCCGCGGCACCCCCCGGGTCGTGGCCGTGGCCACCACCGGTGCCGCCAGGGACGACCGGGTGCTGCGTGCGGCCGCCGCCGTGGAGGCCGGCAGCACCCACCCCCTGGCCCACGCCC
>Ga0325401_1000161_pt1 | contig 43062 bp, 45 predicted proteins | sample PopdelMetagenome_FD_205666 | JGI IMG/M metagenome (GOLD analysis project Ga0325401, IMG submission 205666) | Populus deltoides microbial communities from Bellville, Georgia, United States - Xylem-PdKOR-R2 | ecosystem: Host-associated > Plants > Phyllosphere > Stem > Wood/Secondary xylem | place...
GCTTACATGAGCTTGAATTGCTTTGTACTAAGGCCTGTTCGAGAAGGTATGTGGCTGTTGCAAAAGTCGATCGTCCCTTATCCTACTCTCTAAAAACAGACGGGTTTTCGCCATTCAGTAATCAGCAAGTAGATGTCTAAGTAGGGAGTTTTGCTTCCTGCTAGACTTTTGCAACAGCCACAAAAGTTATGTTAATGATCTATTTTGTGATTACAGCGATTTAGATCGAGTCGGAGAAGGTAATAAAAGTGCTACTATAACATTTATTTGTGTCCACCTTTGCCTAGTACCTCCTACTCCTACTTGAACAGCTTCTTTCACTTGTGCGTGATCAAGAAATCAGTCAATCCTGACGCTATTAGTAGTGTAGAAGTATTTGTCGTTGCTCCAAATACTGTTCTTCTGTATCTCGCGCTCTTCTGAAATCAGTGTGTATGCCCCGCCTTTATGTAGCAGCTACAGTAGTAGCAACGGCACTAGTAAGTTTCACTTGCGACCGGACCACAGCGCAGCAGGAAATAGCCTCCGGAAAAGTAATAGGACGGACTTGCCTAAATGGCTTGATCATCGAAGTAGACCCACAATATCCTATTGGGCGGCCGGTACATGGGTATGTACTGCGCCGCGAATACATCAACTTTCCTGAGCGAGACAGCATCGTAGGACATAATGCCATTGCGGCGAGTAACGACACAACTTTTGGACTTAGTAAAGGGGCAAGAATAACGTTCCGGTATCAACCGGTTGACGACATCATCGCTCGCGTTTGTCCAGGATGGAGCGCACCACTACAGCTTCCGAACTATTCACTGCTTATTGAGAAAGGTCAGCAAAAATAACCAACGTTCTTCGGGAGATGAATCATGCAGAAAGCATAGTGACTAAAGAAGCCACTACTTACATAAGCTACATAGCTTTTTCGCACGTGGGTTTTGTCGTATAAGTCCCGTGGCTGTTGCAAAAGTCAATACCCATTCAGGATAACCTCAGAAACAGCTACTATTTGGTTGTTCAGTTGCCAGAAAGTGACTGCTTTAGTCAAGCTTTTTCCTGCCTGTCAGACTTTTGCAACAGCCACTTTTGTTCTTGGACATACCTCGGAATAAGGCAGATTTTTACCATGCTTATTATTGCAGCAAACGTAGTACTTTGCTAAGTAGCACGCTCGGTTTCTAGCTTCATTATTATACTGGTATAGCATGAGTTGCCAATCACACAACCTGAATGAAGCCTACCAGAATGCCGTCGATCATCAATCGACTCGTCTATTGTGTAAAGAAGCTCCTGAACTGCGCAGAATGCCTAAAATGGGTACTTTCGACGTGTTGATTACGGACACCGCAGTGCAGGGCGTATGGGAGCACTTCATCTTTGCGGATGGGACGCATCACGTGCTCTTTCAACTAGAAAGAAAGTCCATGGCCGTGCTGCTTACGCGTTACATGGGCGGCGTAAAAATCCTTCCGGATGGGAAGGTCGCTCTACTGAACACGCAGGAACTTGGCTACTATGAACTTTAACGTGCAAAGCCAGCACTACTAGACAATTGAGTGAGAGCTGGTTGTCAGTAAACACACCCATAACGTCTTCCAAACGTGGACTAGAAAACGTTATGATGATCAGGGATGGCTCATGGCGGGATAGCGCTGGCTAGGCAGGAAGGGCTTCAACTTCACTAAGATGTCTTGCTCAAACCAGCGCTCGGCATCGGCGCGCTCTTGGCGGGTCAGGTTCCAACTGCCCCGGCGCAGCGGGATTGTCGGGGGCAGCAGCGTAATGTCTTCGATACAGAGGCCACAGTGCACCCCGTCTTCGCCACAATTAGCAATGGCTAAGGTGTAAAGGACGCGCCCATTGGCCGCTTTCAAGGTCCACAAGGGTTGATTGTGGGGCGTACCGGCGGGATACCGCAGATGCTTGAACGCCTGAGCTTCGGTTAACAACGGCTCTTCTGGCGTGGGATCGTTGCTGGGCGTTTGCTGGCGCCTAGCCGCTCGCACGAAGCGAATGATGGTGCTATCATAGCGGTTTTGCGGATAGTGCTGCCAGACTTGCTGCAGGGCCTGCTCAATTTCGGCTTCGTCCGCGTCCACCCGACTGTAGCAACGCACGACGCTGTTGCCTGCGGCCAGGGGTGGGGTCCAGCCTTGAAATGGCGAACGGTGGCAGCTCACAAGCGTGAACATCAGTAGCAGACGGACGCAGCAGGTAGCTACTGGCATGGACGATTAAACGAGGCGAGGGTTGAGAGGGAGTAGTCGACAGGCGAACCCCTGCGAGCGCTAGGCGCGATTTTCAGGCCAGTTGCTTGGCGAGCAGGCAAGCCGTTGCGCTGAGCAAGTTGCTAGGTCAAAAATAACTGTTCTCGCCACTGTTCAACTCGAATACATTCTTTGTTCGCAACAATCCTTCGGCCCACTAATAAGCTTGGACATTTTGTAAAGGAACGACTATAAAGTGTCCAAGGCCTAACCTGGTTTTCCATGGCTGACCTGTTCAGATTAGAGTTCTTTTCTGAACACTTTTGGCCCTTGCCTCCACGGCCCAAAAACGCGGTTTTTCGGGACTAGTTTTTTATAGGTAATCTGAACACCTATCTTCGTCGTGATCGCAACTACTCATGGGGATGACCAAACAGTACCAACTAGTACTCGCCACTGTTGACAACTTAAGCAGCAACTCGTTGACGACGGTAGGGGAGGGAGACTTTATCAAGCTGCTGGATGCCGCGGATATCGAGTACGAACTTACGCGATTTGCGCCTCCTGGTCCCGATGTACCTCATCCGCAAACGAAGCCCTTGCACAAGCTCGAATTTGAGATCGTAGACCACGCCAAATGCCGTCGGGTCCTGACGGTCTTCTTCAATGCGGGAAGAACCCTGTGTGACTTCTCCGATAGACGCTTCTAACATGCGCGTTGCGCTCTACGCCCGCGTGTCGACCGGCGACAAAGATCAGGAGCCAGAAAATCAACTGCTCGTGCTGCGACGCGAAGCCGAGCGGGCGGGCGACGTCGTGTATCGCGAGTACGTGGATCAGGAGTCTGGACGTAAAAGTGGCCGCAAGGCATTCCAGGAAATGATGCGTGACGCGCAGAAGCGCAAATTCGACTTAGTGCGCGTGTGGGATTTGAGCCGTTTCAGCCGCGAAGGGATTGAGAAGGTGTTCGAGCACACGGCCTACCTAGAACAATGCGGCGTGGCCTTCTGGAGCTATTCGGAGCCCCTGCTTAACACCATGGGGCCGATGCGTGAACTGATGAAGGCGATGGTCGCCTGGGCGGCCGGTTACTACTCGCAGCGCCTCAGCGAGAACGTGCGCGCGGGCCTCGCTCGCAAGCAGCAAAAGGCGGCGGAAAAGGGGGAGAAGTACGTGCACGGTCGGCGCGCATTGGCTCTCGATATTGTAGCCCAGATTCAGCAGCTGCAAGCGCAAGGTTTGAGCGTGCGCAAGATCAGTGCAGCGACCAAGGTGCCGGTAGGAACCGTGCATAAATACCTAGTAAGAGAAACCGTTTAGCCCCCCTTGTTCGACCACTTAAAAGGCCTTTAGCGCATCGCTAAAGGCCTTTTAAGTGGTCACGTAGGGAGTTGAATCCTATTTCGCTTATTTGAAGAGACAACGCAAAATTAGCGCCCCGCCCCGCAGGACGTATACAAAGTTATGCAACCTGGCGAGTACATAGAGCAGCACTCTTACAAGGTTGAATCTGTTCTCATCGCATTGTTCGCAACTAGCAGGGGAGTAGAATTATTGGAGTGACAGCTTGGGTTGGCTGGCTAAGCTTTTGCTCGCTAGTAAGCTCACGCTAGTGCCCATGATAATGCCCAGGAAGTTCAAAAAGATGTTCTGGGTAAAGAAGGGAAGACTAGCAAACGCGCTGGCGACCTGTGCATTGGCGGCCTTGCCTTGGCCGGCCGCGATTTGCATCACCGTATTTGCGTACGCTTGGGAGACACTCTTATCAATGAGGCTATAGTACAGCGTATCTAAGCCCCAACTGCTGAGAAAGACTGCGCCCGATACCAGCAGCAATAACCACGGCCACCGCAGGGGTACTGCTCCCAGGCGAAACAGTTGCTTCCGATAACCATACAAGGCGACGGTATGAATCGTGGCGCTTAACAGGAATAACAAGAAGCCCGGAAACAAGGGGAGAACCAACATTCGATCCTGCCGGAACAGACCGGAAGGCGCATCCAGCCAGCTATACAGGAAATAATACTGGACGATTAAATAACTCAGCGTCGTCAACGTCGTCCACGTTAGAAAGTAATAGAGGGTCTCTTTTTTCATCAGGATGAAGCTTGCTGACTGCCTTACGCAGCCTTTTGATGGAAATAACGGGCTTGTACGTAGATCACGAGGCTGGCTATTAAGTGAATAGAAGATCCACTCGATTGGCGTAAGGAGCCGTAATCCACGCCGGCCAGCCACTTAATGAGCAGGAGGGCCACTGCGTACGCGGCCAGGTTAACTACTAAAATCAACTTGACTAACTCCGCATCGCCAAGCAGTGCACTGAGCGTTGGAGTGGCGACAAAAGGCTTGCGCGGTAATACCTTCACATATAGAACGGAGAAGGCCAGTGAAACCAGTAGGTGAATAACGAGTGGAAGTGCTTGGCTTAGCATGTCGAATACCATAAGACCCGTTCGTTGCTACGCTACTTGACCAATTGTTCTTCGGGAAGCGGTTGGTACTGGGGCCTGAGTTGAAAGCGTTTCGGCAGCCACTGTTTACAGAAGGTGGCAATCGCTTGATAATTACGATCGGTCACAAATAAGGCGTAAGAGCCGATCATAATCCACGAAAAATTATCGATGCGCATAAAAACCCAGATGCCGACGTGTAGCAGAATGCCAAAAAACAAAACAACCCACTTCGTTTGCCGAAACCAGATTAAAAAGGCAAATGATAATTCCCAGAAGATGGTGAAATACGTACTGAGTACGACAAAATAATGGTTCTGCGTGAGCGGAATATTCCAGGAAGTCTGTCGAAACTCATCCACGCGCATGGTGTAATAAGTAGCTGTTCCATTAAGCCACAAACTGCCTTGTAACTTCGCCAAGGCAGTAAAAAAATACACGTAGCAAATTTGGATAAGCAGAGCGAGCGTGGCGAATCGGCCTATGGTGCCCCATACAAGCTTGACTACCGGTTGCTGGGTCAGTTTCGTTAGACCCGAGAAACGCTCCGATAGACCCAAACGGTACGTGTTGTAGCGGTAGGCATCGGTAAAAATTAAGAAAGGGAGCGTTACTTGAATAACGTTGTCTGACCCGTCCAGAATATAGCCGTTACGTTGCTGTAAAATGAGCAAGAGAACCCACAAACCGATCCCCACTATTTGCCGCCCAATACCGAAAAAAAAGGCAAAGGCGGCCACAAAGGTAAGGAGGATAAATACCTGGGGCGCATAAGCTAAATGAAACGGGTAGATTAAAAACCGTAGTCCGTAGGCATTCATGAGCCCCACGTAATTGTCGTAGTCCACAATGGCATCCTGGCCAAACATGCTAGTGGCCATTGGATAATAAAAAATCATATTCTTCATTACCAAAGCAGCCAGAACGCAGCGGTAAATGGAGAGGCCGATACTATTCCGAAATGTTTCTGTGCGCCGCAACATGAATATCGTAGTAAGAAGTACTTATAACTTATTGACCTTCAAAGCGCACGCAAAACTGCTCAAGTGCGTATAGTTCGAATTGCGAACATCAAAATAGTCTTGCTTTCGTTTCGAAAAGCGGGGAAACTCTTGACTCGATATCAAGTAGGTCACCTGTACGGAATCAGGGCGTGGCGCCTGCTTGGCAGTAGTCATTAGCCGTTTGTACGTGTAGTAGGAGTACTCAATAAGCGCTTTGTGGCCCGGCGAACTTTCGACTACTCGGCGCACAAAGCGCTGGGCTTTCACCGGGTCATTGCGCAACGAGTCATGCTCGGCTACAAATTTGAGCGCTTTGTTGCGGGCCTCGCTCGTCTGATTCGTGGACGAAGAGATATGCTTTAAAATGCGCTGGACCGGTGACCAATAGCTACTTTTCTTCGCGCTGGTCATAGGCGCTACGACATCCACCCACGGGGTGGAGTGCTTGTTGCCACGGCTGTATATGTCGTATTTAAAGAGTAAGCGTTGATTCGAATTGATCGGGTTTGGTGAAAAAAGCGTCCACGCTTGCGAAAAGAATGGATTTACATACCGAAACAGTTGGTACTTATACTGGTGGTTCAGCGGGTTAGCCGGGAGCATGCTGAATGCGACCAAGGTGAAATGACTCACTAAAATGAGGGCCAAGAGTCCGTTAACTAGATATAGGACGATCGTCGTTGCTGGTGATACGTGGTGCCTAGCCATAAGAAATTCGTTACGTGGTGAATGCCCAAAAACATCCCTCTCACAGGATAAAAGGCCCATTCGCGGACCTAGACGTTATGGGATTCGTAGCGAAGCGTTACGGGGCTACTACAGGGTCGAACTTAGAAAAATCATCACTTTGATAGGCTTCCATCGCCACGACCTCACTGGCGGGATCTTGTCCGTAGCCAGTGTAGACTCCGTACGCAAAGGCCGCGACTAAAACCACTCCGTAAGCCGCCAAGGCCACGGCTGGGACGGCGACCATTTGATTCTCGGCTGGCTGAGAAGTAGGTAACGTAGCCGGGGCGTAGGCGCCGAGGGCAACACTACTCTTGACCGATACGGTAAACAAGACCATCGTTAAAAGCAAGACGGCGATCACGCGCTGCGTTTTTTGTAAAATCTTCATAACCAGCGCTATTTAGTGGTATCAAATTGTGAAAAGTCATCCGCGACATAGGCGAGTTTCTCGTAGGCAACAAAGGTGGGCTGCTCGACGACCCCAATGGCATCGTGCACGGCATTACCGATAATAGTCCCGAGCTCATACGCGGCAATTGCGCCGCCCACTAGTCCAGCGGCCGCGAGAGCGGCGGCAGTCCAAGGCAGCATTTGCGATTGCGGAGTAGCCGATGTGCCGCTATAGACATCGCGGGACGCGGTTTGGTAAGCGCCTACCGCGACGGCGTTCTGGGCCGACGTTTGAAAAAGAATAAAACTGAGCAATCCTGCCGCCAGTGGCCGCCGTAATTTTTGGAGTCTTGTCATGGTAGAAAGGAATTAGGATAAAACTGGAAAAATATGAGAGGGATGTTCGTGCGTATAGAGGGGCCAGCACTGCCCTGGGGCAAAGCAGAGCCGAGCAAAAGCCAGCGAGGCGATAGCGCGTTATTTTCGGACGATTATAAAGGAAGACACAGGGATCTGCCGGCGACTGTTCCGCAGTGAAACAGTACGAGGTGTGCAGCAGTAGTAGGCGGGCGCAGGATAGGCGTGCGGGCTCGAAGTAGTAATCAGCGGAGGATTACTTGGACCAATAATAAGAGTAGAATCTTACAAGTCAAGCTGTTTAGTGTAAAAAAGAAATAAAAGTAGGTTAGCTAGCTCCACAAATCCTACGCAGCGAGTCGGCAAGAGCACACGCTGGCGCTGAGCACTACAAGCTCAGCTACTGCTACCTGGCTATATTAAATAGTGGCTCCGATGTAGCCATTCGCTTGTCACAAATAAGCCGATAGTCATCCCGATTACGTGCACAGTGCTTGTTCAACTCTCGTAAATAATTTATTTTATATATATTTATAAAACAATATTAATAAAATACATGTAACATTCACTATGTTATACACCTTGAAGACGATGGGGTAGAGGAGTACCTTTATATTATCCTCTTTGCCCCCTCGCCCCATGAACTCGGTTGCCCGCTCCTTCGCCGCTCTTTTGTCAACCACTCCTACGGGCTTTCCTACTGTGGATGGACAGTTTATCTCCAACGAGGTAGGGCAACAAGCCTTGCAAAACGGCACAGCTTTGCTGGTTGATGGCGTCCTAGTGGGCGATTTCTCCCTGCGCATAGAACCGTCACGGCAAGGTTAAGCAATAGGTAACATCCTACTAGAGAAGAGGTTGTTCCATAGTTGCTATCTTAGGGCATGCACGCAGCCCTCGGTGATACCCTCTTTGCGTTTGTCGAGCACGACCAGCTCTGGCTCAGCCCCACCTACCACCAGCAAAAAGCCTGGTGGCAGACCCGCTTGGACCGGCAGCAGGTGCGGCAAAAGGGCGCCCTGGAATATGGGCAGCGCTTAGCCGAAGCCTACTTACTGGCGCACCCCGCCGAAGCACAACGCGTAGGGCACACACCGATCCTGACCGTGCTGCTCCGGGCCCTAGATGCGCTCAGCGAGCAAGAGTAGGTCCGTAGCGCACGATCCTCTTCGAACAAGCGGGTAGCCCGCCGATTCTACGCTCCCCCGAAGAGTTGCTCAAATAAGGCCCGCGTTTCCTGGGCAATTTCTTCAGGCAACTCCGGGTGCAGACTCAGGCGCACCGGCGTTTTGGTGCATTGTAACACCAGGTTCTCTGTCAACGTCGAGGGCTGGGGCTTATGCCACGAACTCCGTCGCGACGGCGTATTAGTAAAGTACGCCTGATGCTTTTGCTCCAGCGTGGCAATGCCTTGCCAGAAGGCGGTGAGCTGGGCGGCGAGCGCCGTCGGATACGGGGAGGGGCAGGAGCGTTTACGCATGGGCCAGCAGCAGAACCAACGACTTGTATACCCTGTGTGCCAAGACGTAGTGGGGACGGGCAAGATGGCGAAAACAGGGCAGCCCCACAACCCAGAAAAAGAGGATCGAGGAGTTGGCGGAGGAGCGGCAGTTCACCCGCACTAGCCCGACCCGGAACCGGCCAGCGCTACACTTGCTGCCAACCAGAAAAGCCCTCGCCAAGCAGCAAGGGCCTTTACTGAATCATACCAGCACCTGGATCAGTGCTGTGGCTGAAACCTACGTCACGGGCGTGGGGGTGGATTGACGGGGTAGCTATAGCCGGCCGTAAGACAGCGTGGCAAGCTCCTTGCGTACGTGCTTTGATGCGCCCCTCCTCTACACAAGTATCTTTCTGGTATCGTTCGGCAGGTGTTATCCTGCTCAGCGGGCTTATCCTCTTACTGCAGCAGTGTGGTAGTGTACAGCCCTAACAGCAGGTCGCCGTTTGTGCTCCGTACGGTTCTACGTACTTAGTCTCCTGCTGCTACACCCGTCTACCGATTACTAGGCGCTGAGTACGACCCGACGGGATATAGCTACTGTCCTCTCTAAACTTCTTTGGTCATGCGTATCACATGCGGTGACGAATTTCGTGTGCTATAATACACGCCGAAGCTGCGTCGCACGCAGTGAGTAATAGGCACTTCCGCTGGGACTTTTCAGCAGCACCGAATACCCACCTGTTCGTTCGAGCGGGTGGCATAGGCTTGCGCGCGTTGGCCAGCGAGTAGGCGAACCATACGCACGCTTGTTGCTCTGCCTTTGCTGGAAAACACCCACCAGAAGCTTCCCTCTTCAAGGGCCTCCACAAAGATATAAGTAGGACTACGCTCCATTACCTTGAGAAAGCCGCAAGCAGGGGCGGCCTCATGGCTGGCGGATTCGATACTAGAGGCCGGCACGGGCTGCTCGCTAGGGAAGTTAACCAGAGGCCACTCTTCTGATTTGGTAGAAATAAGCGTGTGCATAGCCTGGTAGACTGGGGGGGGGTTGCTACTACTTGGACACCAATACAATACCATCACTCTCGTGTTGTCAAAGCTACCACGATAGCGGACCGAAAACCGTACAGGATTATGCGTATACTGCTTAGTAGTATACCAATGCTGATAACCAGTATAGGCACCAGCCAGCGTTGGTACTTGCGCGACCTTTTGGCAGCAGGAAGGAAAGCCAAGCTACAGGTACGCAGCAGCGATCAAGGCAGTACTTGGGTAGCTAGTCTACTGCGTGAAAGAGTGGAGGATGAAAAATCGTAGCTGAGTAGGTTGAGACTATGTATCCAGGCATCAACGAATGGTTTCATGTGCGCCAGTTCGACGCTATCACCGAGGCCCGAGCCTGGTTATAGCCACGCAATAATCGGCAAGCCAACGGTAGGGATTATCCTTGTGTGTACTAACAGGTGTGATCCGTATCTGCATTATCTACTTGGGAGGGGAATGTGAGCAATTTTGCGCGTATTATCCCTATTTCAAGACTAGTATTTTACATACATTAAACTTATTAAATAATTGATTATCAATGATATAATTTGTATTTTTATGCATGCTACTTATTAAAACCACGACTACGCCTGAACACATTATTGAGGTGCTGGACGACACGCGCACCCTGGCTGCCCGGCGCTACCTGCTCTTTCACAAAGCCTGGCTCAAGCACACCAATACCGGCAGCTCCATGCTCGACGCCAACGTGCACCTGCAACGGTTAGGCATGTTCCTGCAAGCTAATAATCTGGAAGGCTGCAAGGGCGAATTCAACAACTACGTACTGACCCGTCAGCAACTCGACCGCGACGTACCGGAAGACATCACCGCCTTGGCGTGCTTAGTAGCCTCAATTGACGGGGTGGCCTGCACCGACCTGTCGGACGACGGCATGACCCGCGTGGCTGAGCAGTTGCTGAACACCGGCATCACCCAGCACCAAGTGACGGACACGGTCACGCGCGTAAAAAAAAAGTGGAGCGCGAGCGCCGAATAAGCGCGCCTGAGGTGATGGGCGTCGAGCAACACCTGTTTGAGGAGAACCTGCGCCAACGGGCTTTGTTAGAATGCCAGATGCTCACGGAGGAGGTTGACCTCACCAGCCAATTACTAGAGGTGGATGAGATCCTACTACAAATGATGCAGCCCGTGAACATGCTCCCCGATAGCCCCATCAACGCATGCCGGGTGCTGGAAGCCAACTTCGAGAAAACCTGCATTGAGCTTGAGCGCTGCGGCGTCCAAAACCCGGCTGAATTATCGCTGTACGCCTTCGACTCCCGCGTGCAGTACTATAGCCAGCAGAAGGCAGCGCAACCCTAGCTTACTGCAAGCCATACTTAGCGAGGCGCCCTTTCATTTCCCGCGTCAAACTCCCGGCTTGCTTGGTAATTTCCACCACGCCCTGCGGAGTGATATCCCAGGTAGTGATCCGTTGATTCTTGATGGCCTGTACCACCTTCTGCGCACCCGCCAGGGAAGCTTGCAGCAGGAGTTTGGCTAATTCGTCTTTGCTAAGTGTATCGAGTGGGTTTACCCGTTGCAACGCAGCGTAGGACGCATTGAACGAGGTAGACGCCGTGAAGGGACTCATGTCCACGTGGCGCGCAGCCTGCAGAATCTCGGTCGAGCGCAGAATCTGAGTCGTCTTCTCCGCGGTGTGCACCGTGGCGCCTGCTGGCAGGTAGACGATGGTGGGCTTCTCCACGAGTTGCATGCCGCCGCTCTTGTCTTCCACAAGTTCTGCGCCGCGGTCCCCGACCCAGGCCCATTCCGCAGGCCCGCCGGCGCGGCCCTTGAAGTACTGCGGGATAGGGGGCTGGCGCGAGGCCACAATGGCCCCCGCCGCAAGGGCTTCGGCGGCGATAAAAGCAATGGCGGGCAGGTTGAGCGGGAACGGGGCCGACGCGGCGGCTTTGATCGTGCCGATGGCTAAGTTCAACGCGATCTGAAACAAGGCGGCTTGCTGATCATACTTGAATTGCTTCCGGGCCAGTTCGTTCTGCCGCTTCCGATAGCGTTCCTCGGCTTGGGTTTTCAGCAAGGCGTTATCCCCCGCTTTCTTGACGTCAGCATCATACTCGGCCTGGGATTGCTGCTGAGCCCGCTGGTTGCGTTCCGACTGAATCTGAAAGTAGGCGTTGCCGATCGTGTCTACGGTTTCCAGGCTCTGCGTGAGCAGCTCCACCCGCCGTTGGTAAGTCTGGCGGTCGTCGTCCAGCTCCTGCTCATTAAGCTTCTTACGCAGCGCGGCTTTGCGCCGCAGTACCTCGGCGGTCTCCCCGTATTCGCGTTCCAGGGCCTTAATGGTTTCCGCCTCTTGCTCGTTTTCCAAGGCGCGTACCTGCCGCAAATAGTCCTTCTCGGAGATGAGCTTTTTGGCGTGCAGGTTTTCCAAGGTCAGGGCGTCCAGCGCGTACCCTTTTTCCAGTTCCTGGCTGTACTTCTGCGAATCGAACGGTTTGGCCGTCGTCAATGCCTGCTCGGTGAGTTTTCGTTCTTCAGCGTTGATTTTCTGCAACGCTAGCAGGTCACCTTTGGCCGCCCGGCGTTTCGTTTCGGATTCAATCTGAATCAGCTCAATCCGCCGCGCCATGGCATCATACGCCGCCTGCTGCCGCTCTTGATAGCTGGCATTCTCGTTGGCAATGACTTTGTCGAGAGCCATTAGCTCGCCTTCAATCAGCACTTTGTCCACCTCCGCCAAGGCGTCCAGTGTCGCGTTACGCAGCGCAATCTCTTCGCGGCTAAGCTTCTGGTTGATGGCCTTGATATCCTGGCCTAGCTTTTCCGTGAGGCGTACCCGTGCCACGTTCGTGGCGGCTTCGCCGTTGAGCTTATCCTTGTTGCTTTCGACAACTAAGCGCAGTTCTTCTACCTGCTCGAGCTTGGCGAGTTGAATGCGCACCTGGGCGGCTTTTTGCTGGGCCCGGCTGCGGATCTCTTCCGTGTTGGCCGGATTGTCGGCTTGCCGCTCTAAGTCGACGGCGCGCGCCTCCAAGCGGGCTTTGGTGAGTTTGTATTGCTCGGCTACCAAGTCCGCCGTCGACTTCTTTTTCTTCTCGTCCGCTAAGGTGGAATCGCCGGTACCCTTGGTGTTTTTGGTGGTTGCGTCCGTGAGCAGATTCGTGGCTTTGGTCGCATCAAGCCCTAACTGCCCTAGGGCTTGCAGCACCAGCTGGCGGTTCCCTTGTAGCTTGGTTAAGTTATCTTCTGAGGTGGCCAGGCGGCGCTGTTGCTCAGTGTAACTGCGGACTAAATCGATTTGCTCTTTCGTGACCCCTTCGGGTATTGAGGGTAGGCGTTGTTGGTCTTGCTTGGGAAGTCCTTTATTCAGATCATTGGCAATAGTTAGAAAGTTGATATAGCGCTGAATTTTTTCCAACTGTCCCTCTGGCAAGTCCATTGCTACCTGCTTACCACTGGTCTGGGCAGCACCAAAGAGAACGTCATTTAGCGCTTTTTCCGCCGTAATCTGTTTGTCAATGTCCGCCAGACGTTTCGCCAGCGTGCGCGCGCTATTTTCATAGAGGGCTTTATTCCCGGTGATTGCCCGCGCTACCGCTTTCATGTTTATTTCACGGGCGCCAGTCTCTTTGTTGATGGACACGACTGATTCGCCATAAGTGTCGCTGAGCTTGAGGATAATCGTGTTTAGCTCATTGTTTTGATCGGTCGTGCGCTTGCTCGTACTGGCTAGCTGTTGATAGCGCACGAGCAAGGTCCCGGCGGAACTCACCAGTTTTTGGTTGGCCAAGGCAACATCCGTGGTCTTCTGGACTTGCTGCTGGAACTTGTCAATGAGCTTCTCGGTCGGACTAAGAGCGGCGTTGGCCCCGTCGATGATGCGTTCGAAGAAGGCCGTCATGCCACTGTCGGTGACGGCGGCGGAGATGCTGTTTTTGAGCCGCTCCCACTTGCCGGCCAAGTTACTGTTGGCCAGACTGGCTTCCTCCGCCAAGGAGGTCGCGCGGGCGAGTTGATCGTTGGCCGTGGCTTGGCGCTGGGCAAATAGCTCCGTGTTCTGCGCCAGCGTGACAATGACGTTCTTGGCCTCCCCACTCTGCAACTTGAGCGTGCCCAGAAGCTTGTTCAAGTCCGTCGTCGTCTTACCCCCCGCATTCAGGCCCTTCAGGAAGAGTTGAATAGCCTGGTTGAAGTCGGTATTGACGAGTCGCGTGAACTCTTTCAGGGTAAGATTGGAGTCGGCGAACTTGGCAATCTTGAAGGCTGCGTCCGTTTTGGTGGAGATCGTGGAGAACAACCGGTTGAGCGACGTGCCACTGCGCTCGGCTGAAAAGCCGGTTTCCTCCAACACGGCACTATAGGCTAGCACGTTATTCAACCCCACCTTGGTTTGCGCCGCGACCGCCCCGACTCGCTGCGCGACGTCCGCCAGGAAAGGGGCGGTCGCGGCCCCTTCAGCCCCAATTTCGTTGATGGCCGAGCCAATAGCCAAAATGTTCGCCGCTACATCGGGACCGAGTTCTTTACCGAAGACCGTGTTGATCTTGCCTAACGAAGTGGCGATGGTCTCGGCCGAACCGCCGAAGTCATCTCCCAGGGCTTGCACGGCAATATCGATGGCGCTGGTAAACTCCAGAATGTCGCCTTTGGCAATCCCCAACTGCCCGCCCACCTTGGCGATGTCGAGTAGGCCTGCTAGGCTCGTGCGAGTGTCGAGCTGCTTGAGACTGTCAGCCAGGTTATCGAACTCCTGAGCCGTTAAGGAAGTGGTCTTGCGCACGGCAATGGCCTGATCCGAGTAGGCCACGTTGGCGTCGAATACCTGCTGCACGCCCGAAGCCAGCGCTTGCAGACTCAGATAAGCGGCCCCCAAAGAAGCCGCTTGTCCGACTAAGTTCTGGAAAAGCCCCCCGCCTTTGCTACCGGCTTCCCCCACTTGTACCCCGTACGCTCCTAGGGACTTGTTCACCCGCGTGAGTTGGGCGTCGGTCTCCTTAATCTCCGCTTGGATTTTCTGCTGCTGGTCGGCCGACAGCCCCGTCGCCGCGGCTTGCATTTTGAGAGCGGCGGCGTTGGCGAGCAGGGCCTTGCGCTCCCCCTCCAGTGCGGTCACGGCTTCGATGATGCCCTGTGCGTACTGGCCCACACTCAGGTACGCCGTACCCGTGGACTTCTCGAACGCCCGCATGCGGGTGACGTTCTCGCTAATCTGCTTTTTCAGTGCTTCGGCCCGCTCACTCGTGGCGCCCATACCGCCTTCCAGCCCGTTCAGCTCCTGCCGCAGCTTGGCCGTTTCGGCTTTCAGGTTGTTGAACGAGCCATTCGAGGCGGAGAGCACCGTGTTGACGCCCCGCACGGCTTTGTTCAGCTCATCGGTCTTGGCTTTGAGCAGGATAATCTCCGCGGCGGCCTGACGGGCACCCTCCACGTTATTGGCCGCGTAGGCTTTCTTGAAGGCCTCCTGCTGCTCTTTTAGAGCGGTGGTGAGTCCCTGACTGGCTACCGTCGTATCCCGCACCACCTTGGCCCGGCCCTGCTCGGCTTTCTCCAAGTCGGCGGCAGACCGTTTGTAGGTATCCAGTTGCTTGAGCAGCTCGGTCAACGCTTTGGTGTCGCTCTCCTTGGCGAAGTTGAGCTGGGGCAGCTTCTGGCCAATTTCCCGGGCGGCGGTCTTAATTGCTTCCAGCGTGGCCGTGATGAGCTTACCATCGCTTTCCATGCTTTTCGCCAGGGCCGTGACCCCACTCTTCAGACTGCGAACGGACTTGGCAATGTTGGCAACGGCTTCGTCACCAGTGATGTATTTGGAGAGATCAATTTCGCTCATGTCTAACTACTTGATATCGAAGCAAAGATACGATTTTACTTTAAGTAATACTTTAAGTAAATTGCACAAGTATTTGTTAAACAGCGCTATGAAGTACTCGCCGGAAATAGTAGAAACGATCTGCCAGAAGCTCGCCACCGGGGACCACCGCATCGCCGATGTGTGTCAGCAGGTGGGCATCACCGAGCAGACGTTCTACCGGTGGAAGGAGGAGAAAAGTGAGTTTTGTGAGGCTCTTAAAAAGGCCGAGCAGGATCGCCTCGCCGCGTTCTCCACCATGGCGCGCTCGGGTCTGGCCAAACTCTTGGACGTCTACGAGTACGAGGAAGTGACCACCGAATACACGGGGGAAGCAGAAGGAGCCGTGGTCAAGAGCCGCAAGGTCACCACCAAGCGGGTGATGCCGAACGCGACGGCCGTGATCTTTGCCCTGAAGAACCGCGAGCCCAACGAGTGGAAGGACAAACGCGAAGTAGACGTACGTGACGTAAGTGATCCCTTGCAGATGAGTGATGAGCAGCTTGCCCGCATTGCCCTTGGCCAGTAGAATTACGGCGCAACTCGCCGCTCAGCAGCTGCAAGCCCGCCGCGCGGCTCGTCTCCAGGTGGAAGCCTTCGTGGCTTTCACGAAGCCCGACTACCTGTTCAAGGCGTTTCACCAAACCGTGTGTGACTATCTGGACCGGTTCGAACGCAGAGAGATTCGCAAGATGATGGTGCTCTTACCGCCCCAGCACGGCAAGACCGAACTCGTCACCCGGCGCTACACGGCGTACCGCTTGGGCACCCAGCCCGACACGAAGATGGCCATCTGCTCCTTTGGGGCGGAGATTGCCGAGGGCTTCGGCCGCGACGTGCAGCGCATCATCGACAGCGACGCCTACCGGGCCCTGTTCCCCGACACGCGCTTGAGTGGGGCGGGCACCACCGGGACCGCGCTACGCAATGCCGCGCAGTTCGAGATCGTGGGGCGGCAGGGGTTTGTCAAAGCTTTAGGAGCGGGTGGTCCGCTGAACTCCACCACGGTGGACTTGGGCATCACCGACGACTTGTACAAGGACCGGGCACAGGCCAAGAGCCGGGCGATCTCGGAGAGCCGGTGGGAGTGGTACCAGGAAGTGTTCGAAACGCGTTTCCACAACCAGAGCCAGCAGCTGCTCTGCAACACGCGCTGGGACGAGTACGACGTAGCGGGAAGACTCTTAGCCCGGGACGGGGAGTACTCGGAGACGAATCCCAACGGGTGGGTGGTGCTCAAGTTCGAAGGCATCAAAACCGGTGAGCCGAGCGTACTCGATCCGCGGCGGGCGGGGGAGGCCTTGTTTCCCGAGCGGCATAGTCTAGAGAAACTCTTAGGAGTCAAACAGTCCAACCCCATCGGGTTTAACTCGCTCTACCAGCAGGACCCTAGGCCCTCAGTGGAGGCATTGGTATACCCAATGTGGCAGCAGGTACCCGCTGTACCGGAAACATTGCAACACGTCACGCCCTACTACGGGCTGGACTTCGGTTTCACGAACGATCCTACGGCGCTGGTGCGCATCTACCAGCACAACCACCGCGTGTGCGCGGACGAAGTGATGTACGGCACGGGAATGAGTAATGCGGAGATCAAGTTGGCGTACCTGAGCCAAGGCGCCGCCGTGGGGGCGCTGATCTTCGCTGATGCGGCCGAACCCAAGACCATTGCCGACTTGCGCCAACCCACGCTGGTAGAAGCCACGGCGGAGCGGCAGGCTAAGTACCCTACGCTCCGAACCTACCTCTCGCACGCGTCCACGGGAGCGGTGTACCGATTGCCGGGTTTGAACGTAGTAGCCGCCGTCAAGGGGCCCGACAGCGTGCACACGGGCATTAGTCTGTTACGAGAGGACGTGGAAGTCGTCGTTACCCAGCGCAGTACGCATATCTGGGCCGAGCGCAATCGGTACGAGTTCATCCTGCACGACGGGAAGAGCACCAACGTGCCCCGCGACCGGGACAACCACACCATGGATGCGATTCGCTACGCCGTATACTCCCACAAAGTGCACAAGCCGTTTCTAGGCTTGTCCCGCCCCGCACCCGGCGGGACGGGGGTATTTTAGCGAGAGAGTTGAGGACGTAGCATTTCTAAAGCACGCACGAAGGCCACGACGGGGAGTTCTTCCGGGTGAGGGATTCCCGTGCGGGTGAGCAGCTCGTAGAGGGCCGCAAACGCCCGCTCCCGCAGTTCTTGCGCCAGCAGCCAACGCTGCCGGCCAAAAGAGGAAGGTTGTAGCCAATCGAGCAATTGCTCGTCGAGTTGCTGCTGGGTCTGGATGGGCGTCACCACGGGCACGCTGTCGACGGGCTGCTCCCGCCCCGTGGCCACGAGGTAAGCGGTGATGTCGGCTTGCTCGAAAGCGCAGGCGGCCAGAAAACGCCGGCGCATGTGCTCGTCCGTCATGGCTTCGAGCGTTAGATCGGCCAACCACTCGGGAAATAGTTGTTTCAAGGTTGTGATGCTGCTTTCCTGTAAAGAATGCAGAGCTTCCACTTGCAGGGTGGGGGTTACGCCGTAACTCTGCAAGAGAGCGGCCAGGGTTGGGAGTTCGGCCGTGGGGAGGGGCTCTACCACGTGCCCGTCGATGGCCGCGACGCAGCCCGCAAACGCCAGCGCTTCCGTGGTGGCGTCGGGACTAGATTGCTCACCGGACAGGGCTTGCTCCCAATAGGTTTGAAAACGCAGGAACTGCGAGGCAGCAAAGTCGGCTACGGCGTACAGAGTTAGGGTATGATGGGGAAGCGTGATCGTGCGCATACGAAAGGAGGAAAGGAGGTGAATTCGTTAGTCGAGTAAAGCCAGTAGTTGGTCCGCGTTGCCGCGGGTGCGGATCAGGGTTTGAACCTGCTGCATGTCCTGGGGGAAGGTCACGCAGAGCGCGTGTACGGCAGCCTCACAGCGCGCTAGGGCGGCCTGGCTAGTTAGATCGTGCTGATGCAGCCATTCCTCTTCCGACTGGGCGTGGTACTCGCCATGCAAGTCGTCAGGGTTTACCAAGGGCTGGCCTTCGTTACGCTCTCGCGCGGAGATAGCCTGCTGCACGTGTGGAAGCTGCTGGATGTAGGCTTGCAGGGCAGGGCTCAGCGTCAGACTCGGCAGCAAGCCTTGGGTGAGCGCCTGTTGCACGCGGGTACAGAATTGCTCCCCTTGGTAGTCTGGATCGGTGGCGGGGAGCTGGCTAGTGGTTTCCAGGGCGAGCAGGTTGTTGAGGTGCTCGCGTACTTCGCTTAACAGCACCGTGAGTTCGCCGATGCGCAGAAGCGTGTGCTGGCGTGTGGCTAGGTCAGGCTCTTCGTTGAAGGGTGGAAGTTGCCGGAGAAGGTTAGAGCGGTCGTAGACTAAGAGGTTGTCCACGACGCGCAAGCGATCAAGTTTTTGCATAGGAGAGAGGGAAAAGAAAGAATTGGAAGAGAACTAGGGTGGAGTACAGCCTCTATCTTGAGGCCATGAAAAAGTTATTCTTTGTAGGCTGTTTGCTCGTGCTCGGTAGTGTATCGGTACGGGCACAAGTCCCGGACGAGCCGACCACGGTGGCCGTGCGGGTGCAGGAGTACGGGGTCCGGCTCTATATCACCACCGCTAGCGGGGGCACGGTGGCCGAGCCGCAGATGCTGATGACGGGCAAAGGACAGTCGTTCGCCCAACTCGCGGCGCAGGAGTACCAAAAGCTGCTGGCGTCCTACACGCAACGGGGCTACGTGCTGCAAGGCATTGTGCCCGGGCGGCAGGACGATGGCCAGAGTAGCAGCACCTTGCTCTTTGTCAAGCCAGCGCAGCGGTAAGGCATGAGGCGGAAGGGCAGCGGCTAGAGGTGAGACCCGGCGATGGTTGAGGAGAGGCTTCTGCTAAAACTCTTGTTCAGGTTAAGCGTAAGTGGCTATTCAGCAGCAGGTTTGTTGCATTGCCTGCCTCGCATTAGAACGTGACACGAGCCGGTTGCTTTGCGGCCGGTTCTGTCGCGTCAAGGGATCCGGCTATTAACTGCCTTATCTGGCATTCGGCGTATCGTAATCGGTGTGCCGTTATTCTGTATCCATTGTTGAGCTTGTTGCGTAAAGGCTGACGAGGGGCAGCACAGGCCTAATGACGAGCTTGCGCTGCCCGAGCGTGACAAGAACCGGCTGCGCTGTGGCCGGCTTCTGTTGGCTTCTCTGGTTCCGGGAGCAGAATGGAAGGAATCGATCTTCGTTGCACAGCAGCAAGAATTCCTGGGATTAAATACGGGTAAATCCGGAGCTGCTTCGGGTAGATGTACGCAGCAGGGGATAAATTGCGCGACCTAACTTGCTGACTTACTTCTACCTAGCTTCTTTCTGGCATGAAACAAGTCCGCATCCAGCTCCGGCGCACTTGGTGGCGCTTTCGCTACGGTCCGAGTGAGACCATGGAACGCCTCTGGCAGCTCGAGGATCAAGGCCGGGCAGCGGGAGCCCCCCTTGCCTGGGAGAAGTACAAATGGGTAGGCGCCTGGGTCTGGCTGGTGTATTTGTTGTTTCACTGAAACCGAAGGGCTCCTTGCAGCCGTCTACAGTAGTTCGAGAATCGCGTGCAAATCCGCGCGCCGCTCGGCCAGACGCTGAATCTGCGCCAGGTCCGGGGCGTAGGTGTCGGCAAACAGGCTGAGCTCCAAGGCTTCGAGCTGGGCTTGGTCCCCGCGGCGTAGCAACTCGGGCTGGGTCATGGGCCGGGTACTACCATCGTCGTTGACGTGCAGCAAGACGCCATCTTTGGCGTGTAAGTCCCGCTCCGCACTTTCGGCCGCCACTGAGGGAAGGAGTTCAATGAAACGCTTCAGCGGCGGACTCAGCGTCAAACAGCTTACGTTGCCGCCCCCGTGCAGGTAGCCCAGAATATCGGTGTAGGCGTCGTAGGGCAGCTCGGGGGTTTCCGGCTCTTCCGTGAACTCATACCCATCTTCCTCGTAGCCCTCGGGGATGGTGCCATTTAGCCCGTGGTGACAGGCCGCTTCGATGGCCTTTAGGCTAGCGCAGTGGTCCTCGATCTCTAGCTGCATGATCGTGGCTTGGCCCACGCTTTTGGTGTACTCCTCGAAGGTTTCGGGGGTGAACTGGTACTGCTCCAGGCGCAGCAGGCGAAAGACGAAGTACTGCTGGCGGATAGCCAGGCGGGTGTGGATGGAGTCGAGGTGATCGGTTTTAGTCATGATGGCGGTAGTAGGGTAAGTGGAGAAAGAGGAAAAGAGGGACTAGAGGAAGCGCACGTCGCGGATCACGTGTAGCTGGGTGAGCAGCTGCTGGTAATCGTCGGCGGTGGTGGCCTGTTCGAATGCTGTGGCCGCGTTCTGAGCGCGTAGCAAGACTTGGTGGAAGAAGTGCACCAGGGACTGATTCTTCAGGTCTTCGTTCAGCTCGCTTTCGATTTCCTCCCCCAGGGTTTGCGCCACCATCTCGCCGGCTTCGTTCTCGTGGTAGACGGGTAGTTCGGCGCCGGTGAACTGGCGTAGGAGCTTGAAGGGGTTGAGCTGAGTGGCGTGGCGTACGTGTTCGGAGAAGTAGGCAAAGTCCTCCGGGAAACTGGTGCCGATCTTCTCCCCGCGGGTATCACTGCCGGAGAAATACTGCGCCAGCTCGTGGTGCAGGGTGTAGGGCTTCAGGCTCTCGGGGTCGTCCTTGTAGGCGACTTTCCACTTTTGCCCTTCTTCGTCGAAGCCGTCTTCTTCCCAGTCCGTCTCGTCTTCGCTGCCGAACTCATCAATAACCTCGAGGCGTTTTTCGATGGCGTAGCGCTGCAAGTCGCCGGCGTACTGGTCGAAGAACTTCTGTAGGTCTTTGATCGCCCAGCCGATGTTTTTGTGCAGGTCGGTGAGGGAGTTATTCAGGACCTGCAGGTGGTAAAAGCGGGGCAGGGTGTAGGAGAAGAGTTGTTGGGCTTCTTCGTCGGGGATGTTATTACCGGCCAGTTGCAAGAGGCGGTTGAACTCACCCATGCTGTCGCGGGGGAGCACGACTTGTTCGAGCAGGTGGAGTCCCCCTTGGAAACTATTTAGAAGCTTGGCGAGGTTGTCCTCGGCGTCGATCTTTTTTAGGATTTGGTAACGCATGGGGTAGGGGTTGAAGAAGGTGGAAAGGAGTCACCGTTTTGGGGAAGTGGTCCATTCTGATGGACTACTTCGGACTTGTCACCAAAGGGGAGACATAAGTGCCCTGCAGCAAGGCGAAGTACTTTTCATTCAAGTTGTTCCAGCGTGTGACGCACTCACTGACGAGCTTATCCACAGGTTCATAAGCTTCTTCGCAGCGGGGCAGCACGACCTCCCAGAAATCACCACGGGGGCTCTCGGCTAGAAGCTGTGCTTGTACTTTCTCGTAGGCTTGATACGCCCGGTAGGCGTGGCGCAGGCGCTGAATACTGCCGTCCACTTCCCCGAGCAGCTGGTTCCAGTCGTTGGACTGCTCGCTCATGGCGGGCTGGCAGCGCAGCATGATGGGCTTTTGAATGCCCTTGTGGAAGACAGCCATGCTGCGCAGATGCTCTTTGACGGTGCGCAGCCGCTCATTCATCCGAGTAGCCGTCAAAGTCCGAGGGCGCCATGGTGCGCAGCGATTCTGCCCCGAGTACGCGCGGGCCGAAGTGCTCGCCTGGGGTAGGCGTGGCCAGGACAGGCACACTGTCTAGGTCGGTGTAACGACCCTGCGCCATGTTCGAGCTCACCACCACGTTGGCCAGCGAGCCGTTGCGGTGCTTGGCAATGATGATCTCGGTGGTGTTGGCCGTGGGCCGGCCGAGCTCATCTTCCATAATCTTGTAGTACTCGGGGCGGTAAGGGAAGACGATTACGTCCGCGTCCTGCTCAATGGCGCCCGACTCCCTGAGGTCCGAGAGCATGGGCTTTTTCTCCCCGCCGCGTTTCTCTACCTCCCGCGAGAGCTGGGCCAGGGCAATGACGGGGATGTTGTGCTCCTTGGCCGTCATCTTCAGCGTGCGGCTGATCGAGCTGATCTCTTGTTCCCGATTGCCGCGCGCGTCGGGGTGGCTCATGAGTTGCAGGTAGTCGACCACCACGAACTGAATGCCGTACTCGGCCACCAGCTTGTCCACTTTGGCCCGGAACTCCCCGGTGGAGAGGCCCGTGGTGTCGTCGAAGAGCAAGCCGACTTTGCGTAGCGCCCGGGCGCGTTCACGGATGTACTCGGCTTCCTCTTTGCCACCAGGCAGGCGGCCGCGTTGGAGTTGGGACGTTGTGTAGCCGGCTTCGGTGGCAATCATCTTGCGCACGAGCTGCTCGGTGCTCATTTCCAGGGAGAAGATCACCCCGGGGTAGCGCTGATCGCCGGCGGCCATGCGGGCCATGAAGGCCGCTAGGCTGGTCTTGCCCATCGAGGGACGGGCCGCGATGATGATCAAGTCGGACTTCTGCCAGCCGCCCGTCACGCGGTCCAGGCTCGCGATGCCGGAAGGTACCCCGGTTAGGCCATCGGGTAGTTCGGAGGCCTGGACGATACCGTCCACCACCCCGTCGTACACTTCGGCTAGGTGGCGGGGGCGTTTGAGCTGCAAGCCGTTGTGCAGTTCGTTCAGGTGCTGGTGGGCTTGCCCAAGCAGCACAAAGCAATCCTGGGTGGGGTCCGTAGCCCCGGTGAGCAGCGTGCGGGCTACCTCGCCGATACGGCGCTTGGTGTAGAGTTCCAAGAGGAACTTGCAGTGCGTGTCTAGGCGAGCGGCCGATTGCGCTTTCCCGAGCAGGCTGATGACTTGCGGGGCGCCACCAGCCCGGACCAGTTGGCCGTCGCTGCTGAGTTGGCGTACGGTGCTCAAATGGTCCACGGCCTTGTTATCGGCCACTAGTGCCTGAATCGCTCGGAAGATTACCTGATGGGAAAGCTGGTAGAAGACTGTAGCTTCTGGAAGTAGCGTCAGACCGGTGCGCAACCCGTGGGCATCGCAGAGCAGGGTACCGAGCACGGCCTTCTCCAACTCATCGTCGTGCAGAGGGGAGTAGGTATAGTTCAGGGACTGGCTCATAGGTAGAGTTCGGTGGCTTGGGCCTGCACCTGGGCGGCTAGATCGAGGGAACTGCGCACGGGGGCGGAGCTGGTACTGGTGGCCGGAGTCAGGTCAGGGAGGTCATCCAGCCAGCAGCGGCCGTGCAGGTAGGTCAGCGGGTTCTTGCGATAGCGCTTCACGGGAGTGGCCTGCACGTAGCCGGGAATGTGGGCGAGAGCAGCGGCGCGGTCCGCAGCGCTCAGGCGAGCCCAGTACAGACTGCACTTGTGGCGGTCCTGCTTCTTGGCGTAGGCCTCCCAGAACGTATCGAAGTCGGCAGGCGGCGTGGCCGGCGCCGCGGGCCTCGTGTCCTGCGGCTCCGCACAACGAGTAGCTTTTAGGGGGATGTTCTGTTTTGCACTTTCCCCTAAAAGCTCATTTTTCAACGCACGCTCAGCGGCGTGAGCCGCGTCGTCGGAGAGTGTGAGTTTATCTTTCTTATTTAAGTTCTTACTTATGTCTGCAGATTTCGCATGGACTCCCTGCGGATTTCGCAACGAGTCCATGCGGATTTCGCAGGGAGTCGGGGTAGAATCAGCCTCCTCCAAGGGGAGTGGTTGCGAAATCTGCATGGACTTTTCCAAGAGCGCGAGGGCCTGTTCAGTCGGGATCAGGTTGCGCTTGTTGCGGGCGGCGTGGTCGAGTTCGCGGGTGATCCAGCCGTTGGCCTCTAGCCAGTGCAGGGCATCCCCAACGCTACGCTTACCAATCTGGTAGCGCTCGGCGAAGTACTCGTCGCGGGCGAAGACGTGGCCACTCACTTTGTGCAGATCGAGGATGTCCGCCAGCAGGGCTTTGGCGTTCAGCGAAGGCGCTGTCATCGCCAGCACGGCGGGTGGGATGATCAGGGGGCGGGGGGAGACGAGCGACATCTTCGGCGGGGCAGCGGGAGGAGCCGAGTGGCTCACGTGGAGCAGGGGAGCAGCTAGCATGCGAGTAGTGTGGCAAGAGGGTGAGTGCTCGCGTGGCTCCGTGCGGTTTTCCACCCCGCACGGGTGGTATTCTGCGTCGTTTTCATTTACTTTGCACGTAAAAAATTGGAATTCAAGGCAGACCCAAGTGAGACGGGGTCTGCCTTTTTCTTTTGCTAGGCTGCCAGTGGGTAATTACCCTGTTGGTGCTGGATGATCATGCGGGCCACGGACTGGGCAGCCCGACCACATTCAGCCGCACAGGCACGGGTACCCTGTACCTGTTTCTGCTCGATGCTCTCGGCGGCGAGGAGTTCCGTGAGGTGCAGGCCCACGAGCTCTTTTTCACTCATGTGCTCGCGGGTGTTGGCTTTCGCGGGTAGGTTCTTGCGCTGGCGGATATGGGCGGCGTTCCCGCCCCATAGCGGCTTGTAAGTGGCGTTGGTGCAGAGGCGGAAGCCATCTGGTCCCTGCACGCCGTGGCGGGCCAGCACGGAGACAAAATCTTTGCGGGTGGCCTTACCTAGGAAGCGAGCCCGTATCTGGCCTTCCGTGTAGCCTCTACGGCGGTAGGTGGCTTCGGCGCGGTCCAGGATCAGATTGGGGTTTTTCTCTTCCTCGACCCGTTCAAAGTAGAGTTGATTGACAGCTACCGCTAAATCGGGATTTAGGTACTGCGCGTACTCAAGTGCTAGCTGGGGGTGACCGTAGGTACCACCATACCGGCCTTTTTGTATTTTTAAAAGGTGGAATTTTTCCACTTTTAAAAAGCGCTCCGCTGCCGCGACAAAGCCAATGGTGCTGGGGAGGGCTAGCCAATCAACGGGGCGTTTATCTTTGGGACTACCCGCCGCTTTCCAGAGGTCGGTGAGGCAAGGGCGTCCTTGCGGGTCTTTGCGGATGACGACCCCTTTGATGACAAGCACGCCGTTGACCTCTTGTAAGATGAAGACGCTAGTGTTACGCTTCACGGCTTACCTCCTTTCTACCTTGGCGTTTGCCTTTCCGCCTATTGTTAACGTCTAGCTTCGTGATGAGTGATTCCGCGTCTTTATCAACTAGTTGAGCTTGTTTGATCTCATGCCTAATGACAGCGCGGAGGTCATCGAAGAACTGAGGGTAGTCAACGCCAGATACAATCACAGATGGCATTTTGTATCGCCCCTCGGGGATGTAAACCGAAGAGGTAATGCAAAGAGAGGCTACAGCCTTTGCGGATCCTTTCGTTTTTGCGGAAATGGCAAAAAACGAAATTCCGCACAGCCCTACGATCCAATGAAAGCGAGTGCACGAGTGAAGTAATCGTGAGCTACTTCGCTTTTTGAGTTATAATCCCTCTGCAGAAGCCTGTCGCTTACCACCTCGTCAAACGAGTTATACACGCGAGCAATACCTGCCATATTCTTATCTATTCGCCGCTGTTTTACCAAGGCTTGTGTTACTCCAACCCATGCTTGCTGAGTAGCCTCATCAGTACTTTGCCACTTATCGGATACCTTTTCAATCAAACGCAATTGCTCTAATAACTGAACTAGCTTATCATAGCTATACCCGTTGCGCCATATATTTTTTACTGGTTTTATTTTTTTCTCTGGTGGGACGATTGCTACAGTACCAACAGCCTGCTGAAGATGTATGTCAGATTCTGCATCTACTTCATGTAAGAGCGCTTTATCTGCATCGTGTAGCGACGCCCGTAACCTAGCACGATCTGCTCTGTATTCTAGTGGGAGTAGCTGTGGTCTTCTTGTCCACTCTCCCTCACTAGTAGCTAGCACAAGAAACGCCTGTCCCGCAGTGCAAAAACGTACTTGACTATCAGGGCCAACTATGCACTCTACCATAGCAGGATCTTCTAGATAAGCTACGCGAGCACTTATCCATGCTATTGTTTTCTGCAGATTGGTATCATCAGGAGTAACTATTAATCCTTGCTCTGTCACCTGAACCAACATGCGCCAATCATCAGGATCTACTAAGTAGGGCTTATACTTAACCCTCAGTAGCGTTAGAATATCTTGAAGAGTTGCCTTCCTAAGAAAACCCAAGAAAACATCAGCAAACCACGCTTTATGGCGGTTTTTGATATGTAAAGGGTCTAAATCATTAGGTGCAGTTTCTCTTTCCAGATTCGTCAAGAAAGCGGCCTGCTCCTGCAGCCATTCTAATGCTTGCTCTAATGGCAGTTTAGGAAGGGGCTCCGCTGTCACGAGTGCTGTGCGTACAATTGCTATTAGATATCGAAAATCAGCAGCAGTAGTAATGTGTTGCAGCAATCCAAGAGGTTTTTTGAGGGCGTTTATGACCTCCCAGCTCTGAAAACTTGACAGGTATTTAACTAAGTAATCTGGGTACGCATCGCTATAGGGGTATTGCTCAAGATGACGACGGAGGCTATTCTCCCACTTCTTGGCAAAAAGTAATTGCTGTTCTTCTGTTCGCTCCCCTTCGGGCGCAGCCAGTTTATTTCTCCAAATGGTATTGCGCTCCCTAGGAGTTGGCTCCCGATGATACAATTCCAAAAAGACAAACCTTATTGCCTTTCGATAGGCCTCGTATCGTTTGTTCTCGTCGATCTCAACCATACGTGATAGAAAGTAGAGCCAATAAAGATATTGGTTTGTTAGATGCCTTATCACGGGTGCGAAGTGAGGCCGTTGGACAAATGCTTGCTTTTGAGAGATGTAGTTCGGCATATAGCGTGGAGTTAAGCAAGTAAAGTAGTATTGTGTGTTGTTTCGGTAATAGCCATACTCTCCGAGCTATTGACTCTTTGCTTGACTTCGATACGCCCGCACCAACGCTCCTGCGGTTAGCGCTTTTTGACGTTCAATCAGGTCAATAAACAGTTTGTACTGCAGGCTGATAAAGGCCGCTACCTGCTGATTGATCGGCTCGCTGCCCGGCCCACTCGCCCGTTGCTTCTTAAAGTCCCAGTACTGGCGCGTTACCGGAATGGAAGTATGAAAGCGGTGCTGATCTCGTCCGAATACCTCGATCGTCACGCGCAACCGACCTACTTGCTCCGCTGCTAAGCTTTCGACTCCGAGTTGCGCACACAACGCTTGATATTGCACTCGACCTAATGGCCGCTTGACAAACCCAAACACGATCCGCAGCTTACCTAAGTGCCGGCGGATCTCCTCGGGTTCTACTCGCGGTGTCGGTGGCTTGCCTAAGCCATACGCCTGCTGTAGCTGGGCTTGGTTTTGTTCAGCAAGAGCCGTGTCCAAGTACTCTTGATAGACGCGCTGAGTGTACTGCTTGCTGCTATGCCCTAGAATCTTGGTCACACAGGCGACGGGTACGCCCGCTTGCAGGAGCTGAAGGCCTGCCGTGTTGCGTCCTACCTGCGCCGTCAGACACTGCTCGACAAGGCCGCTGAGTTCGGCGACCCGCTTCAAGTAGCGATTGTAGACTTGATTCGTGGGAACCGATAGCACATCGTGATACCGCACTAAGATGCGCTCGGCTTCGGGTAAAATCGGTATCTGACACTCATACCCGCGAAACATCGTGTTCTTGGAACGACGGACTCGTAAAAGGCGCTTGTCCTGGTAGCGGGTCTGTTGCTCGGCCATGTTGAGTTGTGTCAGGTCTGCGTAGGAGAGCCCCGTCCAGCACTGCAAGACAAAGTAGTCGCGTACTCGCGCCAGACTCGGCACTTTGAGCGGCAACGTTGTTAGGTGTTGCAGCTCCTCGTTTGTCAAGCACACCAGCTCCTTCGTCTTTGCACGTGCACAGGTGTAGTTGACTAACGGGTTTGCTGCCAGCAGCTCACGTTCCACGCCCCATGCCAGCACTTGTTGTACCCGCGTGACGTGTTTGGCCGCCGTATTGAGCTGATAGGCTTGTGTGCTGATAAGCCAGGCGAGAAACTGCGTGGCGTGCTCGGCCTGAAAGCGTTCCGCGCTCAGATCCGCCCAACGCTGGTGCTGCAGGAACAGCACCAGCTTGGCGTATTGGTGTTCGACCTCGTGTACACTGCGCTCCAAGACGAGCAATCCTGCTCGGCCGCGGTAGCTGGTCAAATACGCGTGGTACAAGGCCTGTAGGGATAAGGCTTCCATCAGGCACGCTGGGGTAGATCGAGGGGGACTAGCACCGGCGATACCTGCAAGCGCGTCAGTTCCAGATAGCATTGCTCGGCCTGCTCGCGGCGTTGGGTCGCATCCCGCAAGAGTTCGTGCACGATCGCTTCGCTCGTGGTCTTGCGCAGAGCCAAGGTCATTTCTTCAGGCCCCGTGCGCAGCGTAATTTCAACCACGGGAGTATCTAATAAGCTCTGCAGGGCCTCTTCTTCGGCTTGGATAACCAGTAGTCGTTGTTTGGCCTCAAACGGGGTAACAGTAAGGCTGAGAGGCGCAATGGCCATCTGCCGGGCGTAGGCCGCGTGGGTAGCAGCGGAAGTGATGTTAGGCGTGGCCATGGCTAAGCAGCGTGTTGGTGAGCGGAAGCAGGCGTAGAAGCCATTTGACTAGTCAGCCAGCGGTGCACATTCTCCGCGGTGCGTTGGTCTTCGGGTAAAGCGAGGTAGGCGACCTTCACGCGGCTTTGCAGGGTAGCGAGTTGGGCGTTCGCCCGCTTGATGCGTTCCGGATCAAAGCCGGGGTGGCGCCTGCTTTGCTTCTTGGGCCGGCGCACCTGCTGGTATTTCGGAGACCAGTAGTGCTCGGGGATGCAGATCACCGAGGGCATGCTTTGCCGCACCCCATCGAGGATGTAGTACACCTGCAACGGGTGGAGTCGATCTTGGACCGTGCAGGGCAGGTTCAGCTCAAACTCGAACCGGATAGCGGAGGTACTCGTCTTCTTTGCCGTTCTTCTGGCAGGCCGGTAGGAGCTTGGCTGGCCCGTGGCTTGTGCCAGCAAGTGCTGGCGTTGCCGTTCCTGCTGGCGTTGCGTCTGCAACGTGTAGTCCAGGAGCAATTGGGCGATGCGGGTCGCTAGTTTGATAGAGACGAGCACCTCGCAGGGTTCATCGGGATTGGCGATGGTACGCAGGGTAACACCCGCCAAGTACCCGTTGCGGATCTGTTCAGTGGCAAAGTCCAGGGAAGGCGCTGCCGGGGCAACCCCCATTAGGGGCGCCAAGTCGTGTGGCTTGTTCATGGGTATGGTTGGTTAGAGGCGAAGTAAGTCCGCGTAGGAAAGGCCGGTCTCGGCTGTGAAAGCAGCTTCCTGGCCAGCGGCGATTACTGCGCCGGCATAATCACTGGTGCGGCCGCGCTCTTCGCGGTTCAGCACTGCTTGGGCGAGTTGGCGCTCGGAGAGCAGACGCGTGACGTTGCGCTGCCAGGTTTGCAGGCGAGCAGCATCCTCGGTTTGATAGATAGCATCGTTGGCTCGCAGGCGCTCATCCTCGGCGAAGACGGCATGGCGCAGGAGCTCGGAGAGGTGGACCCGTAGCAGGGCGAGGCCGAGATGCACGGCCAGGGTTTGGACGCGAAAGGTCGGGGCAAGCGTTGGCGCGCTTGCTGGAGCAATCGATTTTTCCATTACTTTTGGGTTGTTGTTGAACTGGGTTTACACTCGGTTACAAAGGGGTTACTCGTTGGCGCGAGTAGCCCCTTTTTATTTAGCAGAACTCTAGTGAGATCTATATCAGCTGCTCCGCTTATGCACTCAGACTTGCTAACTCTTTGGCAACTTCCAGTGCCCCGATTTCACGAGCAATACGCATCGCCTCAATCACGACCCGATTGCCAGGTTTGCCTCGTTTCAGGGCATCCCCAACAGCTTGCCGGCTCATCGCTAGTTTAGCCGCTATTTGGCTCTGTGCCCCATAGGGCAGCAAATCCGCGAGGTTCTGTCCATTTACTTGCATGGTGCTTAGTTTTACTTACTTTTAGCTGTCATTTGCTTGACAAAACAAACATAAGAAAGTAATTCTCTACAATCAAGTATAGGGAAAGTTTTTCTCGACAATATTTTTAGCCAGCCTAGATATTACGCGAGATGTACTCAACACACGTTATAGAATGAGGCTTAAAGAGCTTAGGGAGAAAGCAGGCCTAACACAAACCGAACTAGGTGAATTAGTTGGACTAACTAGATCGGCTATTTCTAACATTGAAAAGGGGAAGAACGGCGCACGCCAGTCTACTCTCACTCTACTTGCAGAAGTGCTGAAAACGTCTGTTGAGGAACTCTTGACAAACGAATCTCACTCTCAACATACATCTAAAGACAGTACTCGAATTATAAGCAGTATTGTACCTAAGGTAGAAGAAGGAGACAGTGTCAGCCTCCCCTTTATAACACATACTGACTTCCTTCTCTTCGCTCAACAATGCACTAGCTTACAACCTGAATCTTTCCCAACTCTGAGTTTCTTACCGGTACCAGGCCACGATTACCAAGATGCAGTAGTACTAGAAATACGAGGCAACAGCATGGCGCCACGCTATCCTGAGCGGGCCCGCTTCGTAATGCGCCCCGTAGCTACTGAGAACTGGCCACATGCCCAAGGCGTGCACACCATTGTCCTGCAGACTCAGCTGCTCATCATCAAGCGCATCGTGAGCAACCTAAACGGCGTATTACGCCTACGAAGTGATGCAAATGGAGAAGAAACAGAGATCATGATGAACGACATCATGTGCCTCTGGAAAGTAGGGGAGGGCGTATACTATCCAGCGGAGGACTAGCTTATTACTTTATGGAGCGCAACTTATCTGACCAACTTGACAAACTCCTAAGCCTTCCTAGAGAAAATGAAGTAGTAGAGTTTAAGGAAGCCAAGGAGTCTTTTAGCACCGATAAACTGGGGCAGTATTTCAGTGCCTTGAGCAACGAAGCCAATCTACACAACGAAGATGCTGCTTGGCTCGCTTTTGGGGTTACCAACAAGCGAGACGTAATCGGCACTACTTTTCTCCAGGACAGTGATAAGCTCCATAGCCTTAAAAGAGAGATAGCTGATCTAACAGGTAATCGATTGACCTTCCGCGGCATTCATGAAGTAGAGCGTGACGATAAACGCGTTGTATTGTTTGAGATACCACCTGCGCTACTGGGTACTCCTACCACCTGGAAAGGACATGCCTACGGACGGGATGGCGAAAGTTTAGGTCCACTCAATCCTGACGAACGGTTTCAGATTGAGCGCCAAGCAACTCACTATGAGTTTGATGAAGATATTGCGTGGGAGAACGTTAGTGCTGTTCATGTGAGTGAACTACTTAATTACGAAGGTTTCTTCCGGCTATTTCGGCTTGCTCTTCCTTCAGGCCTACCAGGTGTAGTAGAGAAATTTATTCAAGAGAGGCTTATCGTTCGTGCTCCAGAGAACAAGTATCATATCACCAACTTGGGTGCACTACTCTTTGCCCGTGACCTGAACCAATTTAAGCGTCTAGCACACAAAGCACCCAGGGTCATCTTTTATGAAGGGACAGGTCGCACCAGCGGTAAGAAACGAGAGCAACCGGGGCAAAAAGGGTATGCACTGGGATTTTTGGGCATGATAGACTACTTGGAACAGCAGTTACCAGCCCACGAGGAATTGCAAAAGGTCAGGCGGGAAACGGTACCGATGTATCCCATTCTCGCCTTACGTGAGCTGATTGCCAATGCGCTCATTCACCAGGACCTTACCCTTAGGGGCTCGTCGCCTATGGTGGAGATTTTCTCCAATCGAATTGAGATTACGAATCCAGGCGCTCCGCTAATCGACCCACTGCGCTTCATTGACCATGCTCCTCGTAGCAGAAACGAAGCGGTAGCGGCTATGATGCGGCGCCTAGGGTTTTGTGAAGAAAGAGGGAGTGGAATCGACTTGGTGATAGAACAGTGCGAGAAACACCAGCTACCTGCACCTAATTTCGTCAACGACGATGGCTACACGCGTGCTATCATGTACAGTCTTCGCCCCTTACGAGACATGGATAAGCCCGATAAGATCCGTGCGTGCTACCAGCATGCCTGCTTAAGGCATGAAAACGGGGAGCAGATGACGAACCAATCTTTTCGGGAGCGCATGGGAATTGATGAGAAGAACTATCCCATGGCCTCTCGAATCATTGCCGATACAATCGAAAAAGGTCTTATTCGGCCATACGATCCAGAAAACAAGTCTAATCGCCATATGCGCTATGTTCCTTATTGGGCGTAGTTCTTATGTAACGGTTATGTAACTGCTATGTAACTACAAGTCTTAAAAAGTACCCCTATGCTGCGCAAACGCTGTTTTTCTTTGTAACTGTTATGTGCAAACAGGCCTTCTTGCCTCTTCTATTTAGCTAGTAGAACTTGCCAGATTTAGTAGATCAATCAAAACAATGTTTATAAAACTCACGAGTCAAAATGGATAGAGTATTACTCGCGGTTTATGGTATTGAGATATACCGCAAAGGAGATCTACAGATGGCATGGGGCTTCGGCAACAACAACAGCCTGGATCTACTAGAGCTATTTCACGGCTTCGCCGATGATGTATTGAAGAATATTCGCAAGCCTATCACAAGCAAGCATACACACGTTTTCACCTGCGTCGATTACATGCTACCTACTCTCGATGACGATGAAAGAGAAGCTTACGGCTTCTTCCACTCTGGTCGTGATGGCGATTATTATACAGTCGCAAAGTACGAGGAGGATGGTACGTCTAATAGAAAAACGCGTGTTACACGCGATATGCATTCCACTCGGGATAGTTTTTACTATCTTAAGGTGCCAAAAGGAGCGGGGAAGAAGCGGGCTTACCTAGTGTTGCAACGTGCTGAAGGGCAAGGCATCAAGGATATGGTAGCTAGGCTGTTTCAGGACTACATGAACAAAGTTATTGGTCATAGAGACTTCAGAGTAGTTTTCCTGAACCTTGTGCCTGATAAGGTATTCACGAGTATGATGGAGCATGGAAAATTTAAGCAGCTTACGCTCGTGAAGCATGGCATTCCCAAAAATATAGAGTCATTACGCAACCAAGAAGAGCGAATACCTATTGAGGACGGCACCATTAAGACAATCTACCAAGCAAACAATCTAGGTAGTAGCTGGAAAGAGTGGGGGTTACAGAAATTTGGAGCAACCAGAGAGTCCAAACCTTCTAAGCAGCCGAAACGAGTTGTTGTCGAGCTTACCGGTAGACAGGAAGAGTATGATGAAGTCAGTATGCTAGTGGAACTAGATGGAAAGGAGAAAACTTTTCATTTGTCCAGTACGTCTCGTACTCAGCCGGATATGGATGTTAGTAAGAATGTTGAGCTAGATGGTAATGGCCATCTAAGAACTGATCACTTACTTACTCAATCTCGCGAGTTGGTTGCTGACGTTACGCTTGAAATAACCCCCGACGATGGTATCGCTGGCTAGAATAAATTTATGGGATATAGTTGTTGCCCACTTGCGAACTTTGCGCAGGTTAGGCCATCACGGCATCTACGCAGGTGATATTATCCTTTTCTTTATTCTTCCGGCGGTTGCTGCATTACCTCTAGCCTACTTCTTCGGAGACCGTCTTTATGACCAGGCGGCTAAGCTGCTCACCTCGATCAGCCTCATAGGTGGCTTCCTGTTTAACCTACTGGGTAGAGTTGGGCAGATTGTAGACAAAGTAAGGAAAGATGCTCCTGCAGGCTCCGTTCGTAGAGTGTTTGCGAAGGAGCTTCATTCCAACGTCTCCTTTGGTATCATAGCTGCATTAACCTGTTCTATCTGCTTGGTTGCCTTCTCCTTTATGACGAAGCCAGTTGCAGCTGTTATACAGTTAGATTACGGATATATGGCAGTAGCTTGGCTCAACTATTTTCTATGCTTTTCCTTTTTTCTGACGTTACTGATGATCGTGAAACGCATGTTTATAATACTCAACAGTGATGTAGAAGACCTGTAATCGAGTTACGGTTGAATCACCTTTATAAAAGCCCGGCTATATGGTCGGGCTTTTTGTTTGTTGTTAGGCTTTATATATAATTTTTTTTAATGTTTTAAAGAAGTTACTTATTACATAGTAATTTATAAATATTAAGTAGCTAAAATAGATCCTTGATCTATCCCTATCCCACTACAACCTACGCTATTCCGTTTCCCTACCCCCGCTATTATTAGTTTAATTGTCAGTGCATTACGACTTATTTCAGGGCCGCTGGAAAAACTCTGGCGGCGCGGAGCGTGCCAACTACGTGCTCTTCCTCCAAGACCTCTGCGCCCTCTTAGGCGTTGCGCCTCCTACCCCCACAACCGCCAATCCTACTGAGGACGCCTACGTGCTCGAACGGGCCGTACAGTTCAACGACGGCGCCAAGAAGAGCACCGGTCGGATTGACCTCTACAAGCGCGGCTGCTTCGTCCTCGAAACCAAGCAAGGCACGGATTCTCCCGATGCCGAGAAACAAGCCCAGCGCGCGGAGTTAGGTCTCGCCCCCGAAAAGCGCCGCAAAGGCCACGCCCTCCGAGGAACGGCCAAGTGGGAGCAGATGATGCAGGCCGCCCGCCAACAAGCCTTAGGCTACGTACGAGCTCTCCCGACAGACGAACCCCGTCCCTTATTCATCCTCGTGGCCGATGTCGGCTGCTGCATTGACGTCTACGCTAACTTCACCGGGGTAGGGGATGCCTTCACACCTTTCCCCGATCAGTCAAGCTACCGTCTACACCTCCCTGATTTAGCCGAGGAGAAAACGCGTGTGCTCCTGCGGCAAATCTTCACCGATCCGCAAGCACTAGACCCCAGCCGGAAGGCCGCTCGTGTCACGCGTGAACTCGCGGGCTACCTGGCCGGTGTCTCCGCCCAACTCGAACGCGCTGGCCACGATCCCGAAATTGTGGCTCAGTTCCTGATGCGGTGCCTATTTACCATGTTTGCCGAAGACACGAAGCTCATTCCCGAGGGCTCCTTCACCAAGATGCTGCGCGAGTACAGCGCGCCTGAGTTACAGGCGTCCTTGCCGGATGCTTTGCAAGATCTCTGGCAAAAGATGGACGTTGGAGGCTTTTCCCCTGAGTTCAAAACTAAGGTGCGTCGCTTCAACGGCAAGCTTTTCCATAACGCCTCGACCTTACCCCTCACGGCCGATCAGATATCACTACTCTTGAAAGCGGCCGAAGCGGATTGGAAGGAAGTAGAACCAGCCATCTTTGGTACCCTGCTCGAACGAGCACTCGACCCCAAGGAACGGCACCGATTAGGCGCCCACTATACGCCACGCCGTTATGTGGAGCGACTAATTATCCCCACCGTCCTCGATCCACTACGCCGTGAGTGGGCAGCAGTCCAAGCCGCTAGCGCTCGCCGCTTAGATGAGGGAAACGCCAAAGCGGCGCGCGGAGAACTTGAACGCTTTCTACGGCGGCTAACCTCTCTTCGCATACTAGATCCAGCCTGCGGGAGTGGCAACTTCCTGTATGTCACACTGGAGCACCTCAAACGGTTAGAGGGCGAAGTGCTGGCCGCCATCAATAGCTATGGTCACACGAAGATGATGGACTTAGCTGGTGGCACTACTGTCAGTCCTCATCAGTTTCTAGGGTTAGAACTCAATCCGCGGGCGGCCACAGTTGCCGATGTGGTACTCCGTATAGGTTTTTTGCAGTGGCATCTGCGCACGCATGGCTTAGGTGAGATGCGTGAGCCACTGTTAGATGAATATCAGAACATTCGTCAACAGGACGCAGTGCTGACGTATGAGGGCAACTTTCAAAATGCACGACCTACCGAATGGCCACGAGCGGACTTTATCATTGGTAATCCACCCTTTGTCGGAGATAAAGCTATGCGTGGCGCTTTGGGAAGTGATTATGTAGATACCCTCCGCAAAGCTTACAAAGGTACCATACCTGAATCAGCTGATCTAGTGATGTATTGGTGGGAAAAAGCAGCGGAAACCGTCCGGCAAAATCAAGCAGAAGCATTTGGCTTTATTACGACCAACTCAATTACCCAGACATTTAACCGCCGGTTGATTCAGCGACATCTTGAATCTATCCAGCCCCTATCATTAGTCTATACTATTGCTGATCACCCATGGGTAGACAGCGCGCAAGGCGCAGCCGTACGGATTGCAATGAGTGTAGCTCGTAGCGGTTTACAACTAGGAAAGGTAGCACGTGTTGTGCACGAGTCTGCTACTGCTGAAGAAGATGCTCACGTTGTGGAGTTAGTAGAAATAGATGGCATTGTCAATGCAAACTTCACTATAGGAGCTGATGTCACAACAACAAAAACCTTAGAAGCGAATCAGAGAATTTCTACAGTCGGAATGGGTCTGTATGGTACCGGTTTTTTAGTAGATAAAGAACGGGCCTATGAGCTTGGCATGGGAACAACAGAGGAGCTGACTCGTCGAATCCTGCCTTATATGAACGGTCGCGATTTAACACAACAGTCTCGAGGATTATATGCGATTGATTTATTTGGGTTAACTGAGAATCAAGTTATACAGCGATTCCCCACAGTTTATCAGCACGTGTATGAACAAGTAAAGCCAGAACGTGATAAAAATAACCGTATTGCTTATCGTAAGAACTGGTGGATTTTTGGAGAAGCACGCGCCAAGCTTCGCCCAGCATTTTCGGGATTGTCTCGCATGATTGCAACTAGCCAAACTGCAAAACACCGCATTTTCACTTTTATTCCAGGTGACACAGTTGCTGACTCAAAACTCTTCATCATCGCTTTAGAAGATCCTTTCTTCTTAGGTATTCTGTCTAGTAGAATTCATACATGCTGGGGAATGGCTACTGGAGGTTGGTTAGGTGTGGGAAATGACTCTGTTTATAGTGGTACTCGCAGCTTTGATCCCTTCCCTTTTCCAATTACAACGCCACAGCAACAAGCGCGCATCCGCGAGTTAGCCGAACAACTCGACGCCCACCGCAAGCGTCAGCAAGCTTTACACCCCGTGCTTACACTCACCGACCTCTACAACGTGGTCGAAAAGCTTCGCGCCGGGGAACCACTAACCGCCAAAGACCAGATTGCCCACCAACTCGGTTTGGCCTCCGTCGTCCTAAGCCTGCACCAACAGCTTGATGCCGCGGTCGCCGAAGCGTATGGCTGGCCCGTTGACTTACCCGACGCGGAAATCCTTACTCGTCTCGTGCGCCTCAACCATGAGCGTGCCCGCGAGGAACAGAACGGCCTCGTGCGTTACCTACGTCCTTCCTATCAGGCACCTGATCAAGCTCAAGCAACTATCCAGATGCCTGCGGCAACAACTGTAGTCAACGACACTGCGATTGCCGCCACGCCCCTTCCTTGGGCTACGGAACTCGCCCAGCAGATGCAAGCCGTTCGGGAAGCTGTGCAGCAAGCCGGGCAACCCTTAACCCCAGCCCAAGTAGCCGCTCGTTTCCAGCGTATTAAGCCGCAAAAAGTACAGCCCCTACTAGACACCCTAGCCGCCTTATCTCTCCTACGCCTTACAGAGGAGGGTACCTACGCCTCATAGATTTTAAGTAGTGCCCACTAGCAAAAACCCACCTCCAAACAGGAAGTGGCTTTTTTGTTGATGATGAGTAGAGACTATCTCTTGCCCCTGATCCCACTACATGAAAATTAGTATTAAACGACTAAGCGTAACGGTTATTCCCTACCTAATCGTAGCCTCTCTCTGTTACACTTCCGGCTACTGGTCTAATATCAAAATCGATATTTATAACTACTACCAAGTCCAAGATATTTTGAAGGGGCTCGCTAATCCCTTATTTGGGTTTATTGGATTAGGCTTTTATCCAGTCGTCTCCTTAATCTCTATTCTTTCCTCTTGGCATGAGAAAGAGCCCAAAAAGGAGCCTACTCCTGCCGCACAAGACGAAGAGCAGGAAGTGAACGCTTGGTGGGAGAATGCACTTATCTATCTCTTGGCAGTGCCAGCCATTGGTATACTTGTGGCTCTTGTGTTTGGTATCCTCTTCACGATCATAGCAGCCATCTCTTTACCGCTTGTGCCTGTCGAAGACTATTACACCCACGCTCTAATCTATCTTTCTACTTTCAAGTTGATGGATGTAGTTCGGATCCTTGTTCTGATGCTTGTCGGACCACTGCTAATTGCATCAAACATCAAGAAGCGTGTACAGAAGCCGGTAGCTACTATTGCTGCTTTGATTGGCTGTATTCTTTTCCCGTTCCTGACGGCCTACCACTTCGGCAAGATGGACTCCTACAAGATCCTCACCGGTCTAGAGTTCCGCTACATGGAAGTAGCCGGCAAACCCCTGAAGTACCTAGGCAAAGCCGATACCTACTACTTCTTCTCCGAAGACCGAAGCTACGTCCCTTATCAAGTAGAAGCGCCCACTCGGCTGGCCAACAACTACTATGACCAAACCATTCGCGTCATCTCTGCTGACAGTCTCAAGCAGCTCTCCTTACGTCGTTACAGCAATCGAGAACCGCTCGGAGCACTAAAGTTACCCGGATTTCTAGAACGTCACTAAGCTAGAAAACTCCTCTGTGTGAAAGAGCTATTTTGCTCAATAGCTACGTTTGGATTCAGTGCTAGCACTGATGGATGGCAAGTGGGTTTTCGGTTCCTTGTAGGGCTTCGTTCATTCTTACAACTTACTATCAGCCCGCCCTATGATGGATAAAATATTAAAAAGATTAAAAGAGAAGTTAGATGCCAAAAATGCGCCTAAGAGTGGAATTGACTTCTCTGGCTATTGGCAAAACCAACTCAAGTCACAGATGCTCTTATCTGTTGACGGCGCTGGAAACGTAACAGGCGAGTATCACACGGCTGTTGGTGACCCAGACAACCAAATAGCGCCACTAGTAGGCTATGCTACTGGGGATATTCTCACCTTCACTGTCAACTATGGCGGTAGCCTAGCTGTGTGGGCAGGGCATTATAACCCCGTCTTGGCAGAACTAGTGACCATGTGGTACTTAGCAGTAGATAGTCCTGATGACCAAGATTGGGATGAAACGCTTGCTGGTTCTGACCGTTTTGTTAAGCTACCAGATCCTAAAGGGTAGCTTGTCAAAATATAGCACACCAAACCAAAGCCCATTCATAATAGAGTGGGCTTTAGTTTGATGTGCTAATACGACTTAACTATACGGGGGCCAGTCGAAGCCGACAGTTCGCATCGCTTCAGGGTCACCAGCGGAAAGGAATCCCATTTAGCACTGCCCCGTTCATTCCAAAAACAAAGAGCTTCTATGCCTCCAATGGAAGCCAGGGTCATACAAGGACCACCGGAAAGGAGTTGTACCAGATCACCGGCTTGTAGGGGTTGAGAATTGTGTAGCATACAGCGACAAAGAAAAGAGGTGAGTGTATACCACAAGAATAAAGCGGCCACACAGGGCCCTAAAACGGCTAAGTAACGAAGTAAGCCTATCTTGTCGCTGTATTCCGCTTCCTTCTTCATGCAGCACGTAATTCCCTTTGACGCCTACACCACCAGTCAAAGCCTTTCTGCTTTTCTGCTCGACAATCGATACGTGAAGGTGCGGGCCACTACCCCTGGGTTGACGAGTGTTCTTGTCACGACGGAAAGCACCAATACCGTCAAGCCCCACCACGTCGTGACACTCGCTTGTCTGCTAGAGGAATATTATCAGGCGGGTATCCCTATCTCTTTTGCGCCTAGTTCCTCCATTATCTATGGCTACCTGCAGAACATCGGCTTCCTAGAGATGTGGACGACGCAGCGACCGATTGAGCACACGGGCTTTACGCCCGTCGATGATCCCACAGCTTTTGCCGTGTGGAAAGCATCTCCCGAATTAATGACGGACTACGTAGAAAGTGCTTACAATCACTTCAAGTACAGTTTCTTTCAGGATAAAGACATCCTGTTCCTGACCACTTACGTGACAGAGATGTTCAACAATGTATTCGATCACGCCTTTGCGGAAGGGTCAACTGAACGAACTGCTTTTGGCATGCTCCAATACTATCCTCGTACCAAACGGCTATTTATCTCAGTAGCTGATTTTGGGATGGGGATTCCTGCTACCGTCAACCGATTTCTTCGCAAGAATCAGCAACCCGAATTAAGCCCCACAGATGCTGTACGAAAAGCACGAGAGCTTAATTTCTCCTCGCAGTCCAAACCGCATAACAAGGGTCGGGGGCTCGATACCTTACGTGTTGGTATAACAACGCTGAGAGGGATGCTGACGATCCAAACTTCGCATGCCATCTATCACGTCAATCGAGACGGGCAGGAAAGCTTTCATAAGCTACCGGGGACGGACTTCCCTGGAACAACAGTAACCATTAAACTGTCTTATAACGACCTAGCAGCAGAAGAACTGGACGAAATGCAAGATCAGGCTACGCTTTTCTAAATTCCGTTTCGTATACTGCTTGAAATTCACGCCCACTCTTTGACCCACCAATCATGAGCACAACAGCAGCAGACGGCGTGGTATTGACGATTTCCGATATCACCGCTGGTACCTATAGCAATCCCGATGGACTCTCTCTACTAGTGGCCATGAAGGAGGCCTTGAACACCCAGTCGGGGCTCGTTACGCTTTCCTTACAAGGAGTCCTGGGTTTCTCTAGCTCTTTCCTAAACTCCTCCCTCGGCGCGCTTTACGAGGAAATGGGCAAAGCTGGCTTCGCCCGTATTCGCCTTACCAACTACCGGCCTTCTCAGCTCGCACAGTTAAAGAAATACATGGCTGATGTTGCGCAACTGCACGACGCCGGCTAGTACAGACAACCCGTCTAAATTGGAGCCCTGACCTATCCTGGTTAGGGCTTTTTGTTTAGCGTAACATGCCTGCAGTGCAACTAAACGCCCCTCATGGCCCTAGTTCTACTCGTCAAATATGAAGGGTAAATGGTAATCAATGCCTTCCGGTATGTGGCTTATGTTACCTGCTTTAGTACAGCCTGCAAATCAGCAGGAAGGGGCATGGATTGCTCGGCCGGCACATTGGCGCCGCCCGTGTTGCCAGTGGAAACTCGCCCAAAGAGTGACAACAGAAACCGCCGCCGAGGCGCACCACCTGACCCAAGATTTCGCGTCTATCACCGCTCCGCCAGCCGTGACGCAACATCAGTAGGTGCGTGTGGGTATGCGGCAGGGCCCAGCGCTGCCCCAGAACGTGGGCGCGTTCCAGGTGCGCAAACGCCGTTGGCCAGTCGCGGCGAGCCGTGGCGGTGCGGGCCGCGTATAGCTCCACGTCGTAGTACGGGCGCAGTCGAGTGGGAAGACGTAGGTTGAACATGAGCTAATGGGTAGAAAAAGCGAGCGTAAAACTGCTTATGGGAGGGCGGTGGTGCCAGTACTGGGGCAAAGTAAGAAGAATCATCAACGTCCCCCTTGTAAAACACAAGCCAAGTGGCTCGCGCTTGAGCGTCCTCATTTAGTACGTTGCTTCTCCACACGTTACCCTGCCAGTGGCTCAGCAACTCCCACCTCCCGTCAGAGATGTTTTGCTCTTTATCTATACTTATTCTAAATAAGTGTCATATCGCGTTGGTTTTCGGTTACCTTTGCCCGACCTCCTTTTCCTTTCCAAGCCGATGAAACGCTTTCTTCTACCCTGCCTCACTGTGCTGCTGTTCGGTGCGTGCACCAAAAACGCGGACGACGCCGCGCCCACCAAACCCGAATACGTGGACACGGCGGACTGGTACGTACTCAAAGCCCCCGATAACCGCGCCATCGAAGCCGTCGCGGGCGACGTAGACGGCACACTCACAATCACGACGATGTTCCACATCTACCAAACGAAAGACCGGGGCAAGACGTGGCAGGTATCAGACTATGCTGCTTCCCGCGGCATCGTCGGCTTTGGCGTGGCTCAGGATACGCTGTTAGCCCTAGCGATGGGCATGCACATTGGCGCCCCCACCGACCAGACCTACGCTACGCAACCCTCCTTTGCCAGCCTGGATCAGGGCGCTACGTGGGTGCCCTACCGCGACCGCCGGCGTGGCAGCGGGGAGTTGCGCGTGTGCCGCAACCAAGTAACGGCCCCCTCCGGCACGGAGTACCGCATCGAGTACCTGTTGACCCCGAAGACGCCCACCTCTACTAGCTACTACGTAGAGACTATTGGGATCCGCACCTCGACTGGGCGCCAGCTTACCTTGCCGCAAAGCCACACCATCACCAGCCTTGCCTTTGATGCCCAGGCGCGGCTATACGTGACGGCCTCGGGCGCGCTGTGTGGCCAGCGCGAGCAATATGCCTATTGTGGCAGCTCGAACGGGGTGCTCTACGTGTCCAAGAAAGCCCAGCGATAGTGTTAACAGGCCATTTTCCGCGCCAAACACGCAGAAAAAAGCTTTAGCTAGGTCAGAACGAGAAGAAAGCCCGACCAAATGGCCGGGCTTTCTTCTCGTTCTGACCTAGCCTCTTACCGGCGATTAGTTAGTAAAGTCTGCGAGACATACCCCACCTACCTATCTACCAAGGCCTTGTCGTAAGCGCCTTTCGTTTCCTCCCACAAAGAGCGACGGCTGGGTAAGCGATTGCAACGAAACGGGTACTGGCGCTACTCTAGTACTTGGACCACTCCGTTGGGATAAACTAGCAGGGATGTCTTGCTGGTTATCAGTGCTCCTGCCTTGTTCTTGGCCCGAAACGCATGCGCTACCCGGGTGGCGATGCGGCCCGTATCACGGAAGCCGGTAAGCTGTACCATTTGCTGGGTGAGTGCTGCCGCCTCTCGACTAAAGCGGGCTTGATCTTCTGTAATTGCGTCGTCCCTTAGTTCGTGCTGGGCGGAGAGGGCCAGTCCGCTGTCAAGTTTGGCGTCGCGGAGCTGCTCTAGGGCGGCTTG
>Ga0325401_1000171_pt1 | contig 41526 bp, 34 predicted proteins | sample PopdelMetagenome_FD_205666 | JGI IMG/M metagenome (GOLD analysis project Ga0325401, IMG submission 205666) | Populus deltoides microbial communities from Bellville, Georgia, United States - Xylem-PdKOR-R2 | ecosystem: Host-associated > Plants > Phyllosphere > Stem > Wood/Secondary xylem | place...
GGTCCTGACCCTAGAGTAGCCTCCGACCCGATGAGATCATCGGCAAGGAGCGAATTGGGCTCAGCGCAATGAGCAAGTGATGCGGAGGCATCGCTATCGACAAGCGACACCGCACCAGTCCATCCCCCGGGGGGTCGCGAAGCGGTGGCCCGTAGTGCGCTGCCGGTAGTTCGACCTAATGAAAAACCCCTCTCGTCAGATTCCGCCGTTAGACGCGGGGACGCGACTGCTGTGCGTTGCCGATACCGACTGCCATCGCCTCGTACTGATCGCTGCTGAAGCCGGCAGCGAGGAAGTCGGCCACCTCGCGCGTCGGCACGGTGAAGCCGTAATGCCACGTCAGCACGGCCATCCGGCGCAACGCTTCCAGTCGCGGATCGGCCAGCATCGGATTGGGGCTACGCAACCACGCACGAAGCAGCGATCCCCAACGACCCGGCCGGTCGAGCGAGCCGATCGAATCCCGCCGCGCCAGCGACACCACCGACCATTCGAGCGGGGTCAAGCTCGATGCAGGAACGGTCGCCAGGGCCGGAACCGCGTCGGCGATCGGTCGGCACCCGCCGCCACCGGCTTCGGAACGGAGTTGCGCGACGCTCGCCATGTCGAAAGCCAGATACGCCATGTCACTGCTCCTGTCCCGCGGCGCGTTCCCTTACGCCCTTCGATACCAACCGGTATAGAAACAGGCGGCTAATCGGTCAACGATTTTATGTACCGGACAGTAACTTTTTTCGTCAGGCCGTCGGCCACACCATCAGGCTGGTGTCGACGACGCGTTCCAGATCGGCCCGGGCCGCGCCCCCGCCTGCCAGCACCGCCATGCCCTGTAACAACGTGCACATGAACAGGGTCAGCGCTTCGGGATCGACATGGCCCGGCAGATCGCCTTCCGCGGAGGCGCGGCGGAACCGTTCGACCAAGGCGGCGTGCGACGATGCGCGACGCTGCATGATATCAGCCTTAATGGAACTGCCCTCCGACCCGCAGGCAGCGGCGCTTATCACCCCCATACATCCCTTGGGCCCGCAACTGCTGGTCTGCGCCTCCACCGCGCCGCGGAGATAATATTCCGCCACCCGTCGCGCCGTCGGCTCGGTCAGTGCCTCACGCGTGTAGGCCAGCTTCTCCGCTTCGTACAGGTCGAGCGCCCGCCGGAACAACTGTTCCTTGTTGCCGAAAGCGGCGTACAGGCTGGGCTTATTGATACCCATCGCCTCCGTCAGGTCGGCCATCGATGCGCCGTCATATCCTTTGCTCCAGAACACGCCCAGCGCCGCGGCGAGCGCGGTGTCGGTGCAGAACTCGCGCGGGCGTCCACGGGTCGGGGCGGCCGGGGGGATCATGACATCTGCTTCCATAACGTATGGTATATAATGACGAAGCGACGTTCGTCGAGCGTCGGTCGCCCGCGTACATCGAATTGGTGCCGCAAAGGAAAGATCGAGTGCGGCACTATACGAGATTGCATTAACTCATTGGCTGAATATGTCGGCGGGCGGCATAAACCCTAAATCGAATTGTAAGGACGAGGAGCGCATCCGTGGACGCCATCACCGAAGGCAGCCCGATCAATGACCCCAAGAAGCAGCCCGCTGCCATGCGCAAGCTGTTGGGCCAGACCAGCCGCGACTGGTGGCCGGAGCAGCTGTCGCTCAACATCCTGGCCCAGAAAGGCAAGTCGTCCAACCCGTTCGGCGACGAGTTCAACTATGGCAAGGCGTTCAAGGCGCTGGACTATTACGCAGTCAAGCAGGACCTTACCGCGCTGATGACCGATAGCCAGCCTTGGTGGCCGGCCGATTACGGGCATTACGGCCCGTTCTTCATCCGCATGGCCTGGCACTCGGCTGGTACCTACCGCACGGGCGACGGCCGCGGCGGCTCGTCCGCGGGCCAGCAGCGCTTCGCCCCGCTTAATTCATGGCCGGACAACGGCAATCTGGACAAGGCGCGCCGGCTGCTGTGGCCGATCAAACAGAAGTACGGTGCCAACCTCAGCTGGGCCGACCTATTCATCTTGGCCGGCAATGTCGCGATCGAGTCGATGGGCGGCCCGACCTTCGGCTTCGGCGGCGGGCGCGAGGACGTGTTCGAGCCCGAGCAGGACGTGTACTGGGGTACCGAGGAGGAATGGCTGGGCCAGACCCGCATCGACGACGAGGCGGGCATGACGCTCGAATCCCCGTTGGCCGCGATCCAGCACGGCCTGATCTACGTGAACCCCGAGGGGCCGGGCGGCTGCCCTAACCCTATGGGTTCGGCGCGCGACATGCGCGAGACGTTCGCGCGCATGGGCATGAACGACGAGGAGACGGCGGCGCTGACGGCGGGTGGCCACACCTTCGGCAAGGCGCACGGCGCGGGCGACCCCTCGCTGGTGGGCAAGGAGCCCGAGGGCGCGGACATCGCGTCGCAGGGTCTGGGCTGGACCTCGAGGCATGAGAGCGGGATGGGCGACCACACCATCACGTCGGGCCTGGAGGGCGCGTGGACGCCCACGCCCATCACCTGGGACATGACGTACTTCGACATGCTGCTCGACCACGAGTACGAGCTGGTGAAGAGCCCGGCGGGCGCCCACCAGTTCCAGCCGGTCGGTAACCCGGAGGAGACGCTGGCCCCGCAGGCGCACGACGCGTCCAAGAAGGTGCCGACGATGATGTCGTCCGCCGACATGGCACTCAAGGTCGACCCAGCCTACCGCGCGATCATGGAGAAGTTCCGGGCCGACCCTGAGTATTTCGGCGACGCCTGGGCACGCGCCTGGTTCAAGCTGACCCACCGCGACATGGGTCCCAAGGTCCGGCTGCTGGGGCCGGAAGTGCCGCAGGAAGACCTGATCTGGCAGGACCCAATCCCCGCCGCCAACTACCCCCAGATCGAGATGGGCGACGTAGCCGATCTGAAGGCAGCGATCGCGAATTCGGGCCTTGAGGTGGCGGAGTTGGTATCGACCGCCTGGGCGTCGGCCTCGACGTGGCGCGTGTCCGACATGCGCGGCGGTGCCAACGGTGCGCGCATCCGGCTTGCCCCGCAGAAGGACTGGGAAGTCAATCAGCCCGAGCAGCTGGCGCGCGTCCTGTCCGTATACGAGAGCATCAAGGCCGAGTTCGATGGGAAGGGGGGCAAGAAGGTCTCTATCGCCGACCTGATCGTGCTGGGTGGCTCGGTGGGCGTCGAGGCGGCGGCCAAGGCGGCGGGCCACGCGGTCGACGTACCGTTCCAGCCTGGCCGCACCGACGCGTCGGCCGACCAGACGGACGCCGAAAGCTTCGACGTGCTGGAACCCCGCGCCGACGGCTTCCGCAACTACCTCCAGGTCAAGTTCAACGTTCCGACCGAGGAACTGCTGGTCGATCGTGCCCAGCTGCTCGATCTGTCGAGCCCCGAAATGGCGGTGCTTGTAGGTGGCCTGCGCGTGCTGGGTGCCAACGCGGGCGGGTCGCAGCACGGCGTGTTCACCGACCGGCCGGGCCAGCTGACGAACGACTTCTTCGTGCACCTCCTCGATATGAACACGGCGTGGAGGCAGGTGTCGGACGAGAGCGACGAGGAGTTCGTAGGCTCTGATCGCTCGACCGGCGAACAGCGCTGGACGGCGTCGCGCACCGACCTGGTATTCGGCTCCAACTCGCAGCTGCGCGCGCTGTCGGAAGTCTATGCCTCGGCCGACGCGGGGGAGAAGTTCGTCAAGGACTTCGTGGTCGCCTGGACCAAGGTGATGAACGCGGACCGCTACGAACTGGCGGCCTAATCGTCCGACCGGATGGTGAGCCCCGCGGTGCTGATTGGCGCTGCGGGGCTTCTCCTATCTACGCCGCCAACGCCATGCGCGCGGCGCAGACCTCGTCGTAGAGGCGTTCGCAGCCGTCCAACCAGCGGTCGCGGGTGAACAGTCGTTCGACGCGTGCGCGCGGCACGTCCCGCGGGATCGCCAGCGCCTCGCCGATCGCCTTGCCCAAGCCCTCCGCGTCGTCGGGGGCCGCGAAGGTGCCGGCTTCGCCCATCACCTCACACGCGGCGCCGCGGTCGAAGGCGGCGACGGGCAGGCCGCACGCCATCGCCTCGATCGCGACCAGCCCGAACGGCTCATCCCAGCACGGCGTAAACAGGTAGACGGACGCCCGGCCAAGCTCGGCCGCCAGTTCGGCACCGGTCAGGTGGCCGCCGTGGCGCACGTCGCCGCCGACCATCGGGCGCACCACGTCGCGCCAATATTCGACGTCGTCCGTCATGCCGAACAGCGTCAACGGCACGCCCGCCGCCCGCGCCGCCGCGATCGCCAGGTGCGTGCCCTTGTTGGGCGTGATCCGCCCGCACCACACGGCCGACCCATTGCCTGCGGCCGAAAAGGGCCAGGCCGCCGGATCGACGCCGTTGTGCAGCACCGAGGCCCCCGCAGGCGCGCCGTCCGGCCACCACGCCGCCATTTGCGGGCCGGAGGTGACGGTGATTCGATGTGTCGGACTTGCACTCGCTTTCACGAACCAGTGCAGCGCGTCGAAGGGAGGCACGTGTAGCGAGGTGACGGTGGGGGTCGCCAGCGTCCGGCGCGGCTCCAGGGGAAAGCGGTGCAGGCTGTTGTTGTGTACCACGTCGAAGCCGCCGGCCGCGATCCGGTCGCACGCGGCGGCGTAGCCCGCGTCGACGTGCGCGATCAGCGGCGCGCTGCCGCGATGCTCGGCCCAGGGAAACGTCGCCTCGTAATGACGTGCGAGCACCGGATCGATCCGGAACCGCGGGTCGCTGTCGCCGGCGGCGAACATCACCACCTCGTGCCCGCGCGCCGCCAGCCCGTCCGCCAGATACCAGCCATGCGCCTCCATGCCGCCCATGAAGGGCTGAGCGATGGGATGGCGTACGTGCTGGAGCAGCGCGATCCTCACGCGGCCGCCTGGGACGTCACCTGACCGGCCGCCGCGGCGCGCGCTTCCAGCACGCGGATCACGCTGGCGCTGTTGGCATAGGGTTGGTGGCTCTGCTGCGCGGTCAGCGCCATGTCGGCCGCCTCGGGCCGGCGGAGGATGCGGATCGCGCGGCCCGGGCTATCATCGACCAGCCCCATCAGGCGGAACGCGTGCAGCCAGTGGCCCATCGTCCGATAGCCCCATTTCTCCTCGAACAGCTCGGCGTTGCGGACGACCGAGTCGACGTGGTGGACGGGGGGCATGTGGTGCGGGTGGTACTGGTGATAGGCCAGCGCGCCGCGCACCCAGGCGATCGGCACGCCCTTGCCGTCCACCGTTTTGCCGAAATCGGTGTCCTCGCCGCCGTAGCCGACATAGCGTTCGTCGAAGCCGCCGATGTTGGCGAAGGTGCCGCGCATCATCGCGAAGTTGAGCGACCAGAAGCAGCGATAGTCGGCGCACCGCTCTACCGTCTCCGTCGGCGGGCCGCGGCGGTCGGAGTGGCGAACGGCCACTTCTGCGAATGCATCGCAGTTCCAGTCGCCCTGCGTGGCGCCGCCGGGCAGATACATCACCTCGCCCATCAGAAGCCCGTCCAGTTCCTCCAGCCGGTCGCGATAGTCGGCGATCAGCGTCGGTGTCGGGATGCAGTCCATGTCCAGGAACACCAGCGCGTCGCCGACCGCCGCCCGCGCGGCGGCGTTGCGCGCGGCTGCCAGCGGCAGCTCGCGGCCGATGACGGACAGCTGGCGCACGGGAAACGAGACGGCGGGCAACTCGTAGGGCTGGTCCTGCATCACGGCGACGATCAGCTCCGCCGGCCGCTCCGTCTGGCGATCCAGCCCCAGCACGACGTTGACCAGGTGATCGGGGCGGCCCTTGGCCAGCGTGACGACGGAGGTGCTGCGGCTGGCGGAGTGACTCAGGGGCATTCGACTTCGGGCTCCGATCTGGGTGCGGTGTCTGAGGGGGCGGGGCGGGGAGACCATAGCCGGTCGGCCAGCGCCTCCAGCCAGTCCGCCGCGGCGGCGGCGGGGCGGGGGTCGATCAGCGCGCGCTGGCGTTCAGGATCGTGGCGGGCGGTCGCCTCGGCGATCGCCGCGTCCCAGGCATGAGCTGACGAGGGCAGGTGCGGTCGCACCGCGGCGACGCCGGCCGCGGCCAGCGCGTCGGCCTTGCGGTGCTGTTCGTCGAAATAGCGCCATTCGGGCACGACCAGCCAGGGGCGGGCCGCCGCCAACACCTGCTGACACGTGGTGTTGCCGGCCGACGACACGATCAGGTCGGCGGCGGCGATATGGTCGGCCGCGTCGTCCACCCAGCCGCGATGTTCGACGTTGGCGGGCTCGGTCGCGTGCCAGTCGCGCCGAACCTGGCCGATGGTGATCCAGCGCGCGCCCGGCCGCCCGCGCGCGCCGACGCCGATGGGGGCCTGGGCGAAGCCGTCGCCGCCGCCGCCCGACAACACCAGCACCATTTCCTCGTCCGGGCCGACGCCGATCCGCTGGCGCGCCACCTCGCGCTCGGGCACGCGCGTATCGACGCCAAGGCCGCCCGCGAAACAGGTCCTGGCCCGCATCCCCGCGTCCCATTCGGGCTGGGCGAGGCCGGCGTGGAACGGCGCCAGCAGCCCCGCCGCCCCGTCATAGGCGGCGCGGTGCCCGGGATCGGACCGGTCGCCGTGCTGGAGGACATGGACGTGCGGCACCGAGCAGATGCGCGACAGCTGCGCGATCTCGGCCGATACGTCGCAGATCATCAGCGCGGGATCGGCGCGCCCGAACCAGTGGGTGATCGCCGCGGTCGCCGCGCGGATGCCGGGCCAGCCCAGCGGTGCGCAGTGCAGCGTGGCCGGCGTCGGCACGTGATCCATGTCGCCCGCCTCCGCGCCCGTGGGCTCGAACAGCGAGGAGATGCGGACGACCGTCGCCGACGGCGGCAGGGCCGGAAACACGTCGTCCCGCGCGCAGAAGATCGTCAGCGGGCGCCCGGGCGGCAGGGCATGGGCGATTGCGGCGCAGCGTTCAGCGTGCCCGCGCCCCTGGTGATGGCAGAAATAGCCGAAGGGCCGGTTCACGCCGCCACCCGGTCCGCGGCCGCCGCCAGGCCGAAGGCGGCCAGCCCTTCCATCACCCCGTTGGCGTGCGCGCCCCGTACGCGGACCATGCCCGGCCGGGGGGGAAGCGCCGACAGGTCCGGGTCGTCGCCCACCACGATCGCGCGGCCGCACGCGTCCAGCATATCGAGGTCGTTGCCGCTGTCGCCCGCCGCTACGCAACGCGCGGGCGTGGCGCCGTAGCGCGCGGCCGCCGCCGCCACCGCCGCCGCCTTGCCCCCGTGCGGGGCCAGCACGTCGAGCAGCCGCCCGTGCGAGAAGACCACCCGTGCGCCCAGGCCCGCCGTCGCCAGCATCCGGCGCGCCGCCGCCGCGTCGGCGGGGGTGGCGAACCAGCTCAGCTTGTGCGGACCCTGCTCGCTGTCCGGCTGCGGCATCAGGCCCAGCGGCGTCAGCGCCGCCAGCACCGCCGCGCGGTCCCAGTCCTGGTCGAGCGTCGCGGCATAGACCGGGCATGCCCGCCACCCGCCCGCCCCGTCGGCCAGCCAAAGCCGCGTGCCGACATCGGTGATCCAGGCGTCGGGCTCGGGCAGATGCCACCCATGCAGGATGGTCCGCGCGGCGGACAGGGATCGGCCGGTGGCGATCACGAACGGCAGCCGCCCGGCCGCCCGCCACGCCCCGAACGCCAGCGCCCCGGCGGCACAGCCCGTCAGCGTGCCGTCCATGTCCGACGCCAGCAGGGCGGGCGCCGCCAGCTCGGCATACAGGTCGGTCGACGCGCGGGCATAGCGCCGCCAATCGTAGCGCCGCGCGCCCGACCGCGCCGCCGCCGCCAGCCGCGCGTGGCGGGTGGCGTCCGATACGACCGCCAGGCAGGCAACGGCCAGCGCCGCCTCGTCGCGGGGATCGACCAGCACGCCGTGACCGATCTCCGCCAATATCTCGGCCGGGCCGCCGTCGCGCGTCGCCACCACCGGGACGCCCGCGCCCGCCGCCTCCAGCAGCGTCAGGCCGAACGGCTCGTGCAGGGCCGGATTGACGAACACGCCGCCCGCCGCCGCCCGTGCGTAGAGCGCCACCACGTCCGCCTCGTCGTGCGCGGGCGGCAACGCCACCCGGCCGCGAAGCTCGGGCAGCGCCGCCAGCGCGCGCAGTTCGGCCAGCACCTCGGCCTCCTCGCCCGAACATAGGCCGCGATGCTGGCCCGCCAGCACCACCAGGTTCGCCCGGTCGCGCAAGGGAGCGCAGGCGGCATAGGCGCGCAGCAGGGCGGCGATGTTCTTCTTGCGGACGGGGCGCGCCACCGCGAGCAGGATCGGCCGGTCCGGCTGATCCAGCCATTCGTCCAGCCGATCCGCCACCGTCGCGCCCGCGAAACCGGCGGGCCGGTGGGGGACGCCGGGCGGCAGGCAGCGGATGCGCGCGTCCGCCCCCGCCACGCCATAGGCGCTCACCTGGCGGTCCGCCTCGTCGCGGGTGGACACGATGATGGCGTCCGCCTGGGCGATCGCCGCCGTCTCGGCCGCCACGCGCTCGGCCAGGCCGGGCGCGTCGGGCTGGTCGCGTCGCTTGTCGATGCCCAGCGCGTGGGGCGTGTAGACGAACGGAATGCCGAACCGCCGCCGCGCTTCGAAGGCGACGCGAGCCGCGTCGGCGAAATGCGCGTGGATCACCACCGGCAGGTCCGGCAGCGATCCGAGCCAATCGCAGAAGGCCTCGGCGAAGGCCGGCAGATCGGCGGCGAGCGCTTCCTTCTCCAGGTAACGCAGGTCGTCCGTGGCGATCCGGCGGATCGACAGCCGGGGTCCGACGACCTCGTGCGGCGAGGCGTGGACCGGGTCGAGGCCGTCGTCGTGGAACAGGCGCGTGACCAGGGTCACGTCGGTCACGTCGGGCTGCGCCGCCTGGGCGGCCGCCGCGTCGAGGACATAGGCGATATGTCCCCCTGTGTCCGCGGTGACGCCGTAATGCACGGGCGGCGCCTTCAGGCAACCGCCGAGCGCCAAGTGAACGATGCGCAGCTGAACCCCCCGAAGCCCCGTTGACGAACCGTAACGTCCGAACCGCGCGCCGGCTCCTGACGGAGCGCTCACCTAAGGCAACTTTTCGTAATTTATCGACGGGCCATTCCGATCCCGGCCCCCCGTCGATAGGAGAGGTGCGATGACGAACGACACCACGCGTCGCGCCGTCCTGGCGGGATTGGCCGGTACCACGTTGAGCGGGGGCGTCTCGGCCAAGCGATCGCGGGCCCCCGCCGTGCTGGGCCGGGAGCCGGACCTGGGGCCCGCAACCCTGGTGTTCGGGCCGGACGACGGTCGCGCCGCGCAGGCGGCGTTGGACCGGATCTTCGCGGATCAGGAGAGCGCGCATTTCACCGATCGCCGCTACGCGGTGCTGCTTCGTCCCGGCGCGCATCGGCTCGACGCCAATATCGGGTTCTTTACGCAAGTGGCTGGGCTGGGGATACTGCCCGGCGACGCCGCCGTCCAGGGTCATGTCCACGCCGAGGCCGACTGGCGCGGCGGCATGGCACTGGTCAATTTCTGGCGTGCGGCCGAGAATCTGGGCGTCCGTCCGCCGGGCGGCGCGGATCGCTGGGCGGTGTCGCAGGCCGCGCCCTATCGGCGGGTGCACCTGATGGGCGACCTGGCGCTGGACGACGGCGGCTGGTCCAGCGGCGGCTTCCTGGCGGACTCGGTGGTGGACGGCACGATCCGGTCGGGCACGCAACAGCAATGGTTCACCCGCAACGCGCAAATCGGCGGTTGGCGAGGCGCCAACTGGAACATGATGTTCATGGGCACGCCCGGCGCGCCGCCAACGACCTTTCCCGAACCGCCGGTCACGACGCTGCCGGCCGTGCCGCTGATCCGAGACAAGCCATTCCTGACCATAGCCGCGAACGGCGACTGGGGCGTGTTCGTGCCCGCGTTGCGCCGGAACGCCGTCGGGCCGAGCTGGGCGCCCGGGCGCGCCCCGGCGGGGCGGGTCGTGCCGTTGGACCGGTTCCTGATCGCGCACCCCGACACGCCCGTGGGCCGGATCAACGACGCGCTGGCGGCTGGGCGGCACCTGTTGCTGACGCCCGGCGTCTATCCGCTGGCCGAGCCGATCCGGGTGACGCGCCCCGGCACCGTGGTGCTGGGCCTGGGGTTGGCGACGTTGCTGGCGACGCGGGGCAACGCTGCCCTGACCGTCGCCGACATATCGGGCGCCAGCGTGGCGGGGCTGCTGATCGACGCCGGGCCCGTCACCTCGCCCGTGCTGATGTCGGTGGGGGAACGCGGCGCGGCGCGGGGGCACGGGGGCGACCCGACGTTGCTCAGCGACCTGTTCTTCCGCGTCGGTGGTGCCACGGTGGGGCGGGCGGGCACTTGCCTGGAGATCAACAGCCGCGACGTGATCGGCGATCATCTGTGGATCTGGCGCGCCGACCACGGCGACCGTGAGGGCGGCCGCGTCCATGTCGGCTGGGACGAGAGCCCGGGTGAGCAGGGGCTGGTGGTGAACGGCGACGACGTCACGCTGTACGGCCTGTTCGTTGAGCATTTCCGCCGCCACAACACCCTCTGGAACGGCGAGCGCGGACGCTGCTTCTTCTATCAGAACGAGCTCCCCTACGATCCGCCCTCGCAGGCCGCCTATAAGGACGGGGGGCGACGCGGTTGGGCGGCATACAAGGTGGCCGATCAGGTCCGGCAGCACGAAGCGGTCGGCATGGGCGTCTATTGCAACTTCACCGCCGACCCCTCGATCGTGCTCGACAGCGCCGTCGAGGCGCCCGACGCGCCCGGCGTCCGCTTCCGATCGGTGACGACCATCTCGCTCGGGGGCGGCAAGGGCAGCATCGCCCATCTGGTCAACGAGCGCGGCGCCGCCGCCCGGCCCGGCGCGATCCGTCAGACGCTGCGGAGCTATCCGTGATGCCGGTCTGGCTGGTCCTGGCCCAGCTGGGTGCGACCGCCGCCGCCGCGGATGCGCCCATGGCGCCGCCCCGCGGGCGCGCCAGCTTTGCCGACGAGTTCTCCGGTCGCGCGGTCAGCGACCGCGACTGGCGCTTCGACACGGAGCGCAACGCGAAGGGGTGGCACAACAACGAGCTACAATATTATGCCCATCCCCGCACGCCGGCCAACGCACGGGTCGAGCGCGGCGCGCTGGTGATCGAGGCGCATCGCGGCGCACCCCCCGGCGCCCCACGCGACTGGAACGGCCAGCTTTACACCTCCGCCCGCCTCGTGACGCGCCGGAGGCTGGGCTACGGCTTCTACGAGGTGCGCGCGAAGCTGCCTTGCGCGCGCGGCACCTGGCCCGCGATCTGGATGCTGCCGCGCACCGGCGCCTGGCCCGAACAGGGCGAGATCGACGTGATGGAGATGGTCGGCTGGGACGCCAACACCGTCCACGCGACGCTGCATTCGGGCAAGTACAACCACCGGCTGGGCACGCAGCGCGGGGCGCAGGTGCGGGTGCCCACCGCCTGCACCGCGTGGCACCGGTATCAGCTCGACTGGCGGCCCGACGCCATCACGATCGGCGTCGACGGCCGCGGCTATATGCGCGTCGCCAAGGGGCCGGGGGACGATCGCGGGGCCTGGCCCTTCGATCGTCCGTTCGACCTGATCCTGAACCTGGCGGTGGGCGGCGACTGGGGCGGCAAGCAGGGGGTGGACGACGCCGCCTTTCCCCAGGCGATGCGCGTCGATTACGTCCGCTACTGGGCCGCCCCGGTCCCCGGATCGCCCTGCGTCAGGGCTTCATCGTCCGCTCGTTGAGGCGCGCGTCGAGCATGGTCGAGCGGTCGGCGGCGTCGCGCGCCACCGCCACCCGGTACCGCCCGCCGCGCACCCGCCAACCCGGCAGCGACTGATCCCAGTCGGCCAGCACGCGCGGTTCCGCCTTGATCGTCACGCGGCGCTTCTCGCCCGGTTTCAGTTCGACGCGCTGGAACCCCACCAGCCGCATCGGCTGGCCCGACCCCTCGCGCGCGGCATAGACCTGGACCACGTCGGCGCCCGCGCGCGTGCCGGTGTTCTCGACCTCGACGCCCACCGTCAGCGCGTCGCCGCCCGTCGCCACCGGCTCGCGATGGGCGAAGCTGGTGTAGCTCAAGCCGTGGCCGAACGGGAACATCGGCCGCGCACGCGTCCGCTCGTACCAGCGATAGCCGACGTCCGCCCCCTCGCGATACTGGATCGGGAAGCTGGGCAGGACGTAGGTGGAGGCGCGCGCCGGGTCGGCCGCCGCCTGCGCTTCCAACGAATTGAGGCGGTCCAGCCCGACCGGCGCCGGCCGGGGCGCCTGCTCGGGCGCGGCGGGGAAGGTGATCGGCAACCGCCCCGACGGGTTCACGCGCCCCGTCAGCACGTTCGCGATCGCCTCGCCCCCGCGCTGGCCGGGATACCAGGCCTGCACCACCGCCGGCACTTGGCCCAGCCAGGGCATCAGCACCGGGCCGCCCGTTTCCAGCACCGCCACGGTGCGCGGCTGTGCCGCCGCCACCGCCGCGATCAGCGCGTCCTGGTCGTCGGGCAGTTTCAGGTCGGGCGCGTCTTGCGCCTCGGTGGTCCATTGCGTCGCGAACACGATCGCCAGGTCGGCGCCCCGCGCCGCGGCGGCCGCCGCCGCCGGGTCGCGCCCGTCGACATAGGTCACGCGCGCGTTCGGCATCGCCGCCTTCAACGCGCGCAGCGGCGACGACGCGTGATAGGTGACGCGCGCGAACGACATCGCCGCGCCCGTCGTCAGCGGCACCTCGACCGGCGCGCCGCCCACCGACCGCACCTGGCTCGATCCGCCGCCCGACAGCACGCCCACGTCGGCGTGCCCGCCGATCAGCACCACGCGTCGCGCGCCGGCGGCCAGGGGCAGCAGGCCGCCCTCGTTCTTGAGCAGCACGATCCCCGCCTCGATCGCGGTCTGCGCGACGGCCGCGTGCGCCGCATAGTCGATGCGCCCCGCCCGCGCGGGCACCGGATCGTCATAGGCGCCGCTCAGGATCAGCCCGGTTAGGTATCGCGACACCATGTCGTCCAGCCGCGCGCCCGACACCTCGCCCCGGTCGAGCGCGGCCTTGAGCGGCGCGTCGAAGAAGACCTGGGCGTCCAGTTCCTGTCCCGATTCCTGGTCCAAACCGGCGTTGGCGGCCTTGGCGGTCGAGTGGACCGCGCCCCAGTCGCTCATCACCCAGCCGGGATAGTTCCAGTCGCGCTTCAGCACGTCCGTCATCAGGAACCGGTTCTCGCACGCCCAGTCGCCGTTGACCTTGTTGTACGCGCACATCACCGACCCCGGCCGTCCGCGCTCGACGGCGATCTGGAACGCCAGCAGGTCGCTCATCCGAAGCGCGCCCTCGTCGATGCGGGCATCGGCCACCATGCGGCCCGTTTCCTGCGAGTTGATCGCCAGGTGCTTGACGGTCGACACGATGTTGTTCGACTGGACCCCCGCGATATGCTCGCCCGCCAGCGTGCCGGCCAACAGCGGATCCTCGCCCAGATATTCGAAGTTGCGGCCGTTCCAGGGATCGCGCGTCAGGTTGACGCCGCCCGCCAGCAGCACGTTGAACCGCTTGGCCCGCGCCTCCGCGCCGATCATCGCGCCGCCCGCGCGTGCGATGTCGGGCGAGAAGGTCGCCGCCGTCGCTAGGCTGGACGGCAACGCGGTCGCCACGTCGCCGCGGCGCTGCTCGATCTGGTTGGCGACGCCCAGCGACGCGTCGCTCTCGCGTACCACCGGCACGCCCAGCCGGGCCACGCCGTCGATGTGCCCGGCGGACGGGATCAGTTCGGCCCGCGTCTTGCCTTTGGCCATCGGCGGGAACAGTCCGTGGACCAGCGCGACCTTCTCGGCTTGCGTCATGCGCGCCACGATCCGATCCGCCCGTGCCCGCGCGTCCGCGGCGGACATGCGCGGGCCGGTCACGCGCGGCGCCGGCGCGCCCACCTGCGCCGCCGCCCCCGCCGTCAGACCCATTCCGGCGACCGCCGCCAGCATCCAGACCTTGCCCCGCATCCACTCTCCCCAAGCGATCCCGATCGTCGCGCTTGCAACTACAGCAGGATTTGATAACGTTCTCAAGATACGGAGACGGGATCGGCCGCAAACGGCGCTAGTCCCGCTCCGCAGGGACAATAACGAGTCGCCGAGCCCGTTGGGGCCGTCGACCATAGGGGGGATACCGAATGCGCGGCTTCGGCGCTCATACGCTCACGCAACTGATCCTGGGGGCCTCCACGCTGGCGCTCGCCACCGCGCCCGGCGCGGCGCTGGCCCAGGACGCTGCCGCCACCGTCGGCAACACCGGCCCGTCCGACACGACGCCCGCCGCGCCGCAGACCGGCGACCCGAACGAGGTGACGGACGACGTCGTCGTCACCGGCATCCGCGCGTCCTTGCGCGCGTCGGTCGACATCAAGCGCGACGGCCAGGGCGTGGTGGACGCCATCTCGGCCGAAGACATCGGCAAGTTCCCTGACACCAACCTGGCCGAGTCGCTGCAGCGCATCACTGGCGTGTCGATCGACCGGTCGAACGGCGAGGGCTCGTTCGTCACCGTCCGCGGCCTCGGCCCCGAATACAACCTCGTCGTGCTGAACGGCCGCCAGCTGCCCACCGCGACGATCGGCGACGGCAACGGCGCGCCCAGCAGCCGCGCGTTCGACTTCGCCAACCTCGCCTCCGAGGGCATCGCCGCCCTCGAAGTCTATAAGTCCGGCCGCGCCAGCGTGCCGTCGGGCGGCATCGGCTCGACGATCAATATCCGCACGCCGCGCCCGCTGGACCGGCCGGGGATGCGCGGCTCCATCGCGGCGCGCGGCGTGATCGACACGTCGCAGAACGGCAAGAACGACATCACACCAGAGGTGTCGGGCATCTTCTCGACCACCTTCGCCGACGACCGGCTCGGCATCCTGCTGAACGGCGTCTACCAGAAGCGCAAGGCGTCCGCGAACACCGCCAATGTCGGCTATCGCGACGGCTATCTGGGTTCGGAGAACAACTGGGGGTCGCTGGCGCAGCCGGGCGACGCGCGGGCGCGCAATATCACCAATCGCCCCGACCCGACCGACGTGTACGAGGTGCCGCAGAACGCGTCTTACGACGTCAACAACCTGACGCGCGAGCGCATCAACGGCCAGCTGGTCCTCCAGGCCAAGCCCGTCGACAGCTTGGTCGCGACCGTCGACTTCACCTATTCGCGCAACGAGGTGAAGAACCGCAACAACAACGTCGGTATCTGGTTCAACCACAACGACACCTCGTCGTCCTGGACCGACGGCCCCGTCGCGGGCCCGGTCTTCTATACCGAGCGCTTCATCGCGGGCGAAACCAAGGACCTGTCCTATTCCAGCGCGCTGACCGCGTTCCGGACCGAGAACAAGTCGCTGGGCGGCAACCTGACCTGGGAGGCGCCGGGCGGCGTCACCGTGGCGCTCGACGCGCATCACTCGACCGCCGAATCCAAGCCCACCAACAAGTACGGCAACAGCAACTCGCTCGGCACCGCGATCTTCGGGGTCGCCACCCAGACGATCAACTTCGAGAACAAGCTGCCCATCATCTCCTATGCGATGCAGCCGGGGATCGATCCGTTGAACGCGGCGCTGATCACGCCGACCGGCAACGCGTTCCGCAATTCCTATTTCCGCGACCGCATCGATCAGGTCCAGCTGAAGGGCCATTACGACCACGACGGGGCGTTCCTCGACTCGATCGACCTCGGCTTCGCCTATACGGACAACAAGGTCCGCTCCGCCTACGGCGTGCTTCAGAACGACACCTGGGGCGGCACGGGCGGCGACAGCGCGGCGGCGCGCGCGGCGGCGGCCGCCCTGCTGCCCGACAACCTGTTCTCGCTCATCAACATCCCCGCCCAGTTCAAGGGGATCAGCGGCGCGAGCAATTCGGCGATCGCCCAGCAATTCTACGGCTACCGCTTCGAGGACGTGGTGTCGCTGCTCGACCAGCGCTACCAGATCTGCGGCGGCGACGGGGATTGCCGCATCCCCTACACGACCGACCGGCGCATACGCGAACGCACGATCGCGCCCTACCTCCAGGTCAACAACACGTTCGACCTGTTCCAGCGTTCGGCCCACTTCATCGCCGGCGTGCGGTATGAGAACACCAAGGTCCGCTCGTCGGCGCTGGTGCCGCTGCCCAGCGGGACGCGCCAGAACTCGCAGAACGAGTTCAACGTGGTGCTGTCGGGCCAGAGCGACTTCACGACCTTCACCGGCGATTACGACGAGTGGCTGCCCTCGTTCGACTTCGACGTGGAACCGCTCGATGGCGTCAAGCTGCGCGCGTCCTACAGCCACACGATCACCCGCGCCGATTACGGCTCGCTCCAGGGCGGGCTCACGATCGACCAGCTGTTCCGCGCGGGCGGCAACGGCACGGGCTCGCAGGGCAATCCCAACCTCGTGCCCTTCAAGTCCAAGAACATCGACCTGTCGGCGGAGTGGTATTACACGCCCGAAAGCTATTTCTCGGTCGGCTATTTCCACAAAAAGGTGTCGAACTACATCGGCAGCACGCAGGTGCGGCAGACGGCGTTCGGCCTGACCGATCCCTCCAACGGCCCGCGCTACCGCGCGGCGCTCGCGGCCCTGGCCGCGCGCGGCCAGGAAGCGACGTTCGCCAACATCCGCGACTATATCGCGGTCACCTTCCCCGGCTCGGTGGTCAACGGCACCATTCTGGGTACGCCCCAGGACGCGCCGGTCAGCTTCCTCATCAACCAGCCGTTCAACAGCGACGACACCGCCACGATCGACGGCTTCGAGTTCGCGGTCCAGCACCGCTTCTGGGAGACGGGGTTCGGCACCCAGCTCAACTACACGATCGTCAACAGCAACCGCGACTTCGACAACCGCCTGCCCGCCAGCGTCCAGCCGGCGCAGTTCTCGGTGAACGGCATCTCGGACAGCGCCAACGCCACGCTCTACTACGACAAGAACGGGCTCCAGGCGCGCGCCTCCTACAACTGGCGCGACCAGTTCCTGGCCGGGGGCGGCATCAACCCCTTCTATACCGAGGCTTATGGTCAGCTCGACGCCAGCGCCAGCTACCAGTTCATCGACGGGGTTGTCGCTTTCGTAGAGGCGATCAATCTGACTGGCGCCGACCGCCGCGGGCATCGCCGATCTGACAACAACGTAACCTTCGTCGTGAAGCAGGACGCGCGCTACTCTGCGGGTCTGCGCTTCAGCTTCTAGGGGCGGGGCGGGTCGCCCTCGCAAGAGGGCGCCCGTTACCCTATGGACAATGCCATGGATCGGTCGGGCGGGGTTAACAGGATCGTGGTGGTCGGCGGCGGCACCGCCGGCTGGCTCGCCGCCTGTCGCCTCGCCGCCGCCTTCCCACCGGGTGGTGATCGAGCGATTGCCGTCACCCTGATCGAATCTCCCGATGTGCCGACGGTGGGGGTGGGCGAGGGCACATGGCCTACGATGCGCGGCACCTTGGTCAACATCGGGCTCGACGAAGCGACCTTCCTCACTGCCGCCGACGCGTCCTTCAAGCAGGGCTCACGCTTCCTCGGCTGGCGCGACGGATCGGCCGGCGACGCTTATCTCCACCCCTTCACCGCGCCCGACGCCGATCCCCGCGACGCGGTGGCCGCCTGGACCGTGATGGGGGCGGGGCAGGGGGCCTATGCCGATGCGGTCAGCCCCCAGGGCCGCGCCTGCGCACTGCACCTGGCGCCGCGCACGCCCGCGATGCCGCCTTATGCGGGCGCCCTCAACTACGCCTATCATCTAGACGCCGGCCGCTTCGCCGCGCTGTTGATGCGCCACGCGACCGGGCGGCTGGGCGTCCGCCTGATCCGCGACCACGTGACGGCCGTGCGACGCGCCGACGACGGCGATATCACCGCGGTCGACACGCGCGATCACGGCGCGGTCGCGGGCGACCTGTTCCTCGACTGCACCGGCCACCGCGCGCTGCTGATCGGCGAGGCGGACGGTGCGGGTTTCCTCGACCGTTCGAATGAGCTGTTCAACGACCGCGCGCTGGCGGTGCAGCTGCCCGTCGCCGCCGACAGCCCGGTCGCGTCCCAGACCGACGCCACCGCGCACGCAGCCGGCTGGATATGGGACATCGGCCTGGCCCACCGCCGCGGCGTGGGCTGCGTCTATTCCTCGGCGCATATGGACGACGCCGCCGCCGCCCGCGTGCTGGCCGGCTATGCGGGCCGCGACGATCTCAGCCCCCGGCGGCTGACCTTCCGCTCCGGCCACCGTTCGCGCTTCTGGGTCGGCAACTGCCTGGCGATCGGACTGTCGGCCGGCTTCCTTGAGCCGCTGGAGGCGTCGGCGATCGTGATGATTGAATTGTCGCTTGACGCGCTGATCGACGACCTGCCGCGCACGCGCGCCGGCATGGACGCCCGCGCACGCCGCTTCGACGCGTTGTTCCGCTATCGCTGGGACCGCATCGTCGACTTCCTGAAGCTGCACTATCTGCTCTCCGCCCGGACCGAGCCCTATTGGCGCGACCATCGCGACCTCGCGACCGCGTCGCCCCGGCTGGCGGAGTTGCTTGATCTGTGGCGCGAACGGGCACCAACTCCGGCCGATTTTCCGATGACCGACGAGATCTTCTCCGCCGCCAGCCACGCCTATGTCCTGTACGGCATGGGCTTTGCGCCGCCGCCCCCGACTGCCGCCCGCGCGGCGACGGGGCGCCCCGTCCTCGCCCGTGCCGCCGAGCGCGCGCGTGTTCTGACGGGCAGCCTGCCCACCAACCGCGCCTATCTGGGTAGCCCCCGACAAGCGGCGGCCGCCCTGTGAGCGCGCGTCACGCGCTGCTGACCGTGGAGGAGCACGGCGACCTGCGCGTCCGCAGCGCGCGCGGCGCGGAATACGGCGACGCGGTGATGAGCTGTTTCACCGCGCCCGACGAGTTCCGCCGCGTCCAGGCGACCTATCCCATCCTGTTCCGGCGCGATCCCGACAGCGGCCGCTTCGCCGCCCAGGCCATGTTCGGGTTCGAGGCAGGAGAGAATCTGTTCCTGCGCGGCGATCGCTGGGACGCGGGCTATCGCCCGCTGGCGATCGACGTTCAGCCCTTCCTGATCGGCGGCCCCCCCGCGGGCGGCGGCGACCCGCAGGTCCATATCGACCTCGCCAGTCCCCGCCTGGGCGACGACGGCGTCCGGCTGTTCGACGAGACGGGGCGACCGACACCGTTCCTGGAAGACGCCGCGGCCAAGCTGGGCGACCTCCACGCCGCTTATCAGGCGCAAGCCTCCTTCTACGAGGCGCTGACCGCGGCCGACCTGCTCGAACCGCTGACGCTTGAGGTGACGCTGGACGACGGGTCGGTGAACCGGCTGGTCGGCTATCACGTCGTCGACGAGGATCGGCTGCGCGACCTGGACGCGGGGACGTTGGTCGACCTGCATGCCGCCGGCCACCTGATGCCGCTGTTCATGGCGGCGGCGTCGCTCGCCAACATCGACGAACTGGTCCGGCGCAAGAACGCGAGCGTGGCGGCCGGTGGCTGAGGCCGATCCCCGCTGGCCGGCGGCGGCCCCGCTGGCGGACCTGCCCCCCGTGCGCGAGGTCGCGGTCGCGGGGCCGGACGATCTTGATCGGCTGCTGGCGGGTGCGGATCGGCCCTTCGTCGTGCGCGGCCTGGTCGCCGACTGGCCGCTGGTCGCGGCCGGCCGCCGATCCGGGGCGGAGGCGCGCGATTACCTGGTCCGCCGTCGGCGCGACGTGCCGTTCGACGTGTCGGTCGGAGAGCCGGGCGGCGACGGACGCCTGTTCTACGACGCCGCCATGGGCATGAACTTCCGGCAGATGAAGGCCAAGCTGCCGGAGATATTCGCGCACATGGCCGCGGCCGAGGGGCGGGTGGACGCGCCGCCCATCTATCTCGGCTCGGTGGATGTCCGCGCGTTCTTCGGCGGCCTGCACGAGAGCAACAACGTCGACCTGTCGGGCCGCGACGCGCTGGCCAGCATCTGGATCGGCACCGCGACGCGCATCGCGGCCCACAACGACGTGCCCGACAACCTCGCCTGCGTGGCGGTGGGGCGCCGCCGCTTCACCCTGTTCCCGCGCGAGGCGTTTCGCGACCTGTACCTGGGGCCGATCGACAACACGCCCGCCGGCCGCGCCGTGTCGATGGTGGACTTCGCGAACCCCGATATCGACCGCCACCCCCGTTTCCGCGACGCGCTGGCGGTGGCACAGGTGGCCGAGCTTGAGGCGGGCGACGCCGTGTTCGTGCCCGCGCTCTGGTGGCATCACGTCGAGGCGCTGGCGCCGTTCAACGTGCTGGTGAATTACTGGTGGCGCACCGCGCCGCGCTGGATGGGCCAGCCCGGCGACGCCCTCAACCACGCGCTGCTCGCGATCCGCGACCTGCCCCCCGATCAGAAGGCGCACTGGCGCGAGATGTTCGACCACTACGTCTTCGACGACCCGGAGGTCGCCGCCGCCCACGTGCCCGAGGCCGGGCGCGGCGTGCTGGGTCCGCTGACGCCCGAAACGGCGGGGCGGCTGCGCGCCTTTCTGCTGCGGCAGTTGAGCCGATGAGCGATGGACCGCGGATCCGGCGCGTCGTGGTGGCGGGCGGCGGCACCGCCGGCTGGATGGCGGCGGCCGCGCTGTCGCGCACGCTGGGCCGCGTGGCGCAGGTCACGCTGGTCGAGTCGGAGGCGATCGGCACCGTCGGCGTGGGCGAGTCCACCATCCCGCCGCTCGCCACGTACAACCGCCTGCTCGGCATCAACGAGGCCGAATTCATGCGGGCGACGTCCGCGACGTTCAAGCTGGGCATCCTGTTCGACGACTGGAAGAAGATCGGCCAGCGTTATTTCCATTCGTTCGGGACGACGGGGCAGGATCACTGGTCGGCAGGGTTCCAGCATTATTGGCTGGCGGGACTGCAACGCGGCCATCACGCGCCCTACGATGATTATTGCCTGGAACTGAAGGCGGCGATGGGCGGGCGGTTCGCGCACCTGCCCGGCGACGCCGCCAACTACGCCTATCAGCTCGATTCCGCGCTCTACGCCCGTTTCCTGCGGGGGATGGCCGAAGGCGACGGCACGATGCGGATCGAGGGGCGCATCGCGTCGGTCGAACTGGACGGCGAGCGGGGCGACGTTACGGCGCTGGTGCTGGACGACGGCCGCCGCGTCGAGGGCGACCTGTTCCTGGACTGTACCGGTTTCCGCGCGCTGCTGATCGAAGGCGCGCTGCACGCCGGTTTCGACGACTGGACCCACTGGCTGCCCTGCGACGCGGCGATCGCCGTACAGACGGAAAGCGTCGGGCCGCCGGTGCCGTACACGCGCGCGATGGCGCACGACGCGGGGTGGCAGTGGCGCATCCCGCTCCAGCACCGGGTCGGCAACGGCATCGTTTATTGCTCGCGCTACCTGTCGGCGGACGCGGCGCTCGAACGGCTGCTGGGCAATGTCGAGGGGCGCGTCGTCACCGAGCCCAACCGCCTGCGCTTCGTCACCGGCGCGCGGCGGCGGCAATGGCACCGCAACGTGGTGGCGATCGGCCTGTCGGGCGGGTTCATGGAGCCGCTCGAGTCGACCTCCATCCACCTGATACAGCGCGCGATCCTGCGGCTGATCCGCCTGTTCCCGACCGACGGGATCAGTTCGGCCGACGTGGCCGAGTTCAATGAGCAGCAGTTGCAGGACATGGAGCAGATCCGCGACTTCCTGATCCTGCACTACAAGGTCACCGATCGCCGCGACTCGCCGTTCTGGCGACAATGCGCGACCATGGCGGTGCCGGACGCGCTGGCGCAGAAGATCGCGCTGTTCCGCGACACGGCCCGCGTCTTTCGCCGCAACGAGGAACTGTTCGCCGAGAATAGCTGGGTGCAGGTGATGCTGGGCCAGGGCATCGCGCCGCGCGACCACCACCCCATCGCCGACAAGCTGACCGACGACGAGATGGGACGCCTGCTGGCGCACCTGCGCGACAAGGTGTCGCGCACGGTGGCGGGGATGCCGCCGCACGCGGACTATGTCGCGCGCTACTGCGGGGCCGCGCCCTCCTCTCGGGCGGCCTGAGCAGGGCCATGCGTGGGCGGGGCGGGGTTACGATCAAGCATGTCGCGGCGGACGCCGGCGTTTCGCTCCAGACGGTCAGCCGCGTCATCAACGACGAGCCCAACGTCCGCCCCCAGATGGCGGCCCGCGTGCGCGAGGCGATCGAGCGGCTGGGCTACGTCCCCTCCATCGCGGCGCAGCGCATGGGGGGATCGCGCTCGCGGCTGATCGTGGCGCTCAACGACCGCGACCGCACCATCGCCGACTGGCGCGGGCGCCAGGGCGTCGACTGGGTCGACCAGATGCTGTTGGGCGGGATGCTGACGTGTGCCGAACACGGTTACCGACTGCTGCTGGAACTGGTCGACACCCATTCCGATCACGTCGAGCGTGAGGTGTCGGCGGCGCTGGGTGCGCTCAGGCCCGACGGCGTGATCCTGACGCCGCCCCACTCGCACAACCCGGCGATCACCGAGTTGCTGGCGGAGCGCGGCGTACCCTTCGCGCGCATCGGCTCGCTGGCGCCCGGGCCCGGCCTGTCGCTGACGATGGGCGACGAGGACGCGGCCGCGCTGGCGACGCGTCACCTGATCGATCAAGGGCATCGCCGCATCGGCTTCGTTGCCGGTCCCGCCGATTATGAGGTCAGCGGCCGGCGCGTCGTCGGTTTCCAGGCGGCGATGGCGGGGGCGGCGCTGGCGGCGGACCTGCTGATCGAGGGCGACTTCACCGCCGCGTCGGGCCGCGCGGCGGCCGAGGCGCTGCTGAGCCGCCCGTCGCCCCCGACCGGTCTGATCGCGAGCAACGACCAGATGACGCTGGGCGCGCTGGACGCCGTCCGCGCGCGCGGAATGTCGGTGCCGGGCGACGTGTCGCTGCTCAGCTTCGACGACACGCCGGTGGTGCGCTTCGTCCAGCCGCCGCTGGACGCGGTGGTGCAGCAGGTGGCGCAGGTGACGGCGCGCGCCGTGGAACTGCTGATCGCCGGCTTGAACGGCGAGCCCCCGCCCGCCGGACCGATGGTGCTGCCCGCCGGGCTGGTGCTGCGCGGCTCCACCGCCCCGCCGCGCGCCTAGGCTGCCAGCCGCTCCAGCGTCGGCACCAGCTCCTCATAGCCCTTGATGACCGCATCCGCGCCCAGCGTTTCGACGGGCTGTTGCAGGAAGCCGAACGCGCACGCCACCGCCGGCATTCCCGCCGCGTGCGCGGCCGCCACGTCGTAGATCGAATCACCCACGAACGCGGCCCGCCCGCCCCCGCACCGCCGCGCCATCTCCAGCACCAAGTCGGGCGCCGGCTTGGCGCGGCCCGCGCCCAGGCTGTCGCCGCCTAGGATCGTCGCGAACCGCTCCGTCAAGCCCAGTTCGCCCAGCACCAGCTTTGCCAGCCGTTCCAGCTTGTTGGTCACCACCGCCAGCACCGCGCCCCGCGCCGCCAGCGCGTCCAGGGCGTCCAGGCATCCGGCGAAGGGCCGGGTATGCACGGCGATGTTGGCCTCGTAATGGCCGAGCAGCAGCGCCTGGAGCCGGTCCAGCTCCGCCTCCGAACAGCCGCCCGTCGCTTTCAGCCCCAGGCCAAGCATATGCCTGGACCCGCCGCCCACCATGGGGCGAACCTGTTCCACGGTCAGCGGTGGGCGGCCGGCATCGGCCAGCGCGTGATTGACGGCGGCCGTCAGGTCGCCGCTGGTGTCGAGCAGCGTGCCGTCGAGATCGAATCCGACAACGCGAAAAGGGAAAGGCATCGCATCCCCCTTTCGCCGCTCTCTGGAAATGGCAAGGCGTCCGTGGCACGGGGCCGCGCATGACCCCGGCCTCGATCAGTGCCCGCCCGCTCGCCGTGATCGTGCTCGCCGCCGGCCAGGGCACGCGGATGCGGTCCGACCGGCACAAGGTGCTGCACCCGGTAGCCGGTCGCCCCATGCTGCTTCACCTGCTGGCATCGGTGGCGGGACTGGCCCCGGAACGCGTGGTGGTGGTGGTGGGCGCGCGCGCCGATCAGGTCCGCGCGGCGATCGCCCCGCTGGGCCACGCGGTGGCGCACCAGGCCGAGCAGCTGGGCACCGGCCACGCCGTCCTCCAGGCGCGGGACGCGCTGGCGGGGTTCAAGGGCGACGTGCTTGTCCTGTACGGGGATGCGCCGTTCGTCGAGGCGACGACGATGCGGCGGATGCTCGACCGGCTGGCCGCCCCCGATCGCCCCGCCACCGTGGTGCTGGGCTTTCGCCCGAACGATCCCGGGGCCTATGGCCGCGTGATCGCCGACGCGGACGGGCGCGTCGAGCGGATGGTGGAGTTCAAGGACGCCTCTCCCGAAGAGCGCACGGTGACGCTGTGCAATTCCGGCCTGCTGGCGGCGGACGCGGACGCGCTGTTCGACCTGCTGGACCAAGTTACGAACGACAACGCCGCCGGCGAATACTATCTGCCCGACGCGGTGATGCTGGCCGCCGCCGCCGGCCGCACCTCCGCGGTGATCGAGGCGGACGCGGACGAACTGGCCGGCGTCAACAGCCGCGCCGAGCTGGCCCGTGCCGAGGCCGGGTGGCAAGCCCGCCGCCGCGACCGCGCCATGGCTGAGGGCACGACGCTGACGGCGCCCGAGACGGTGTGGTTCTCCTGGGATACCGAACTGGGGCGCGACGTGACGGTCGAGCCCAACGTCGTGTTCGGCCCCGGCGTCCGCGTCGCCGACGGGGCCATGATCCGCGCGTTCAGCCATTTGGAAGGCGCGATCGTCGCGTCCGGCGCGATCATCGGCCCCTACGCCCGACTGCGTCCTGGTACGGCGGTGGGCGAGAATGCACACGTCGGCAATTTCGTCGAACTGAAGAACACGACGCTGGGCCGCGGGGCCAAGGCCAATCACCTGACCTATCTGGGCGACGCGGAGGTGGGCGAGCGCGCCAATATCGGCGCGGGCACCATCACCTGCAACTATGACGGGTTCGGCAAGTACCGGACCGTCATCGGCGCGGGCGCGTTCATCGGATCGGACACGGCTTTGGTCGCCCCCGTCACGGTGGGCGCGGGCGCGATCACGGGTGCGGGGTCGGTGGTGACCCGCGACGTGCCCGCCAACGCGCTGGCGCTGACGCGGGCCGATCAGGTCGAGAAATCCGGCTGGGCCGCGCGCTTCCGCGCCGCCAAGACCAAGTAGCTCACGGGGACATAGCATGTGCGGCATCGTCGGCATCGTCGGGGCGGAAGACGTCAGCGAGCGGCTGCTCGACGGCCTTCGGCGCCTGGAATATCGCGGCTATGACAGCGCGGGCATCGCGACCGACAATGACGGCCGCATCGATCGCCGCCGCGCGTCGGGCAAGCTCGCCAACCTGGCCCGCGAGTTGGCGGCCGATCCGCTGCCCGGCCGCACCGGCATCGCGCACACGCGCTGGGCGACGCACGGCGGCCCCACCACCAACAACGCCCACCCCCACGCCACGCAAGAGGTGGCGGTGGTGCACAACGGCATCATCGAGAACTTCAAGCCGTTGCGCGAGGAGTTGATCGCCCGCGGCCGCATCTTCACCAGCGAGACGGACACCGAGGTGGTGGCGCATCTGGTGTCCGAACAGGTGGAGGCGGGGCTGGAACCCGCCGACGCGGTGCGCGCGGTGCTGCCCCGATTGCGCGGTGCCTTCGCGCTCGCGATCCTGTTCCGCTCGCGGCCCGACCTGCTGATCGGCGCGCGCCTCGGCTCGCCGCTGGTGGTGGGGCACGGCGAGGGCGAGACCTATCTCGGCTCCGACGCGCTGGCGCTGGCGCCGCTGACGCAGCGCATCGCGTACCTGGACGAGGGCGACTGGGTGATCGTCACCCGCGACGGCGCGCAGGTGTTCGATCGCGAGAACAATCCCGTCGAGCGGCCCGTCACCATCTCGGGCGTGACGGGCGAGCTGATCTCCAAGGGCAACCACCGCCACTATATGCTGAAGGAGATATACGAGCAGCCGATCGTCGTCGCGCAGACGCTGCGCTCGTATCTCCAGCGGCTGGAAGGCCGGGTGACGCTTCCCATCCCGGAGGCCGACCTGTCGGGCGTCCGCCGCGTCACCATCGTCGCGTGCGGCACCAGCTTCTACGCCGGCATGGTCGCGCGCTACTGGTTCGAGCAGTTCGCGCGCGTGCCCGTCGACCTCGATGTCGCGTCCGAATTCCGGTATCGTCAGCCGGTGATGGAGCCGGGCGGGCTGGCGCTGTTCATCAGCCAGTCGGGCGAGACGGCCGACACGCTGGCGGCACTGCGCCACGCGCGCGCCGAGGGGCAGACGATCGCCGTCGTCTGCAACGTCCCCACCAGCTCGATGGCGCGCGAGGCGGACATATTGCTGCCCACGCACGCGGGGCCGGAGATCGGTGTCGCGTCGACCAAGGCGTTCACCTGCCAGCTGGCGGTGCTGGCCGCGCTGGCCGCCAACCTGGCCCGCGCCAAGGGCCAGCTGTCGGACGCGGAGGAGCGCAACATCGTCCGCCACCTGGGCGAGGCGCCGGCCGCGCTCAACGCGGCACTCGCCTATGACGAGGAGATCCAGGCGATGGCGGGCGCGGTCGCCGGCGCGCGCGACGTCCTCTACCTCGGCCGCGGCACCGACTATCCGCTGGCGCTCGAAGGCGCGCTCAAGCTGAAAGAGATCAGCTACATCCACGCCGAGGGCTATGCCGCGGGCGAGATGAAGCACGGCCCCATCGCGCTGATCGACGAGAACGTGCCCGTCATCGTCATCGCGCCGTCGGGTCCGTTGTTCGAAAAGACCGTCAGCAACATGCAGGAGGTCCAGGCCCGCGGCGGCCGCGTGGTGCTGATAAGCGATTACGACGGCGTGGCCGAGGCGGGCGAGGGCACGATCGCCACCATCACCATGCCCAAGGTCCACCCGCTGATCGCGCCGCTGGTCTACGCGGTGCCGGTGCAGCTGCTGGCCTATCACGTGGCGGTCGCCAAGGGTACGGACGTCGACCAGCCGCGCAACCTGGCGAAATCCGTCACGGTGGAGTGACGCGCGGCACGCGACGTTGCCCCGTCCGGCCATGGCCGGTATGACGCGCCCCACGGGCGGCCCATGTCGGGTCGCCCGCGCTGTTTCCAAAGGAGCTGGCCCCGTGTCGATCACCGCCCTCATGCCCGTCTATCCCCGCTGCGGGGTCAGGCCGGTGCGAGGCGAGGGATGCTATCTGATCGGCGAGGACGGGCGCCGCTTTCTCGACTTCGCCAGCGGCATCGCGGTCAACGCGCTGGGTCACGGTCATCCCCGGCTGGTCCGGGCGATCGCCGACCAGGCGGCGACGCTGATGCACGTCAGCAACCTGTACGGCAGTCCGCAGGGCGAGCGGTTCGCTCAGCGCCTGGTCGACCTGACCTTCGCCGACACGGTGTTCCTGACCAATTCGGGCGCCGAGGCGGTGGAATGCGCGATCAAGACCGCGCGCCGCTATCACCATGCCGACGGGCATCCCGAACGGCACACGCTCATCACTTTCTCCAACGCGTTCCACGGGCGCACGATCGGCACCATCTCGGCGACCGACCAGGCCAAGCTGCGCGACGGGTTCGAGCCGCTGCTGCCTGGCTTCGCCTACGCCCCCTTCGACGATCTGGACGCGGCGCTGGCGCTGGTCGACGACAACACGGCGGGCTTCCTGGTCGAACCGATCCAGGGGGAGGGTGGCGTGCGCCCCGCCAGCCCCGAGTTCCTGACCGGTCTGCGCCGCATCTGCGACGAGCGCGGGCTGCTGCTGGTACTGGACGAGGTACAGTGCGGCTACGGACGCACGGGACGCCTGTTCGCACACGAGCATTACGGCATCGTGCCCGACGTGATGGCGGCAGCCAAGGGCATCGGCGGCGGCTTCCCGCTGGGCGCTTGCCTGGCGACCGAGCGGGCGGCCAAGGGCATGGTCGCGGGCACGCACGGTTCGACCTATGGCGGCAATCCGCTGGCGTGCGCGGCGGGCGAAGCGGTGCTGGACGTGATGACCGAGCCCGGTTTCCTGGATCACGTGGCGGCGATGGGCAGCCGTTTGCGCCAGACGCTCGAACAGCTGATCCCCAATCACGACGGCCTGTTCGATTCGGTCCGCGGCACCGGCCTGATGCTGGGGCTGAAGCTGAAGTCGGACGCCCGTCGCTTCGTGGCCTTCCTGCGCGACGAGCACGGGTTGCTGACCGTGTCGGCGGGCGACAACGTCGTCCGCGTCATCCCGCCGCTGGTGGTCGAGGAAGCGCACATCGTCGAGTTCGCCGAGAAGCTATCGGCCGCCGCCCGCGTCTACGTGCCGGAGGCGGACGATTGATGCGCCACTTCCTGAACCTGTCCGACGCCGGCGCCGACGGGCTGGCCGCGATCCTGGCCGACGCGCTCGACCGCAAGGCGGCGCGCGCCGGCCGGCCCAAGGGCGCTCCCGACGCGGACGCGCCGCTCGCCGGCCGGGTGCTGGCGATGGTGTTCGAGAAGAACTCGACCCGCACCCGCGTCAGCTTCGACGTGGCGATGCGCCAGCTCGGTGGTCAGACGATCGTGCTGGAGGCCGGACAGATGCAGTTGGGTCGCGGCGAGAGCGTCGCCGACACCGCGCGCGTCCTGTCCGGTTACTGCGACGCCGTGATGATCCGCACCGACGACCATGCCAAGGTCGACGAGATGGCGGCCTATGCCTCCGTCCCCGTCATCAACGGCCTGACCGACCTGTCCCACCCCTGCCAGATCGTCGCCGACCTGCTGACGCTGATCGAGACGGGGCGGTCGCTGCCGGGGCTGAAGGTCGCGTGGCTGGGCGACGGCAACAACGTCCTCTACTCGCTCGCCGAGGCGGCGGGGCTGATGCGGTTCGACCTGGTGGCCGCCTGTCCCGACGCCTATCGCCCGGCCGAACAGGCCGCCGCCGCGGGCGCGCAGACGCGCGTCGTCGCCGACCCGGTCGAGGCGGTGCGCGACGCGGACGTGGTCGTCACCGACACCTGGGTGTCGATGGGCCAGGCGCACGCCGACGAGAAGCTGGCCGCCTTGTGGCCCTATCAGGTCAACGCGGAGCTGATGGCACGGGCCAGGCCGGATGCTGCCTTCCTGCACTGCCTACCGGCCCACCGCGGCGAGGAAGTGACGCCGGACGTCATCGACGGTTCGCAATCGCTGATCTGGCCGGAGGCGGAGAACCGGCTCCACGCGCAGAAGTCGATCCTGCGCTGGTGCTTCGGCCAGCTCGCCTAGGATTGGAACCTTGGGCCGCGCCTTCGTTGATCGGGGGGCGGGGGTTCCTACCTAGGGTGGTATCATGGCTTCCCGGACGAACTTCAACCTGCCCGACCTCGATCTCGACCGCGCGCTAGGTTTCACCATCCCGCACCGCCACGCGCGCGGGCGGTTGGTACGGCTGGGCCCCGCGCTCGACCGGGTGCTGGCCGCGCATAGTTATCCTCCCGCCATCGAACGGTTACTGGCCGAGGCGCTGACGCTGGCGGCGTTGATGGGCTCGACGCTCAAGGACCCCGCCGGCCAGCTGACCATGCAGACGCGCGCCGAGCGCGGCGTCGTCCGCCTGCTCGTCTGCGATTTCCGCGGCGGCGAGTTGCGCGGCTACGTCGAGTACGACGCGGACGCGCTGGCGGCGGTGCCAGTGCGTCCGTCGCTCGGCGACCTGTTCGGCCAGGGCTACCTCGCCATCACCTTCGATCTTTCCTCCAGCGGCGAGCGATACCAGGGCATCGTGCCCCTCGACGGCGAGACGCTGGCGGAGGCGGCGCAGAGCTATTTCGTCCAGTCGGAGCAGATACCGACATTGGTCCGCGTCGGCCTGGAACGCGACGGGGAGGGGCGCACGGTGTCGGGCGGCCTGTTCCTTCAGCACCTGCCCGAGGGCGAGGATGGGCGCGAGCGGTTGCATACCCGCCTGGACCATCCGGAATGGGAGCATGTCGCGGCTCTGGGCATCACCACCGAACCGGGCGAGCTGGCCGATCCCGCTCTGCCGCTGGAAACGCTGATCTGGCGGCTGTTCAACGAAGAGGACGAAGTCAGGCTGCTGGCGTCCACGCCGCTCACTCGGGGGTGTCGCTGCACGCCGGAGCATATCGCCGACGTCCTGGCAAAGTTTCCGGACGGCGAACGCGCGGCGATGGCCGACGCGGACGGCGTGATCCGCGTCGATTGCGCGTTCTGCGCGACCAGTTTCCCGGTGCCCGCGGTGCTGGCCGCTTAAACTGGCGTTAACCTTTCGGGTCTAGGGAAGGCTCACGTGCTTTCGGGCACGCTTCTCCCTCGGGGCCCAGAGGCTCTACTTTCGGGGGCCGTCGATACCGACGGCCCCCTTTTTATTGCGCCCGCGAAGGCGCGGCACTAGCTGCCCGCGGATGACGGACAGGAACGGATCGGCGCCCGCGGTCGCGCTGGTATCGGGCGGCCTCGACTCGATGGTCGCTGGCGCGATGGCGCGCGAGCAGGGATATCGACTGCTGGCGCTGTCGATCGATTATAACCAGCGCCACCGCGTCGAGCTGGAGGCGGCGGCACGCGTCGCGGGCGCCCTGGGGGCGGAACGGCACGTCGTGCTGCGGCTGGACCTGTCGGCGTTCGGGGGCTCTGCGCTGACGGACGACGTGGCCGTGCCCAAGGAAGGGGTCGGGCCCGGCATCCCGATCACCTACGTCCCTGCGCGCAACACCGTTTTCCTGAGCCTTTGCCTCGCCTGGGCGGAGGCGGCGGGCGCGCGGGACATGGTGATCGGCGTCAACGCCCTCGACTATTCGGGCTATCCCGATTGCCGGCCGGAGTTCGTCGCCGCCTTCGAGGCGCTGGCGGCCCTGGCGACCAAGGCGGGCGTCGAGGGGGAAGGCGCGCCGTTCCGCGTGCTGGCGCCGCTACAGCACATGACCAAGGCCGATATCGTGCGCGAGGGCACGCGATTGGGGCTGGACCTGAGGCTGAGCTGGTCGTGCTACGATCCCGCCCCGGGCGGGCTGCATTGCGGCCTGTGCGACAGCTGCCGCCTGCGGGCGCGGGGGTTCGCGGAAGCGGGCGTCGCCGATCCCACCCGTTACGCCGGCGCGCCCGCGTGATGAGCTACGCCGTCAAGGAGATGTTCCTGACCCTGCAGGGCGAGGGGGTGAACGCAGGCGCGCGCGCGGTGTTCGTCCGCTTCGCCGGGTGCAATCTGTGGACGGGCCGCGAGCGCGACCGCGCGACGGCCGTGTGCCAGTTCTGCGATACGGATTTCGTCGGCACCGACGGGGAGGGGGGCGGCCGCTTCGCTGATGCGGGCGCGCTGGCGGACGCCGCCGCAACGCATTGGGGCCCCGGCGCCGAACGGCGTTTTGCGGTGCTTACGGGTGGGGAACCGATGCTTCAGGTCGACGACGCGCTGATCGACGCGTTGCACGACCGGGGGTTCCGCGTCGCGATCGAATCGAACGGAACGCTGCCCGCGCATCCCGGCCTGGACTGGGTGTGCATCAGCCCCAAGGCGGGCAGCACCGTCGTTCAACGGACCGGTGACGAGCTTAAGCTGGTCTGGCCTCAGGCCGGGCTCGATCCCGCCGACCTCGAGGCGTGGCGGTTCGACCATCACTTGGTCCAGCCGCTGGACGACGAGCGGGCGGACGCGAACCGCGCCGCCGCCACCGCGCTCGCCCTGTCGCGGCCGCGGTGGCGCCTCAGCCTTCAGACGCACAAGCTGCTGGGGCTGCGCTGACGGCAGCCCCGCGTTTCAGCGCGCGGCGACCCCGACACCGGGCGCGGGCGGCCAGGTGCTCGCGCCGCAACGCTTGGTCACCCACTCCCCCTTCTTGTCCCAGCAGGCGGCATCCAGCCGCGGAAGCGGTGCCGCGCCCAGGCCATAGGCGACGTAGCGCGGGAAACGCTGCTCGCCGAAGGGGACCATGCTGTTGCGGAGTTCGCGCATCCGCGTCGAGGCCAGCGACCCGAACTCGCCCCGCTTGGTGAACACCGCGTCGCGGCCAATGAAGTGGGCGGTCTGGCAGAAGCCGTACTGGCCCGCCACCGTGCCGAAGCTGGCATAGGTGCGCGTGCCGTACTGGTCGAGCGCGGTCTGGCCGGCGGCCTTGGTCTTGCTGACGCGTACGAAATATTTGTTCAGCGTGTCGAACGCCCCCTTCAGCTCCGCCGAATGATCCTTCAACACGGCGTTGTAATTGCTGACGGTGAGCAGCGTCGGCTCGAACTGGCATTGCAGCGCCGCGACGTTCAGCGCGGCGCGCATGTTCCACACCAGCTGCGCGCGAATTTCCGCCGGGGTCGCGCCGGGCATCGGCAGGCCGACGCCGGGCTCGTTGCCCTGTACGGGTGCGCCGGTGATGTCCTGTGATTGGAAATAGAACTGCGCCTGCGCAGGCGCGGCCGCCATCGCGGCGGCCAGTCCGCCAGCCATCGCGGCGGCGATTCGATAGAACTTCACGTCGGCGTCCCTCCGGTCCCTGTATCCACAGGATAATCCGGGCGGGCCGTTCAGCCAAAGCAGCATTTCAACCGTTCGTCGCATCCTTGGCCCGATCGTCGCGAGCGTAACATTCATCCCGTGCAAACGATGGACGAACGAAAAGGGGCCGCCCGGATGCCGGGCGGCCCCCATCGATCAAACCGTTTACGGTCAGATCACATCGCGTTGGTGGTGGTCGTCGTGGTGGTCGAGTTCGACATCATGGTGTCGTTCGCCATCATGCCGCCATTATCCATGCCCATGGAGTCGTTGGCCATCATGCCGCCGTTGGAGGCACCGTCCACCGCGGTCATGTTGTCGGACATGGTGTCCATGCCCTCGGTGGAGTTCAGGTCGGTGACCATGGTGTTCTCGGTCGTGGTCTCGGTCTTCGGACCGCAGGCGGACACCGCCAGCGCGACGCCGGCGATCATCGAGCCGGTCAGGATCTTGGAGATGGTGCTACGCATTTGAGGCTCCCTAGATAGCGGTCTGGACGGCCGAATGGGCCGCATACCCGAACCGGGTTGAACGGTAGTGGGGTAACGCGCGAGCCTCAAGCCTCGATTTGTGCCGTGCAAGCCAGAGTATCGAGGAACGCTGGCAAGCCCAACGCCAGAGCCGCGTCGAAAGTTTCGGACGAAACGTCCAGCCCCAACGCCGCCAAGCTGGTGACGGGGTATTCCGCCAGCCCGCATGGCACGATGCCGCCGAAATGCGACAGGTCGGGCGACAGGTTCACCGAGAAGCCGTGCAGCGTCACCCATCGCTTCACGCGGACGCCGATCGCGCCGACCTTGGCTTCCGCGCCGCCCGCCCACGTCCATAGGCCGACCCGACCGGGCACGGCGTAGGCGTCCACCCCCAATCGTTCCAGCGTGTCCGCCAGCCAGCGTTCCAGCCCGTGAACGAAGCAACGCACGTCCCGCCCCCGCCGTCCCAGGTCCAGGACCAGATAGCCGACGCGCTGGCCGGGCCCGTGATAGGTGTGCTTGCCCCCGCGGCCGGTGGCAATCACGGGAAAACGCGGCGCCAGCAGGTCGGCCGCGTCGGCGCTGGTGCCGGCCGTATAGACGGGCGGATGTTCCAGCAGCCAAACCAGTTCGCGCGCCGTGCCGGCGGACACCGCGGCGGCGCGTTCCTCCATCGACGCCACCGCCGGTTCATATGCCACGGGGTCGCGATCGACCCGCCATTCCACGTCCTGATCCGCCATGCCATCGATGTGTGCGGGCGGCGCGGCGCTTGCAAGCGGGCTGGCGGCCGCTACCGTCCCCTGTTCATCCAACAGGGGACGAACGATGGCGCGACCGGTCGGTATCAGCCGGGTGTGGGACGAGACGACGCAGGTGCTGGCCGGTCGCGCGGGGCCAATCGCCGGGGTCGCCGTGCTGGCGTTGTTTCTGCCCCCCGTGGTCCAGGCGGCGTTCCCCGCCTTCGCCGGCATGGCAACCACTCGGGATAACGCCGTGGTGATCGGGCTGGCCTATATGCTGGTGTCGCTCGCGGCGACGGTGCTGGCGCTGTGGGGCGCGCTCGCCGTCCTGGCGCTGGCGTCGGACCCGTCGGTCGGCCCGCAACAGGCGCGATCGCTGGCGTGGCGGCGGCTGCCGCCGGCGATCGGGGTCGGACTGATCCTGGGGGCGGCGCTGGCCGTGGTCCTGCTTCCGCCCGTCTTCGCGCTGGCGGCGGCGGGCGTGAACGTCGCCGCCCTGTCGCAGGGGCAAACTATGGTGCTGCCCGCGATCACGCCCGGCCTGGCATTGTTCGTCGCCGTGTACGGTCTGGCGTTCGCGGTCGCGGCGTTGTGGCTGGGCGCCCGGCTGCTGCCGCTTCAGGCAACGGTGCTCAACGAACGGCTCGGCCTGCGTGCGCTATCGCGTACATTCGCGCTCACGCGAGGGTCGACGCTGCGGCTGGTAGCGGTGGGGCTGCTGTTCCTGCTCGTCGCGCTGGTGGTGACGCGCTCCGTGCAGATGGTGGTGTTCACCGTGGCGCGCGTCATGCTGGGGGCGGAACAAATGCCTATCGCCGCCTTTCTGGCCGGGATTGCGGCCGCGGCCGCCGGGGCGGCGTTGACCGCGCTCGCCTACGTGTTCGTCGCCCGGCTCTACGCGGCGTTGACGGACGCGCCTTGATGCCCCTCCGCTACGGCGACGTTCTGGCCCGCGCGTGGCGCATGTTCCGGCGGGACGGCGACCTGCTGCTTCGGGTGACGGGGCCGTTCGTCTTTCTGCCGTCGCTGGCGCTGTACCTGCTCGTTCCCCCGCCGCCGGCGCCCGGCGCCGACAGCGGTCGCGGCACCGCGGATGCGCTGGCCTGGGCCGAAGCCTTGAGCGGCTGGGCGTCCGCGCACGCCGGCTGGTATCTGCTGGCCCGCGTGATCGAGTTGATAGGAGTCGCCGCCGTTTACGGTCTCTACCTCGCCCCCGCCCGGCCGGACGCGGGCGATGCGCTGCGACGCGCGGTCGGCCTGCTGCCGCGCTTCGCGCTGCTGGCGGCGCTGATCGCGGTGCCCGTCGCGGCCGGACTTTTGCTTTGGGTGCTGCCCGGCCTTTACGTCGCCGGGCGGGTCATGTTGGCGGGGCCGGCCCTGTTGGCGGAGGATCGGACCAGCGCCACCAGCGCCGCCGCCCGGTCGCTGGCGCTGACGCGGGGCAGCGGTCTGACGCTCGCGGCGCTGGCGGGCACGGTGCTGATCGGCGGTTATCTGGCCGGGCTGTTCGTCGGCGAAGGGCTATCGGGCCCGGCGGGGATATTGGCCGCGGCCGCGGCGGCGGGCATCGGCTGGGCCGCGGCGATCGCGCAGGCGCTGATCGCCGTCGCCTGCTATCGCTCGCTGGCGAGCAGGGGTAGCTGAGGCGCGCAGTCGAGCGGTAACAGCCCCGACAATCTCGGGTCGGGAAAGGTTTCCATCGTCCGTCGCACCGCCCGGAACCCGGCGGCGAGGTAGAAGGGCAACGCGCGCGGGTGATCCAGCGTGCAGGTGTTGACCGACAGTCGCTCAACCCCCGGCCGCCACGCCAGCGCCAGCGCCTGGCCCATCAGCCAGCGACCGTGCCCCGCGCCCACCAGTTCGGGCACCAGCGCCAGATAAGCCAGTTCGGCCCGCCCGGGCTCCAACGCCAGTTCCAGCATTCCGACCTCGACGCCGCGCGTGTCGACGGCGGCGTAGACCTCGACACCCGGCCGACCGATCGTCTGGGCCAGTCGCGCGTCGTCCATCGCCAGCCGCGAATACCAGAGCCACTGCGCCCCCACCCGTCGGAACAGCGCGCGATAGCGTTCCGGCACCGGGTCGTGCCAGCGCGTCAGCCGCAGTGCTGAAGGGGGCAGGGGAGCCGGGCGCGGCCGTTCCGTCATCGCCAGCGTGGTCACGATCGCGGCCAGATGTCCCGGCGGAACGGGGTGCAGCATCGCCGCCTCAGTCCCAGGCGGCGAGCGGCGGCAGGCTCATCAGCACCGCGTCGATATTACCCCCGGTCTTGAGGCCGAACAGCGTGCCGCGGTCGTACACCAGGTTGAACTCGGCGTAGCGGCCCCGCCAGCGCCGCAGCTCCGCCACGTCCTCGGGGCCGAACGGCTCGTCCCGCCGCCGCCGCACGATCGCGGGATACACCTGGAGAAACGCTTCCCCCACTGCGCGCGCGAACGCGAAGTCGGCGTCGAAGCCGGTCTCCAGATGGTCGAAGAAGATGCCGCCCACGCCGCGGTGGACGTTCCGGTGGGGGATGAAGAAATACTCGTCCGCCCACGCCTTGAACCGCGGATAATGGCCCGGATCGTGCGCGTCGCAGGCGGTGCGCAGGGCCGTGTGGAAATCCTCCGTATCCCGTATCCGCGGCAAAGGCGGGTTCAGGTCGGCGCCTCCCCCGAACCACCGGCGCGTGGTGCACAGGAACCGCGTGTTCATGTGCACGGCGGGCACGTGCGGATTGGCCATGTGCGCGACCAGGCTGATGCCCGTCGCGAAGAAGCGCGGATCGTCCGCCGCCCCGTGGATGGTACGTCCGAACTCTCCCTCGAACGCGCCGCCGACGGTGGACACGTTCACGCCGACCTTCTCGAAGACGGATCCCTTCATCAGGCCGCGAACGCCGCCTCCGCCGGACGCCACGCCCGACGCATCGACGCGGTCCCAGGGTAGATAGCTAAAGGCGGCGTTCGAACCGGCCTCGCGCTCGATCGCCTCGAACTCGGCGCAGATACGATCGCGTAAGCTTTCGAACCACGCGCGCGCGGCGGCCTGTTCGTCGTCCAATTCGGTCATCGCCGCCGCCTTAGCGGGGCCGCGTCGTCCGGTCGATCAGGCGACGGGCGTTCCGGTCGCGGCCGCCAGCAGCAACAGCCCCGCCGCGCCCGCGGACGTGCCGCACAGCACATAGCCCACGCGCTCCAGCATCTTGGGGTTTGCGCGGCTGGCGCGGCGATTGCGCTCCGCGCCCGACAGAACAAAGCTGGTCAACATGCCGTAGGTAACGATCGCCGTCTCGAACACCTTGAAACCCCACCCGAATGAATACCCCTTCGAGTGAGAGCTATCACCACGGTGCTGCCGAATGGTAAACGGTGCGAAGCGGGACTTCGCGGCCACCGGACGATTGGATGCGACGGAGCGAGGCCGCGGGGCATGATGGCGGAGACGGAGGGATTCGAACCCTCGGTACGGTTTCCCGTACGACGCTTTAGCAAAGCGTTGGTTTCAGCCACTCACCCACGTCTCCGCGAAGGCCGGGGCCGGCTATAGCGAGGGGTGGCGCATCGATCAACGGTCGTACGCGTCGGTTGCCCCGTCGTCTCCGTTCATTGCGGGGCAAGCGCGCGCGGCTATGGAACGGGCTCGGCAGGGAGGGCCTTTATGTCGCGACGTTTGGGAAATTGGGCGGCGCCGGCCCTCGCGGTGGTACTTGCGCTGAACGGCGCGGGCGGCGCGGCCGCTCAAGTGCGGACGATCGATCCCAATCGCGCGATCGACGGCGACTTGGCCGGGCCGCCCCCGGCGGATCGTCCGCCGCCCCCCGCACCGCGCGACCCGGTGGAACAGACGGCCGACGTGCCGCCGCCGGCTCAGGATCGCACGCCCGCACCCGCCCCCGAGGCCGCGGCGCGCGCCGATCAGACCTACAAGCGCGAGGACCTGATCGCGGCGGGTGAGGACGTGTTCGGCAAAGGCGCCGCCGGACTGGCAGGGTTGGTGGAGCGCATCCTGAAGGATCAAGGCGAACCCAACGCCTATATCGCGGGCCGCGAGGCTGCGGGCGCGCTGGTGATCGGCGTCCGCTACGGATCGGGCGTGATGACGCACAAGGTGGAGGGGCAGCAGCCCGTCTACTGGACCGGTCCGTCGATCGGCTTCGACGTGGGCGGCGACGCCACCAAGGTGTTCGTGCTGGCGTACAATCTGTACGACACGGAGGAGCTCTACCACCGCTTCCCGGCCGCCGAGGGGCGGCTTTACGCGGTGGGCGGCTTCGCGGCGAGCTATCTGCGGCGCGGCAACGTGGTGCTGATCCCGATCCGGTTGGGCGTCGGCTGGCGGGCCGGCGTCAACGTCGGCTACATGAACTTCACGCACAAATCGCGCTGGTTGCCTTTTTAACGGGGGGCAAAGGGGGGCGCCCGACCGGACGCGCCCCCATCGGTCGGGTTACAGCCCGACCTTGAAGCCCGCGCGGAACGAGCGGCCATAGATGCCGACGCCGCCCTGGACCGGATTGTAGTTGTTGGCACCGTAGGTGACCGGGTCGATCGGCGGCAGGTCGTTCAAGACGTTCAGGACGTTGACGTAGAAGGTCGCCCGGTCGTTGATCTTGAAGCTGCTCGTCAGGTCAAGCGTGATGTAGCTCTTCACGTCGCAAGGCACGTAACGCGGGTTGATGAGGCCGCAATCACCCCGCTCGCCCCCCTGGTCCTCGGCGGACAGGTTGTAGCCGTCGAAATACTGGGCGGTGGCGGTGAACGAGAAGTCCTGGATGTTGAGCGTGTTCTGCCAGCTTCCCCGCCAGCGCGGCGTGCCCGACCCTGCCGTCAGGTCGAAATTGCCCAGCGTGCCCTGATATTCCTGCTTGGTGCCGTCCGCGAATTCGGTCGACAGCTCCAGGATCAGGCTGGCCTGTGCCGCCGAGACGAAGCTGATCCCGCCGCCGAAATCGAAATTGCCCGTCGCGCTGAAATCGATGCCCTGCGACCGGATGGTGTTGGCGTTGACGTAGCTGGCGCCGACGAAGCCGATGCGCGGGCGCGCGTTGGGGAAGCTCGGGTCCACCGCGTCGGGCGTCACGCTGAAGCCGTCGGGAATGGCCTGGCCGTTGTTGTACGCGTCGATCGCGGCCTGGTTGTCGGCGGCGGCGATGGCGTTGGTCTTCTTGATGTTGAAATAGTCGGCCGTGAACGTCAGCTGGCGGATCGGTTCAAAGATGACGCCCGCAGTGAAGCTGCGCGACTTTTCAGGGTCGAGGTCGGGCGTCGCCAGCGTCGTCTGACCGTAGGACGAGTTGCGGATATAGGCCGGGCAGGAGGTGAAGCTCGCCTGGCTGCACCCGTATTGTGCCAGGAACGAGTCCGGGTAGGTGGAGGCGGTGGCCGTCACGAACCCGCTGGTCGGCAGCGAATTGGCCTCGCCGAAGCTGGGGATGCGGAAGCCGCGCGAGTAAGTGCCGCGGATCGCCAGCTGGCGGAACGGCGTGAACTTCGCGCCGATCTTGGGCGAGAACGCGTCCTGGCCGCTGGAATATTTGTCGTACCGGCCCGACGCGTTGACCACGACCTGCTCCAGCACCGGCGCATTCAATTCGGCAAAGGCGGAATAGACCGAGCGGCTGCCGTTCACGCCGAACCCGTTCAGTACGAAATACCGGTCCGTCGGCCCGTTGAAGTCGTCGTTGGCGCTGGGCGAGTTGATCGATTCGTAGCGATAGGCGACGCCCAGGCCCAGCTGAAGCGGACCGCCCGGCAGGTCGAACAGCGACCGGCCCAGCGTCGCCTGCACCTGCGCCAGGTCCGATTCGGCGTTGGTGACGTTGTCGGGTGACAGGAAGGCGTTCTGCGCCGCCGTGTTGGCCGAGGGGTCGAGGAAGTTATACCGCCCCTGCGCGATCGCGGTCAGCAGGTTGTCGATGCGGACATAGCCCTGTTGCAACCGACGCAGGTCGGTGTGCATCCCCGTCGCGTCGACGGCGTAGTCCCATCCTTCGCCGAACGAGCCCTTGATGCCCAGGGCCGCGCGATACACGCGGCTGCGCGTCTCGTCATACTGGCGCAGCGAGGTCAGGCGGCCCAGCACGCGCGCGACCTGGCCCTGGGCCGCGAAGGGATTGCTGGGGTTGAGGATGCCGTTGGCGGCGTTGCAGCCCGTGTTCAACCCGTTGGCCGCGCCCACGCCGTTGGCGCACACGAACACGGGCAGCGTCAGCTGGAACGAGCCGGGCGCGAAGGCGCCGCCGGTGGCGCCGGTCGAGAAGCGGGGAAAGTTGATGCCCGCGTTCGCGCTGGCGCGGATGATGCCCAGGTCGCCCTGATAGCCAACGCGGCTCTGCTGGAAGTTGAACAGCGCATAGGCTTCGGCGTTGTCCCCGACGTTGACGGTGAACCGGCCCGATCCGCCGAACCGCTCGATCTTGGGGGCGATCACGCCGTCGTTGAACACCAGGTCATCCTGGCAGACGGTGGTGGGTGCCGACGCGTTGGCCGCGTTCGCCAGGTCGGCGGCGGTGAGCGAATAGGCCGGGCCGCGGGGGCAAGTGCCGGTCCCGCCCAGCGGCTGATAGCGGCCGAGCGCGGTGGTGTTCGTGGCGTCGAAGGGGCGGACGTACAGCCCCGCGCCGTTGTTGAACTGCGCCTCGGAGAAGGTGTAGTTGCCGTTGCCGTCCAGACCGTTCACGACGTTATTCGGCCCGCACACCCCGTCGTTGCAGATGCCGCGTCGATCGGACGAATTATACGGATATGGCCGGTCGCGATTGTAGAGCGGCGACTGGCGGACGTAGAAGCCGCTGACGTACGCGTTGTAGCCGTTGTCGTCCAGGTCGCCGGTGCCGGCGATCAGGCTGAGCCGCTGGTTCGACGCGTCGCCGCGGTCGGTGATCCCGGCCTCCACGCGACCGCCCACGCCCTTGTACTGGCGCTTGGTGATGATGTTGACCACGCCCGCGATCGCGTCCGCGCCGTAGCTTGAGGACGCGCCGTCGCGCAGCACTTCGATCCGGTCGACGATCTCGTCGGGGATCGTGTTCAGGTCGACGAAGTTGCGCGTGCCGTCGTCGGACAGCGGATAATAGGCCGCGCGCAGACCATCGAACAGCACCAGCGTCGAGTTGGTGGTCAGGCCGCGCAGCGACACGGCGGAGGCGCCGCCCGCGAACGCGCCGTTGGCGGTGAAGCTGTTGGTCAACGCCGGGCCGTTGTTGGACGTCAGCTGCTGAATGCCCTCCTGCACCGTCTGGACGCCGCGCTGGTCCAGCGCCTCCGCGCTGACGGTGGTGACGGGCGATGGGGTGGCCCGATCGGTTGTGCGCAGGATGGAGCCGGTGACGACGATGTCGCCCGTATCGACCGGCGGTACGTCCGACTGTTGCGGGGCGCCGGGGGCGCCGGGGCCGCCGGGGGCGTCCGCCGGGGCGGGGTCGACGGGGCTCTGCTCGACCGGCGTCTGGGGTTGCGCCTGTTGCGGGGTGGAAACGCTGGGCGACGCCGTCTGCGCTGCGGCGGGGGTGACGATACCGATCAGGCTGGCCAGCGCCAAGGCGGGATAGCCGACCCCGTGGCGCAACCGGGTGCGCGTCATGCCGATATGTCCGATCACCGATATTCTCCCTGCCGGACGAACGCGATCATGCGTACCTGCCCGTAATGATGCTACAGTGTTGCAGACCTAGTCGGTTTTGTAATCAAGTTTGCGCCGACGCGAGCGTACGATTCGTCGCAGTTCCGCCACGCTTCAACGACAGGATAACTGACTAAAAGCCGTTGCGGCCTCAAACTCCACGCAGGTCACGCCCCGGCGATACGGCTGTCTCGCGCCGTGTCCCGCATTCGCAGGTACACGATCAACGACGCTCCGATCATCGCGGTGACGTACCAATAGAAGCCCCT
>Ga0325401_1000172_pt1 | contig 41424 bp, 18 predicted proteins | sample PopdelMetagenome_FD_205666 | JGI IMG/M metagenome (GOLD analysis project Ga0325401, IMG submission 205666) | Populus deltoides microbial communities from Bellville, Georgia, United States - Xylem-PdKOR-R2 | ecosystem: Host-associated > Plants > Phyllosphere > Stem > Wood/Secondary xylem | place...
TAAAAAATTTACAGGCACACATATATTGACAAGCTTTATATATTTATCCTTTTTAAGCTTATTTACTTCATTAATTGAATCAACATTATTGAATATATTAATAAAAATATACTTTTAATTTTTTTTTAAAAAAAGTCCACAACCACTTGTGAAATATTTGCTCGTGATATATATATATATTTTATATTTATATATATATATATATATATATATATATATATATATATATATATATATATATATATATTCAATCTCAATTTATTTAAACAAGCTTTAAGTATTTATATGTATTTTTTTTTTGTTACAGATTTGGAGATTTATTTTTTATTCAAGTCTTGCCGCATAGGATGATGACTTATTATTTTATTTTTTGATATTTTAATTGTTTTTTTTTTACTAGGATTTTAGAATTTGTTTACTAGGTGGACATAATTATTAGGTCTGTGATACCACCAAATAGGATAACATGTCAATTTGTCTTTTTTATTTTGCATTTATTTAATAGTCATATTTTTACTTCAATTTAAATTTACAAGTATTTTTTTACTGTAATTTTTTTGAATTATAGTGCAATTGGTCTGTACTAATAATAATAATAACATCATACAATTTTACTAGTATCCAAAGCGAAGAGCCACCTAGAAAATAATATTAAAGAGCACAATTGTTGGTTACGAGAGATGTAACTTAATTGATCGGGTTTTAAATTTATTTTTTAAAAATTATTAATTTGAGCTTCACAAACTTTAAAATTACTGGAGATTTATATAATCGTTAACTTTAAAATCCGTGAAATTATTCAAAATACACACAAACTAACTTAAATATTTATTTTAATAAATAAAAAATAAAAAAACATAATTATCACGAGGTTGGATCTTTTAAAATACAAGAAAGTCAAATTTACTAGTCATTACATTATTGAATCTAGCTGCTAGATATATTTTGGATAAATTATTTTTGATAAAAACCTAAAATAAAATTTTTTAATTAAAACTAATCTTGCTAAATTAAATTTAATTAAGTTAATCACATCATAAATTAACTTTCTAGTAGATCTAAATTTAACAAGTGGATGTCTAAAAGTCTAAAAAAAAAGGGTATGATATATCGTCATGCTGGATTGCTGAGTTTAATTAACTATTCTCCAGAGTTGAAAAGGTCCCCCATCTAACCCACTTTCAAAGGGTCCACACCAGCAGATGTGACTTGTTAGTTGATCTAAACTCACAATCAGACAGACACGTGGTGATGCCTTAGTGGAGAAAAGGCCAGTATATGATGGGTTTTTCAGCGGACCCAACGCGGGAAAGTAGGTATAAGGGACCCACACAAGAACCCTTTTGGATGAAAACCAACTGTGGCGTACGTGCACACCTCGTAGAGCTGGCTATAGAATAGATTGAGATTTGAGAGAATTCTTTTTTATGATATATAATGAGTTTTTATATGCTAATTAACTAATTAATTAATTAATTAATATGATCACAAACTGGTTCTATTGAGCGGCACAGAGCCGTTTAACATGTACGAGTACTAAAACAGTGTCTATGAATTCAATTGACTTTCATTTACTTCCACCACCATTTATATTTTTTTAATTATCAAATCGGTTTTTATTATTAAAATTTAAAAAAAAAACACTTCTCAATTAGTCCGGCTTTTTAATTAAGACCAAGAATTTTGTTACTTCAACAAAGGGAGTGTTAATTACTGATAATTAAAGTCATTATATTTAACAATGAATGTATTCTATATATATATATATATTTTACTTTAATATTAGTATATCAAAATTATAAAAAAATTAAAATTAATTAATTTAATATTTAAGTTGAGTTAAAGTAAACCGTCAATACTAGAATATCTCTAGCTTACAAAATATCAATTTAATATTTTTTTTCAGGTGAAAAATAATGTAAAAAGCAAAAGTTAATATAATGTCAAAAAATCACTTAAAATATAAAGATTGGGACAAGACAAAACAAATTGAAAGTTTGGGGACTAATAATGATGAATTATAAATGTGGGAGTCAATTTGGTCAAAAATTAAAAGGACTAATAAGTTTGGGGACTTAATTAAACTTTGAATTAATTAATTAATACAATCAAGAGCTTAATTGAAGAAATACCAAAGTTTTAGGATGATTTGGGTCAAAATTACAAGAAATTAAAGTTTAAGGACCAAAGTAAATACAAGGTGATATCATAAGGGGTTAATTGATTTTTCCAGAGGTAATTTTGAAAGAATTAAAAGTTGAAGAGGTAATTTTCTAGGGTTAAACAAATTTGGGTGAACCTTTTAAACTCAAGTTAATCCCTTAAAGTCGCAAATCGTTAAATTTCACATCTAAGCTCAACTAAGAAGTTTAATATAAAACAAATTTAATGTTAAAGGATGAAATAAATTAATTTAATTAAAAAAATATTTTTAAAAGAGCAGGATCTAACAAATAGTACAAAAACAAATTAAGGCAATACTAGGTCAATTTAATGTTGAAGGATGAAATAAATAAATTTAATCTAATTTTAAAATTTTCCTTTTAAAAGAGGTAGATTTAGCAAAGACAAAAAAAAATCTCAAGGCAACTCGTGTCACTCTCAAAAAATCAGAAAATTCTCATCTAAATTGGAAAAAAAATACCAGATGATAAAACCAAAAAAACGATATTAAAAAAGGAATGAAAAAAATCAAGCAAATTCGGGCGAATCTCCTAACCTCAAATTAATATCTCAAACTCGCAACTCGTTAAGCTCTAGACTCGTTCTCAATTAAGAACACCTGACAAATTTAATGTTGATGAATAAAATCACAAAATAAAATCAAACTAAAAAAAATTAAAGTTTAACAATTCGATAGAGAAAAAACACCCAAAGAGAATGAAATCGAAAAACAAACTGATTCTATATACCATTTTAAATACAATAAATAGAAATTAAAAGAATGGAGACCAAATTAAACATTTGAAAAAATCCATGGGGGATGAAATTGAAAAAAAAATCTAATTTTATAAATTATTTTAAATAAAAAAAATACTAATCAAAAGACTAGAGATGAAATCTGGAAAATAAAAACTAAAGGGCTGCATTGAATTTTGTAAGGACCAAATTTCAAAGATAAAAAAAAATCATTTAGGGATGAAATTAAAAACAATTTATTTTTTTATATAAATTACTTCAAATAAAACAAATACTAATAAAAAAACTAGGGATCAGATCTGAAGACAAAACTAATTAAAGGTCTGCATCGAATTTTTTCTATGAACAACATGCTTTCCTAGGATGAGAGAGAAAATGAGAAAAAAAGAAGAAATGATAGTTGACGGCGAACCAGAGGTGGAGAAGGAACATACACCGCCTCGTCAGGTAGGCACCACCAAAAAGATTCCATCACTGTCTTGAAAGCCATCATTTGGCTACATATCTTGGTCGTACGCACTGCCACAAACTTTTTGGAGCCCCATACGCCTCTATTCTAATAATTTAAATTATATTATATAACTAGTAAAAGACATAACAACTCCTCCTTCAATTCAATAATTATCCAAAAAACCAAAAGGAAAATACATAAATGCCCTTGCACACTTGTTTCTTTTTTTTTTTTGTCTTCCAATGGTAAGTTCGTGAATTCATTGTACAATTAAATCTGAAATGCCAAAAATACTCCTAAGTAATAGGTATATGTCATTTTGCTTTAAGAGTAAAGAAGTCATTATATTGTGCCAAAAATTTATGTGAAGACCAGTCTATCCCCAATGAATTCAGCAATGTCAATTGAATTCTCGTGAAAATACAAAAACACCCTGAAAACAATCTCTCAATTTATGAAGAAGAGCTCAGACGTCACAACATTGTTCTAATCCACAGTATTATGAGTCTAAGGCCATGATAAAAGACTGATGCTTTTTAGTTTTTTTTTTTTTAATATGTCAATGTAATCAATTTGATCTAATCGTAGCTCAATTCTGTAGGTTGTGGTATAACCTATTATCTCTTTCTCTCTCATATCATTTACCCATTAAATTAGGATTTTTTAAAAAAATAAAAATAAAACAAGTCTTAAAAACATTTTACGAACTCATACAATTAATTATTTTTAGAAATAACCAAGAAGCCCAACCAATTAAAACTAAAATTAATAGGTTGCGTTATATAAAAGAAATAACATAGCCAACTATCTAAAATTTTAGAAGCTTTTTTCCTTTTATTTTCCTCTTTTTACTTCTCCTTACCAAAACAATCCCTTTCAATCTTGAGTTTTTTTAGATCTTAGCACAGGAAAAAAGAAATTAGTAAAATAATACAACCCAAAAAATATGTAGACATCTAGCACATTTAATGAAGTCGCAGATAACATATGTGATGCATCTACGACTCGATGAAAAACTCTAAAGACATTCTTCAGCCATTAACTCTTTGCTAAAAATAAAAAATCATAATTCACACAATTTAAATAACCAGTTTTTCAGTCTCAAAACACAATTCACATAAGCAATACATAACATCTTCAATCCTAATTAACAAAATTATAGACGGTTAACATAACATAACATTTTATTAAAATTAATCAAATTATGCATCTATTCATAATTCTCAAAACATATAATGTAACTACATCTAATAATCGCCTCGGCTCATGGAAGGGCCTGAAGCGCTTATGGACGGGTCTTGAGCACCACCCAAACTCGTCCGACTTGAGGACGAGTATGTAACATCCGTGTAGGGGTGAGGAGGACCAATATCATCTCAGCTCTAACTCAAACATTAAACTCACACTTCTATCGCTACAAATTAGTTCACCAACATAACGAGCTTGACTGATCCTGGTTTGCATAATCCTTAAAGTAATTTCAACTTTTATTTCAAGCATATTTTAGCAAAGTTGATCATATAACATTTTAAATAACTTGTTAAGAGATATATCTAATGGAGTAGTTAGGAACTCATGTCTTCTTCCATTATAAGTGATATCATTATCGATATTGATAATATTAGCACCATGGAAACATAATAATCTAGAATTACCAAACATTATGTCAAACAACATAATAAAACACAAGTCTAATTTATTAATATTGTGAGGTTAATAAAAGTACATAATTTATCAACAAAACCATAACGATAACATAATCGACGAAAACCTAAATTCATAAATTAATCAGTGAACATATAAATTCATTAAATTTCACCATCATAGCAACATTATCAACCCAATTCATATATTTGATAGCTAAATATCTTATTTTATACCTAATTTGGTATAATCCCTAATTTAACCTAAATAAACCATAACTTTAACCTTATTTCACAATCAACAACGACCCAAAATAATTAATTATTTTATAAAATAACATAATTATCAACTCAAATTATATCTAATTAACCTAATTATAAAAAACCCCTATTTTTTTTTAAAAAAAATCCCTAATTCTAACCTTAGCATTTTTGTTAATCAAATGAACATAAATCACATCAAATTGATAAAGGAAAAGAATTAAATATAACTCTAAGTGTAGAATGTGGATGGTGGTGACCGATGATTATTGTTTTGGTAGGAAATAGCTTGATCCATGGTGGAGAGAGAGGGGGGGTGGTGATCTCATGCTAGAGAGAGGAGGGTGATCTCGTGGTGTTTTAAGTGTGTTTCACGATGGGAAGAGAGAGGAAAGGAGGTTGCTAACGATGGTTGTGAGGGGAAAGGCAACTAACTGTGGGGAGAAAAGGGGGAATAAAGGGAGAAAGGGAAGAAAAGGGCTAAAAGTTTTAATTTCATATAACACCACAAATGACATATTCAACTTACATATTCCAGATGAAAATTGTGAAATAAAAGTCACGTATGCTATTTGCAACTCATAAGTTGCAGATAGGCTTTGCAACTTATTAAATTATATTATTTCTCTAAATATTTTCTCACCATGTTAGTTTACTATTTTATTTTTTTACTTTGCTAAAAACCTAAACAACTCTCCCATCTTAGACATTTGTTTCCTTTGTCTCCTTCCACCACCAAACCGCCTCCTTTTCATTGACTCACCTATAAAAAAATTATTGGAAAATGTGTTGTTTTTCAATTTATTTCATTTGCAAAATATTTTCGTTGATTATACTATTTTTTTTAAAATCTCTTCATTCATTCCTAAAACTGTTTTTCTTTCATAAAGCCCATTTATAAACAATAATGGGCTAGGCTTAAATAGCAGTCACTGTTCCTTTGAGGTTTAATCGACTCATTTGATCACAGAGGCTAAGCTGACTAATTGGGGATAACACGTGGCACCATATGAGCGTAGAAGGGGAAAGAAAAAAGATAAAAAAAAATAATGAGTGTAGAAGATATTATCATGTATAGTTTGCAAAGATAATATTAAATTTTCAAAACAAAAAAATCTTTTAACTATCAAAGACTTTCCAATAAATTTATTTTACTCAAAGATAAATTTAAGTTACATGTATATAAATTTAATTTAGTTTATATATAACATCAATAAATATAACTAATTACAAAAATATCAAGTAAATAGGTGTTAACTTATATAGTTTTTCAAAGTGCTTTTTGCTTGAAAATATATCAAAATAATTTTTTTTATTTTTTAAAAATTATTTTTGACATCAACACATCAAAATAATCTGAAAATACTAATAAAATATTAATTTGAAGTAAAAAAATAATTTTTTTTAATTTTTCAAAATGACTTTTGAAACGCAAAAATAAACATGACCATATTAATTAGTCTTCAACCTTTAAGATTTTGTTAATTAACTGAATTGGTTCTATTTAGCCATAAGATAATTGAGATAAAAAAAATATGAGATAATTTTTTATTTGATTATCGTATAGTATTTAATTATTGTTTTGAGATAAAAGAGCTAAAAAAAATTAAGATAAAAGGAACATATTTTTTATCCTTTTTATTTTTGAAATGATAAAAATTCATTTTAAAATTATTTTAAAGATATAAAATTAATTCTAATCTCTCAAAATATATAAATTTTTATCCCTTACATATATGTCACTTTTACTCTAGAATACAAACCTAATACAACCTAATAATATAATATAAGGTTGATTTGACTTAATCAATAATTTGATTGATTAAGGATAACATAAGAGCAAATAATGAAACTAATTTTGCTTAATTCTAAGTTATAAAACTTCAAATATGGTTAAAAACAAAAGAATGGTCAAATTGTATCTTGTTTGACAGATTGTATATGTTATTGTAATGAGTAGTTTTAGATGTGCAAATGGCAGAATTGGGTGTTCTTTCCTTCATTAAAATTGTAGCTTTGTATCTTATCTTTCAGACGAGATAAGTCATACCCAAAACCGAGTATTATAACTTTAGTTATGATTTAAACATTAAACAATATTCTTGAGTGACTACGTTAAATTGGCTAGGATTAGCCAACCTTTAGAAATTATGAGAATGGAATTATAATGGATTGTATGATATGGTATTCCTGTTGTTATAGAAGAGGCCACGAGATATATACAACAACAGGGAACCACTACACGCGCTTAGGCATCAGGTAGATGCTTTGAACCTTATAACTTTTAATTTAACAAAGTTTATTACATCATGTAATTGCACCATTTTTTTAATGCAGTATGTCCTTGTTTTGTTTATGATGTGTGGAGGAACTAGTTTTGAGCGGAGGAATTAGCTACCCGGTAATAGGACTATTATCTGATTTTGGGCAAATGAACTATTTACCTGATGATGGGGCTAGTGTTGGAAATGGGCTAATTGTACTAGTTGATCAGATAATTATTAAAGGAATGATCATGAAGGAAAAAAAAGTCTAAGTTATTTATGTCATTATCTGCTAAATTAATTTTAGGTACCTCATAGCCTTGCACACACTAGTATCTAGTTAGAATATTTTGTGTTAAAGGAAAAGAAAAGGAGAAATGTATTTTTGGAAGGATAAACCTTTGCATTGTAAATATTCGATATGTAATCTAATGTTGAATTGATGTAAATTGTAATCATTTTGGATGGTTTTCTTATTCGGTTCATGAGTGATAAAATTAAGTTGTTAGTACATTAGACTTAGTTACTCTATGCATTTGTTATGTAATTTTCTTAAGGATATATTTGATATGATTTTGAGTTTTTATTTCATAATGATACCATATGAATTTTTTTATTTAATTTTCTTTTGATTGATAATGAAATATTGTGATGTATAATGTGATGTGATTGAAATTTGGATTAAAGATATTCTAATATGATGAGATGTCGTGTTGGGCGAGTCTAGGATGATTGGGCTCCATAGTAACATAAAAATAAAATAAATTATGGAGAATGAATTTATGTTGTTGTTATTGTTGATAACCTAGTACCAATATTTATGGGAAACTCTCTCGGATTTTTGATATAAGAAAATTATATTTTTATCTTGATTGAGTTACTAATCATGTAATCAATCGACTTCAAATTAAAAGGTGTTACATGTTGGATAATTAGTTAAGCTCTTAGTTATAATAATTTGATCCATTCTCTTTGATCAAAGTGGCTGAGAACTTGTACTTGGTGCCTTGTATGCCAAGGTAGCTGATGGCTAATACATACAAAAGCCATCTTTGGTGAATTTGGAGACTCTCTTATGCTTAAATATCTTTTTAAGAGTAAAAACAATAATATCTTAGAGAGAAACTCTGAAAATAAATATCGCACGTCAGAAAATCCGCGTGACGTCGGCTGGTGATTTTTCGTTTGTTCGTTTGATTTGATTGGTTTGTTGGGAGTCGCCACCTAGTAATTTATTAAAGGCTACTAGGAAACCGGATGTACTGGTCTTGTCAGAAATTCACGGATAAGGGACTGGTTGTGGTTAGGAAAGGTATTAACACCCCTAACACACCCTACCTGAGGTAAGCTGCTTCGTGAATTTGATATATTTAAAGAAGTTTTAATAATTGTTTTTTTCATCGGATATTAGAAATATAACTTACGTATAAGTTAATAATTTTGAACCGTGAGCAAATCAAAATATTAAATTCTTCTTTAATCTTTACAATTTTATCATAAATAAAAACATCCATAAAAAAAAACATACAAACACACACGTACACGTACACTTTCACTATATTTTTTCTTTTTTCTTTTCCTTTTCTTTTTAACATCCACATTACAAAATTATAAAAATTTAAAACTAAACACAAAAAATTACATTCAACAATTTAAAAATTACAAAACAACCTTTAAAAACTCCAGGAATTGCAAGGAAGTCCTTCTGGAACCGGAGGAACAGTGGCGGCGTGTCTTCCCACGCGCCCCACCGGTGGCGGCGCGTGGCGCAAAATGGACGGAAATTCTCAGCTTCTTCTCCCTTTCCCTTCCTGCACCGACGTTGGCAACCTCTGTCACCTGAAAAAGGAACAAAACGCAACAACCAGCTGTTTTAATCTTCTTTCACTGTTTTCGGATCTGCCTCTCTCTCTTCTTTAGATCTGCTTCACTGCAGATCTGTTCTTCTGTGAGTTTTTTGTCTCCCTCTCCGCTTCATGTCGTTGGTAGGAGGAAGGATGGTTGCTGGTCGGTAGGCGGCGCCGTGTTCCGGTTGCCGGTGGTGGAGGTGCCTGCTGCTGTGTGGCTTGGTGGAGGCCGGTTCTGCGAAGCTGCTTCTCCATTGCTGTTGGTAGCTGGCCGAGGGAGTGTGGACGGCGCTGCTGGGTCTGTGGGGGTTTCTCTCCGATTGGCTTTCCCAAGGCCACGGGAGGCGGCGGTTGGAGAGGGTGTCAACGGACGATGGAGAGAGTGGAACCGGCTGGGAGAGGGGAGAGGAAGATGGGGCTACGGTGGAGGCTGATTTGTGAGGGGAGGCTGGTCTGGTTTGTATTGGCAGAGAGCAAGGGAGGAGGGTGTTCGGTGATGGTTTTGTTTTCCAAGGGAGCGGCGGCTTGGAGAAGATGATTGGAAATGGGGTTTGAAAGTGAAGCGGGGGGGGGGGGCGGCCGGCCTTTGTGAGCAAGGAAAAGGAGGCTTCCGGCCGCCCCTGTTCTCTCTGAATTTTTTTTACAGGGGCTGTGAGTGGCTGCCCGGGTAGGGAGGAGAAAGAAGTATGGTTTTTAGGGTTTGTGTGGTTTAGGGTTTTTTTTGGTTTTTTCTATTTTTGAAAAATTACCCTCCCTTTTTGTGTGTGTTGAAAACCAGTATTTATAGGCAAAACTATTGCTGGATTCTCAAACTTAGTCCCTCAACTTCTTTTTTTTTGTAAATTTTGATTTTTCTTATTTTTTGGATTTTTCTTATTAACATCGTTTCGAGTGAGGAAAATCGGTACTTTTTAAAAATAACGCGTTAAAAGTTGAGCGCGTTCCAAATATCTTTGAAAATTTAAATTCTTTTGAGACGATGCTAAAAATTCTAAAAATGATGCAAATATGTTAAAAAAAGTATTTTTTTGGATTTTCGATGTTTTTCTCTATTATTGGATTTTTCTAAAAAATTATCAAAACATAGTCAAAAATTGGGTAGCAACATAAATATACAATAAAGAATAGAGATCGTGAACCTGTGTTTGAAGGATTCTATCTAGTGATATATATGCCCCATGAGTCTTGTTCTTTTATAGAGAAGAGGGGTTGAAAAGTAATTTTCTTATGATAGCACAAATAAGGGATAAATATTCTATACACATCATTTATGAGGGATAAATACCTCTTACACATTATTAACGAGATATCAATATTCCTTACATATCATTAACATTGATGGAAATATCGTAGGTCTTGAGAAGACTTTTATAAGCTAAGAGGTGTTGAGAGATGAATATCTTTGACCTTAACATTTTATGTTGAAGATTACAAGAATAAACAAACGAAGTCTTGTAATGTAAACCCTAGGTGTAAATTTGGCGTGAAATTGAAGAAATATTTTAAATCGGATAAAGAAAATAAAATGAATGATGTATGAATTTTGATATATAGGACACAAATATATATTAAGGGTAAGGATACGAAAATTGATCTGAAATCATCGCTTATAATGTTGGTTAAGAAACATAAACCTAGTATAACTCAGGAGTTCCATAAAATTTATAAAGGAAATGTATAAGGAAATTAAGCAAATAAAATATGAAAAATTTAGGGATTTGATACTTGCAGTAAGGGAAAGGATATGTGTAACATCCCCCATTTCGGGATAAAAACAACAATCTCATTTCCACTGAAAAAACAGAGTAATATATATATATATATATATATATATATATATATATATTATTTTCGTATTAAAATCTACCGAAATTTCAACGGAGTCCCCCTTATATCGGAAGGTCCCAAGTTATCGGCATGTAACCTGTTTACACTTCTAATAACTCGCATCTCATAACTTAAATCCCGACCCAATCATCCCGAGTTTCAATTTTCACAAATATTCTCACACCTATCGACCACAATATTTATGATATACATTATATAATAAAATATCATTATAGATGGATAAAAGAAATATAAATACATAGACATGAAATATGGTTATATTAACTACAGAGTTAAGTTCATTCAATCAAGTTTAAACATTAATTATACAAATTAAGTTATACAAACATTTTCATGTTTACAAAATACAATGGTATACCCCCTATAACCTAAAATACAAGAAGGGAACATAAGCTAGGATCTACTTTTGTCGTGCATGCGATGATCCTGAAACAAAATACATATTATTGAAAGGTGAATATCACATAAATATAACAACACGAATATCTAACAATTTCAACAGGGTAACATGCATTTATATTTTGTTCACTTCTCCCTTCTGGTTTTCATTAGAATCTCTTCTTTATTCAACTATTAATAACTGTTCCATCTACCACTATCAACCTCCATTCCAGACTTTATAAGATCAAACATTATTATTTTTGTTTAACACATTACCGATACCAATTTCACTTGTATCATCATCATCACCCCGTAGGAGTCGATGCAAGGTGATCCCCTTACCCGGGATCCTAACATACACTAAATGTATGCTAGTTTACACCTCAAATCACACTTCTCATATTTCATTTGTCAGTGATAATTTCATCACTTAGCAATTTACACAACAACCTCTCCCCGTGAATACACATACATTCAGTAATTCACATTTCACATCGGTAATATTGTCTAACCTCTAAAATAGTCAAAATTGCTCATCAACAAACGTTTATACTGTTACTATCCAATTGTTACTGTCTTGTTTTTGAACTGTTATTGTCTGATCTCTCCTCAGATTTTTAACTATATCTGGAGTTATAGAACTCTAATTCAAGCAAGATTAGTCTCGTTGGAAAGTTCTCTGAATAAAAGAGAACCCAGTTCTACCTCTAAGATAGTCAAAATTGCTCATCAACAAATATTTAGACTGTTACTATCTCGTTTTTGAACTGTTACTGTCTGACCTCTCCTCAGATTTTTAACTATATCTAGAGTTATAGAACTCAAATCTATAATTTAACATCCAGGCATCAATTCAAAATCGACTTTAAAATGACTCATAAGACCATATTTAGAATATCTTACCCGGTACGAATCAAGGTCTCGATCCCTCATTTTCTTTCTAATGACAGCCGACCTTCCCCTCTTCTCTTCTTATTCATTTTTTTTTTGTTAATCCCTTACCCACCAGTGTTTGTTCTACCTATAACCCTTAATCTTGGATGGGTTCTTGAATTTTGGTGTTTCTCTCTTGATTTGTAAAAATGGATACCCAAAAACTCCCTCTCTTATTTCTTCACAATAGTTTCAGATTTGTTTTTGGTAAGAAGAGAAGTATTTATGCTCTATAATTATTCTTATTTGCATTTAGGCCCTATTTTCTTTAAGTGTATTTGTTTTGCCCCCATTTCTTTTTAGTTTAGTTTATTTTCTTTAACTTAATACAACCTTAATTTTCTCGGGATTTATAATATGGACCTTTGAAATTCAGAAAAATGGTTAGCAAATAAATTTTAAAACACAAGTGCGAAAAATGCTTGAAAAATAAAAAAAGTTCAAAATGTGAATTAAATTTAAATGGAAGTGATTTATAAGGGAAGAAAGGTACTGGGGTATAAATTAATGAATTTTAACATCGCCTGTTGAAAATTGATATTAAAAATATACTGGGACGGGGGAAATAATACATGAGAACTATAAAAATTACTATATGAAGGGGCATAGTGGGAATTTGACAAATTGTTGCCTATATAAGGCTTGTTATGGCTGACCATGGAGAATAGAGAAGAAAGAGAGGGAAAACTCCATTTTTGTTTGAAAATTCTTGAGAAATCTAGAGAAATACAAGGAAAAAGAAGAGAGTTAATGATACTAAGGATTTAGGCAACAAAATCCTTTAGATTTAAAGTGTTTTGAGAGAAGAAATTTAGGGATAGAGTGAGGAGAAAGTGGTGGCAACAACAAGCAAGGAAATCAAGGTGGAAATCCTTGATTGGTTAGTAATTGGAGCATAGATTACTCTTTGGTAAGGTGTCCCAACATCTATTTAACAAGTTCTTACAATAATTTTTAAGTTTCCATTGAATTTTTCATCAAATTAAGATTAGGTTTTATGATGAATTTTGAGGGAAATGAGAAATTGAATTGAATTGATGTTTGTGACATAGAATAGGGTTAAAATGAGTTGAAATAACATGTATTTTTGAAAGAAAAGTTATAGCTCCTTACTATATATATGGCCGACAATTGATGTAGGAAGAAAAAGGGTGTTTTATTTGAATCTTTAACTTGATGATGTGTGTTTATATGAATTAAAATGATGAGAAATACATGAAGGAATGACAATGAAAGTGTTAAAGAGGGTTGAGAAGAGTATTGATTGATAAGTTAATGAAATTGGGCAAGCTAACTATTAGAAGGTGTTTCTGGTAACATTATAATGTATATAACATGGAAAAGAATTGATTTTGACGAGAATGAGTTAAATTGATGAAGTATGAATGTTTACAAAATTGTCGATGAAACTGGACAATTTCATCTCTTGGTCTTCCAGAGGAAATACGAGCATGGAAATGGGGGAATTTGGACTAGGTCTGTTATAGAAATTGTAGCCTTAAATGTTAGCTATCTAAGAAGGTCGAGACAAGTCCTACTAGACAATTAACCACTGTCTTAATAACGGGTAGTTTTGAGGGCTTTAAGAGCAAAATTGGATTCTTCTCCCTCAGTGGATTTATAACCCTATGGTTTAGATTTTCAAGGGATTAAGTCACACCCTACACTGAACTATATAATGTTAGTTATGAATGAAAAACAAAACAGTGCTCAAATAAGGGAATTACACCGATTGTGATGTAGGTTTGCATTTTGTTAAAGAACATAAGGAAAAAGATTTAATGGGAGCATAAATTTAAAGAAATAGGGATAATAATGAATGAGATTATTAAAAATGAATTGTATAGATTATTGATTTAGAAGGAATAAATGCTTGTGAGTAATGACGTGGTATACCTGTTAATATAGGGGGAGCCACAAGACCCAAATAGCAGCCGATGACTACCAATCAAACTTTTAAGTAAGTACGTGCCCAACACCTATAGATTTTTATTTTCTACCATTCTAAATTTTCTAGGTATGTAAGTGATTTGAACTTGATAATCTATGTATATGATATGAATTTGGTAGTCTATATCTATGTGATCGGTATGAATGGAAAGTTGTGATGACATTGATTAGCTATCTTGGAAATTTGGGATAAATAATGGTATCAATGGGGTTTCATTGGTGCCAACATTCCTTAAATTGATTAGTCGATCCTGGGTAATTGGGTGACTAATGATGTTTGTAAAGATTACTAACATCGGCATGATTACTCTCGGTTAAGGAAAAAAGATAAGTTGATTAACTATTTTGGGTTGGAAGTAGTTAACGATATCAATGGGTCGCATTGGTATCAAAAACCATTTCTAGTGTGATTAGCTACTCCAGATAAGAAGGCTAATAATGTCAAGGGTTCTTCATATTGACAACTTAGATGGTAAACGAAATGTGGATAAGAATTGATTAATTATTCCCGGGTAGGAATAATAAATGATATCAATTGATTTTATTGATATCGACACTTGAATGAAATTGATTAGTCTAACCCGGTAATGAAAGACTAATGATACTAATGAGATTCATTAGTATCGGTAATTACCTTCCGGAGAATGAGAGGAAAAGTGTTAATTAGTCATTCCGAAAAAACAAGATAAGCTAATGATATTGAGAGAAGAATATCTTGGTATCAAGTGAGAATTAATCTATAAAGAGATGGCATTCGAAATCATTTTAGTCGTGTTGTGATTTTCAAGATGAAATTATTCTTAGCAATTGGTTAGGATATTAGATGGAAAATGCATATTGTAAAAAAATCTATGCCTAATTTTATATCTCAAAAGAAATACCATGAAAGTTATTACTTGTCACTATTATTGTTGTTGTTGTTATCTTTTTATATTCATATGTACATATTATTTGTTATTTTCAAGTCCATCGGAGTCATGTCAAGAGTGATCTTAGTTTAGCTATCTTTTGCTATATAGTTATGTTATAATTTAAGACAATTATCTCTTAAACTTAAAATGTAGTATTGAACCATAAATTTGGATATATGACTTTAATCTAATGATGTAATTCTAAGTACCTTTTTTTAACCATGCATGTTTATAGTTGAAATTAAATCCTTTACTTGAATTTCATTATATGATATTATTACGCATGATATAGTTTATGTAATAATAATATGTAGCAATTGCATTATGCATTGTTTTTTTTTATGAACTTGAATTTTGTAATATTATTGAATAAGATGTGTTGTGTTGATGATGATGAGTTTGGTTGAGATCCAAGATGATTGGATTGGGTTGTGAAATGACACAGGAAGTGTAAATCTGGTATTGTCGATAACTTGGGACCTCTTGATATAGGGGAGACTCTACCAAAATTTTGATATAAAATTTAGTGGATTTTAGAAAAAAAATCCTAAAATTTCCAATTACATGTTGTGTGTTCTCCCAAAAATTAGGACTGTTACATATAGCCCAATATGGTCATAGAAAGATCATTAGTTTTATATTCATTTGGGCTTAGTGAGATGCTTAACATAAATATAAGTCCTAGGATGGTGGGTTTGGAAGCTCGTCAGACCTATGCTGAGCCCAAATATGGATCTTAGGATGTTAGGTATGACACTTAGCCAGACCAACGTGTACTTGGGTCCTGTGCATAGCTGAGCTGCCAGACCCACTTGTACCTGGGCCCAGTGCGTAGCTAATTTCAGGGGTGTTAGGTCTAACAGCTCATCAAACCTACATGTATTAGGCCTAACATGTATCTGAGCTAGTGATATTTAGATCTAGCAGCTCACTAGACCCACATGTACCTAGGCCCAGCGTGTGTATGAGTCCAGTGATGTTAGGTTAGGCAACTCGCCATGTATTTGGGCCCAGCGCATAGCTGAGTTTAAGGATGTAGGATTATCACCCTACCTTTGGCCCATATGGACTTTAGACAAAAATAACTTAAACACGTTAATCCATCAATAAGCTTTATTATGAAAAGAAAATGAAAAAAATATTGCTTTGATTATTTTAGTTTTATTCCATCATTACCCCTAATTTAGCATTAATTTTGATGTTTGAATATTAATTAAAAATAACAATTCATATTAATTAATCTATTTCTTTAATGTTGTCTCCTAAAAAAATCTGTCAAATGTAATCAATTATTAAAAGACACTACAAATATCTCTTACAAAGTAAAGTCAAGAAAAAAGATATTATAAATATTATTAAGTATCATTTTTTTTCTTATATAGGATAACTATTTAGCCTTATGAAAATATCACTAGTATCTATTGATTTTATAAATGAGAATAGGTCAAGTTACTAAACGCTAGAGTATCTTTGAGAACATTTAATGCTTATCACTAAAAATGCTTTAATCCTAGCTGAGATCATGCAATTTGAATTAGGTTTTTTCTTAAAAGCAAACTAGAGTTAATGTTTTAATCCTAGCCGAGATCACGCAATTTGAATTAGTATCTTTGAGAACATTTAATGCTTATCACTAAAAATGCTTTAATCCAGCCGAGATCACACAATTTGAATTAGGTTTTTTCTTAAAAGCAAACTAGAGTTAAAGTTATTGTCAATTCTCTTTCATTCGATAAAAATCTAGTTCTCTTAAAAGTATTAACTTTTATTCCTAAGTCTCTAATTTTTCTTTTCCCATTTATCATAAATCTCAACTTCAATATCAATCCATTTATACTAGTATTTTAATTAGTTATGGTGAGATTCAATAATGCTTGTACTCCAAAAATGACAAAAAATTATGCTCAAGTTGTTGCTCCAACCTTTATAAATCTAGAAATAAAAAGGAACTCCATATCAACTATTCAACCAAATATGCAACAAATAAAGGAAAGAGATGCTATATATACAACCAGTTAAAGTATCTAAAAAATTATCTAATGAATGATAAAAGAAAATTTACACAATCAGAAATTTTCGTCGATAAAATTATTAAATCTAGTAGTAAAATTTCATTATATCTTCCAATATGAAAAAAAAGATATAATTATTGAGATATATATAACAACTCCCTTTGTTATTAAAGAAATCATGGCATGACGAGATTGCTAATTTTTGTAAACACCTAACAAAAAAAAAAGAGAAAGAAAGGTAAAGCTAGAAATAACTCCACAGTCACTGCCGATTTCTAGACTGGGCCTTTGAAAACTGTTTAAAGCATGGGCTTATTCATGGAGGCATTCCTTGAAAGAAGGCAAAGTTAGACAGTCATTGGTTGAGTGTTCATTGGTTTCACAGTTTGACACATAATGTCTTGAATAGATTTTAATTGACCACTCTTTTTCAATTCTAGTGCCTCGACTTTTCTAGCTAAAGATGTAAATTTGGCTTAGAGGTCATGATCTTCCCTAAGGTTGTACTTACCTCCACTAGATGTATGAGGTTGAGTTTTACCCAGTACCTCATAAGTACCTTTAGTTTCCTAATTTTGAGCATTTTTAGCTAACGAGTCTAGATACTCCATTGCTTGATCAAGGTTTTTATCTTCAAAAGTTCCATCGCACATCAATTCTACCATTTGTCTATCTTTAGGTGTTAACCCTTCATAAAAATATGAAATCAATCTCCATGTTTCAAAACCATGATGAGGGCAAGTATTAAGCAAGTCTTGATACTTATCCCAACATTGGTAAAATGTTTCTCTTGGTTTTTAAGTGAAAGTGGTGATTTGTCTTTTGAACAAGTTTGTTCTGTGAGACAGAAAAAACTTCTTTACAAATTGTTGTTGCATTTCATCCCAAGCACGAATAGATTCTGGTCTCAAATTTTGTAGCCATGTTTTAGCTTTATCTTTTAATGAAAAAGGAAAAAGCTTTAATCTAATGGTGTTCATGCTACAATTATTATAAGTGTTACAAACTTCTTCAAATTCTCTCAAATACAAGCATGGATTTTCTAGATCTAAGCCATGAAAAAAAGGTAAAAGTTGAATAATGTCTGGCTTAAAATTGAAGTGAGATGCATCAGGAGGGAAACTATACATGAGGGTGCACTTGTTCTTGTAGGATTCATGTGTTCTCTAAATGTTCTAACTCGATTATTCTCATTATGAAGCGACTGGTTATCTTCTTCAGCCATATTTTCTGAAAATGATGAGGATAACCTACAAAGTCTACCACTTAATGTATGTGACCAAACTCTCATGCACATGTAGGAAGAGAATAAAAGGAAGAAGAAAACAAAACAAAAAGAAACAAAACAAAAAAACAAAAGTTAGATACAAGAAAAGTGAAAAGAGAAAATAAAATAAATATTATAATTTATACAGGAATTTACCTCCCCGGCAACGGCGCCAAAAACTTGACACGATCAAAAGGTTGATGTCTTATCCCAAGTGCAGGGGTTCGAAGTAATAAATAACCCGATAAGACCGGGGTCGAATCACAGGGAGGTTAACTATATAAATTATAAATAATAAATGAAAAGGAGTTGAAGAGAACTTTTGAGATGTGATATTAATGTAAGGACTAAACAAGGATAAAACAATTGTAAGGTTAGAGGATCCATTAATGGTATTTCAAACAATTATAGTATAAACTCTTTTTATTACTCAACTGGAAACCACACACGAAGAAGGTTCTAATCGGATAATAAATTGTTAACATTATTACATTAGTTATCTTATTCGAATAATGCTAATACTTATAAATGTTGTCAGGTATTCATGATGTTAATTTATGTTAACAACAAATCAAGTTCCTTTCATAGCACAGGTGTCGGTTATACCATACAGTTGGGCTATGAAAGTGCCAAGTATTTGTTGTACCAAATGTTATACAACATAAATCTAGATTAACCATTTAACAAGCAAAGTATTAAGAGTGAATAAGATAACAAATACAAAACATGTTAGTATCAAACATTAAAGTCCATGTTTAGTTTATAGTATACTTATTCTTACACCATTAGTGTATCCTTTTCACCTTGACATGATAAACTTAGCTAAATATGATTAAGAAAAGAAACATAAACAAACTAGAAAAGAACATAGTTATGATAAAAAGTATAAACAAGAGATTAATGAGAGCAAAACTTAAACATTACAAAAATACAAAGAAAGAAAGCAAGAATATGATCTTGATCTGAAAACCAAAATGCCTAAATGCATGGTAAATGCCTCCTTTTATAGGCCAAAATTCAGAACTGTTGATTTGATGACTAATTGTTGAGTGGGTGGCCACATCTTGACTTGTTGACAATCCTTATCTTCTTGTCTGAACAACACGTCATTGCTAATATCAGAATTTGAATAGATAGTCCCCATGAAAGTTCTGGGAAATTATCTCAGCTTTCAACAAAACAAGAATCGGCGCATTTGGACTTCTAGAACTCGAGATATGGTCTGAACACTGAACAGTGTCTGGGCTGTAGGATAGATTCTCACTTCTCCGTTGTTTCTACCATTTGAACTCGACAATGACACTTTTAAATCTTGGACTCTTCATGAAAGTTTTAGGCCTATGTCTTAGCTTTCCATATATATAAACCAGACCTAGATCGAAGTTCTACAGCTCCAATTATGATCCAATAACCGAATGATGTTCTAGTTTGGACTGAACCAGCATCTCTTTTTTAAGCTTAAAATTTACCATAAATTAAATGTATCTTATATTATTAGACATGTTATTATAAAACATGCTTTAGTTAAGGAGCTATTGATACTTCAAGTGCAAAATAATAATATAAAACCTTGATAAAAATACACTTTTAAGTACTAATCACCTGTACCGAATTAGTTTCGCTGATGAATTGTGTTGTATGCAGTGAATCAGTGTTTGCTGGCAAAATTGCGTTGTCTACAGTGAATCAGCATTCAATGCCGAAATTGAGTTTACTGCAGTGAATTAGCGTTCGCTGCCCAAAATGTGTGTTCTGCAACGAATCTGTAATTCACTGCTGAAATTGAGCTGTCTGCAGAGAATTATCATTCGCTGCTGAAATTGAGTTGTTTGTAGCGAATTAGCATTCGCTGCCAAAGTATGTGTTCTGCATCGAATTTGTGATTTGCTGTCGAAATTGAGTTGTCAGCAGTGAATTAGCATTCGTTGTCGAAAACGTATTGACTACAGCGAATTAGCATTTGCTATCGAAAGTGTGTTGGTTATAGCGAATCAGCGTTCACTGCTGAAAATTTATTGTCTACAATGAATTTGTGATTCACTGCCAAAATTGAGTTGTCTGCGGTGAATTAGCGTTCGCTACCGAAATTGTGTTGGCTACAGTGAATTAGCTTTCGCTACCAAAATTAAAGTGCCTGCAATGAATTAGTTTCACTGCCGAATTGTGTGGCCTGCAGTGAATTAGTTTCACTGTCGAATTGTGCGGCCAGCAGCGAACCAGTTTTCGCAGCTGATTTTCTATAATAGACTCCCTGGTCATAAATGACTTAAATGCTCGCAACAATTTCATTGTATGATGATGTAAAATATGGAACACTTGAATATGGATTCTTGAAATAAGTATGGTGATGAATGTGATTTAAGGATGCAAATATACTGATAATTATGGCATTGATGTCTTAGGGGGAGCGGTCGGGATCAAACCATCGTCAAGACAAGGATAAACTACAAGTGGAACAGGTAGGTGGTTCCCACCTTTTTCTCGTATGATGTTTATGTTTTGAAATGATTTACTTATGATGATATATTATTAAATCTTTATTGAATGATGAAACGACAATGAAGAGTTGGATTGAATTCTGGATAATTGTTGAAATGACTATGAAATGTTAATCGAATTCTTGATGAATGTTGAAATAATGAAAAAAATGTTAATGTTCTGAAATGACCTATTTAAGGTGGATATGTTATCGTGTTGCGATGAATATTTAACAGACTATGAGATGTTGAATGGGCTATTATGAATTTGGGTTGTTGACGAATGATTGTATGAGTATTAGGAAGGACCTACTGTTGTATTTTATTGAGTATAAAGGTTATGAATAGTTGTATGAGTATTACGAAGAATCTATTGTTGTATTTTATGGAATGTAATTGTAACGAGTGGTTATATGAGTATTACAAAGACTCTACTATTGTATTTTATTGAATATAATTGTGATGAATTTTTGTATAAGTATTATAAGGGATATATTGTTGTATTGTATTGAATATTAACCTTCATGAATGGTTGAATGAAAAATATGAAGGGTTTATTGTTGTGTTATACTGAATGTTAAACTTTTATGAAATGTTTGTTGGTGTATTATAAAGGACATAGTATCCTGTTATAGTGATCACATAAACTGCCTTTGGAACATTTGATGGGTTAATGATTAGCTTCAACTAATGGCATCCTAAGTGGATGACCAGGACTGAAAAATAATTAGCTTCGGCTAAAGGCATCCTAAATAGATGACCGGGATTGATAAATGATTATCTTTGGCTAATGACATCATAAATGGATGGTCGCGATTGATAAACAATTAGCATCGACTAGTGGCATCCTAAGTGGATTACCGAGATGAACAAATAATTAGCTTTGGCTGATGGCATCCTAAGAGGACTGTTGAATTTGGGAGTTATGAGTTTGTTTCAAGAGTTGATGCGTTCATAGGTACTATGTTCTGTATATACCAAGTATATGAAAGAACTATGATTGTTATGCTTTAAATAGAGAATAATGTTAGTTTGGTTAATGATATTTGAGATGGATAACCGGGTTTGAGTATTGTAATTAGCCTTGGTAATTGATGAATTATTAAGGGTGATATTTACATAAGTATGGAGAAATGAAAGAATTATGCTCTTTTGGTCCATGTGTGAAATGTAACATTAATATTGCTTTATTATGTTTTTTTTTTAAATTGCATATAATTCCTGAAATTACCTTATGCTGTAACAAGGACATCATACTAACATAGTGAGTAAGAAAATCCATTTCACGACTCACTCATTTGAAAAGAATTATATATTCACATGTTATGGGTGATATGAGTTTTGTATGAATAGACAAGTAAATCACTCAATTAGTCATCCGACCCCTTTTGTAAATACTTGTAATGACAAAATGAAATGGAACATGAATATGAATGTGCGATCATATAGATATGATGTGTATGAATATACGTATATGGTATTCTTTTTATGAGGATGTCATGTTGTGAAATTACATGAGGTCAGGATAATGAAAGTACTAGTTATGTAACTTGTTGTTCGGCACTCTCATATGAACTCGTGATGATAACGACTAGAACAAGAATGTGAATTTATGAGTATGTCAATATGATATATTGTAAACCTATGAGTATGAAAATATAATATTATGGGCATGTGTATTGAGAATGTGTTTTATGGGAATGTTGATTTACGTTATCTTACGTGGATTGTGCCTTGTTAATGAATGAAATGCAATTATAAATTTGCAGAATGATATGATGAAAAATATCCAGATTCGGACGATAGAAAAAAATTCCATCAATTTTAACACTAAAAAGCTGAGTCGTTACAGTTAAAATGTCATGGGAATTATATTAAAGCTGGCATATTGTTCAAAAACCTTCCATCAAATATGTAAACAGAGATAGAAAATGTAGGATTCTAGAGTACATCAATAGTACAAAAAAGAAAATGCTATAATGATCGAGTCGTTTTAGCTACTTTTCCATCAAGTTATAGTCTTATAAGACACTATAACAAGTGTTTATTTATATTTAAAAAACTATTTATGAAAGTATTTAATATAATTTAAATTTGTAATAGCGACTTTAATATCTAATATAGGAGTGTTATATTTTGTAAGAAAGAATAAGTGCTTATTTATTATTTTATAACATTATGTTTTCTTATTTTTATGAATTTATCGATTATTCAATTATTGTTTTTTCCTTTTCTTTTTTGAAAAAATAATATTTATTTGCTATTTTAAAGGTTGCTATGTTTTTTTTTTCCTTTCATCCAACAATTATAGCTCGCGTTATAACAAGTGTATTAAATTCAAGTTACCACGACAAACACTTTGATTGTTACAACCTCCTTACCAAGTAATTTCAATATATATATATATATATATATATATATATATATATATATATATATATTGAATGTTAAAGCTTTAAATCCATCATCAATGTTAGTCAAAATACTCCTTATCGAAAGTCTTGACAATTCTTTCAACCAATTACCAAATCTCTTGCATACCATATGTCATAACTCATTTCTTTCCAAAAAAATAAAATAGAAAGAACATTGGTATCAAACTGCAATTTTGGATGGAATTAAGTGTCTAATTACACCTCATTTCACCCAAAACTAGAGAGACAAAGTAGAGATAGGATCAAGTTACATGATTATTGGACGAATCTGCATAAAAAATAAGCTAAGGGACATAATTAGTTTTAATAGATCAATTTAATTTAATCATGGGCCAAATTAAAATTTAATTATTTTTAAAAATTAATTTGGGTCCAATTAAAGGATTTAATTAAGTGCAAGGACTTAAATATATTTAAAATGGGTTAAATTAATTTTATTGGGGGGCTTAATTGGTGAAAAATAAAGTTTGGGAGTCCAATTTGGACTTAGTTGAGAAAATCAGACTTTTAGGAGATCACACTTAATTTTTACCAAGTCAATTGATTAAAATCAAGGGAAAAATTGCAAGAAAATCAAAGTTTTATGGTCAAATAAGAGCTAAATTGGAGAAATTCACAGTCAAAAACAGTTTTGCAAAAGACGCGGAACTATGGGGACTCAATTGATTGGAATCAGAGGTGAAATTAAAGAGAATTGAAGGTTTAATGGTCAATTGAGAGTCAAATTGTATAAATCCAAAACCAAGGACTAATGTGAAATAAACACTGAAATTCGAGGTTGACATTGAAGTTCGACAGGGGCAAGATTGCATAATATTGGAAGTTCAGGGTCAATTAGGAGTGTAATTGAAAGAACTTCTAGGGGACCAAATTGAAATTTAGCCAAATCCCTAAAATAAAACCTTAAAAGCCAAAACGATGTCGTTTCATTTAAACGAAACAACGTGTTTTGATCGAAACAATATTGTTTTAACCGAATAAAACAAAAAAAAAGAGGGGGGACAAACTATACGACGCGTCGTATAGACTATTCATCTTCTTCATCATTAACCTCCTAGAAAGCTACTCATGTGGCCTTTTTCTCAAGGCATTTAATGCTTCATATCTCCACCAAATATGACAAAACTTGCACACAAACGATGACTTGACATCTGATTACAACCTAGTGTTGTCCTTTCTGGCCTATTAACGCCACGACGGCTGTGTCACCGCCCCAAAGTGTCCAGCCCGACTAGCCCTTCTGCAGCAACTTTGATAGTTCATGATGACCATTTTGAACCAACGATTGAGGTTTTTCGGAGTTGAATCAATGGCCAAGATTTGACACCATTAAAGATAAAATATCCCTCTTTCCCCTCTATAAATAGGGGTGGATTTTATGTCACGGGAAGGGAGAAATCAGAGGCTGAAGTTGAATAAAAACCAGCCCCTACCCCTGTTTTTTTATTTCTAGCATCTTCTTTCCCTCTCTCCGTCACTGCAACCACCTCTTGCATCATCTGCCAAAGACAATCACCAACAAACCAGCTCCTCCCCCAGCACCTCATATCAACCTCCCATCACGACCAGCCAGACCACCGGCAACACTTCTTAGCCAAGGTAGCCTCTCCCTCTCGTCTCCTTCCCCTCCCCTACTTGCGCTACATGCAAATAGTGGAACGCGAATTATAATTCATGTTTCATTATTCATGCAAATTAGTCATTGGGATGGGCCACAAACTAAGTTGTGTTAGGCTGGACCTGTTTCAATCCAGTCTAAATGGTTGGGCTGGGTCCAAACTAACTCATAAAAAAACAAAAAAAAAGAGGCCCGGCCTGTTGGCCCATTATCGGCCAACCAAATCCATGCCCATAAAGAAAATAGGGGTACAAGCTTTTTAGGTCATTTTTTACCCAACCCAACTCGGCTAGGCCCAGCCTAAATGGCTTGGTATATTTAATAATAATATAATAAACAAGATATAAAAATATAAAAAAAATCAAAACTTTCAAAAGTCATTTCAAAAAAATATTTGTGATTTTCTCACATTTTTTTCCAACTACTTTGCGTAATATCGGGTTATAAACTTATACTATAAGATATAAATCTAGTGTTAAAAATACTCTATTTTCTCTAAAATTTCAAAAAAACAAAAAATAATTTAAAAATAATTAAAAATAATTTTTTTTAAAAAATGTTTTTGTTTTTACATACGACTAAATCCTAAAAATTTTCCAAGCATGTTTTTCATAAAAAATAAAAAATTGCATTTTCTCATGTTTTAAAAATACAAAAAAAAAAGAATATTGCAACCAGTTTATGATTATTCGTTAGGATTTGACCAAACTATCACAAAACTTTCACCAATCATTTTATTCATTTCATATTAGGGTTTAGATATAGACTTTAATATTTTGGGTGTAAAACTACACAATAGAATATATCCTCAGGTATTAAAGATACAAAGTGCAAAATAAATGTGAGGCTATTGAACTTTAGAACGGTTAGGATTTCATCCAATAAGGTAGAGACTCTCTCACGAAGGGATATCTACTTTGGACCTTAGAAAAAGACAAACAAATAGAAATTTGACCTAGAAAAACAATTAAACAACAATGCATCTTGCCTTTGGTGCACTGGGGGTGATGTGTCTTCCCCTTACATAACCAGTCCCTTACCCAAACTCTCGCAGACTATAGATTTTCTAGTAACCTTAATACTAGGTAACGATTCCTGAATCTTATAATCATAATTTTTTTATTATACCCAAAACTCTTTCCTTCCCAACAATACCCTTTCGAGAGGGGAATAGAGTGCCGCTCAACATCACCCCGTGACACCATACATGAGGTATGTAATAGCATAATTGGTGGTTCTACACCCCTTCACTTGTAACCTAAATTTTGATGTTTGTAAAGTGAATCGGGCTTAAAGATTTTCATTATCCCATTAGGCCTAAATGGTTTCGCTGTTATATTGGATAGTTGGATTTGAGTTTCATATATTAGACTTAAGCTTGATCTATTCTCAACTTTATATATTAATTTTATAATACTTATTTATTTCAAATGGAATTGGTGTTGCTAACGATATGGAATATAAAGAATAAAGTTTATCATCATTGTTATGCCTTTGCAAACCAAGTTGATAAATGACTTTGTATCGACTATGTGAAAAATAAAGCAAGATATACTCTAATTGTATCAAGGTATCACCAAACTTGTTAATTCTGTTCTGTTTCGGTCAGAATGGTTATTATGCTTTGTACAATTTCAAAATATTAAACTAAGTAAACTAAATTTTATCTCGCTCATGATCTTGAAGATGATTCGGGTTTACTTCATTCATTATCTTTTGGATATGTAATGATTTTTTTTCTTTAACATTGCTATTGATGTTTTAGACAAAAAGCATTCTAGAAGGATGTCTAACAACAATTAAAGCATTAGAGTTCCCTTGACCAATACGAACTCCCTCGAGGAGACTTGAATTTCCTTGGCCCTTACCCCCTTCTTATTCTATTCACTTTTTCTTTTTGTTTCTTTTTTTCCTATTCAACTACTAAACTGTTTCATCTTCCATTGGAACTCTTTCCTATTCAACTACTAAACTATTTTGTCTTCCATTTCCAACTTCCATTCAAGATTCCATAAAATCAACCACATCTATTTCCACTAAATACATTATCAATACCAATTTCACTGATATCATCATCACCTCATAGTTGTGTGTCGATGCATGGTGATCCCCTTACCCGGGAGCCTAACATTCACTAAATGTATGGTAGTCGATGCAAGGTGATCCCCTTACCCGCGATTCTAACATACACTAAATATATACTAGTCCATGCTTTGTAGGCATCGATGCATGGTGATCCCCTTACCCGGGATCCTAGCATACACCAAATGTATGCTAGTCCATGCCTTATATCATACTTCTCATATTTCTATGTCACCGATACTTCCATCACTTGGCAATTCACACGAAAAGAAAACATTCACCTTGGACACATATACATTCGAGATACTATCCAAAATAACAATATTTTTACACAAACTTTCATTCTTCATATAATATCTAACATTCGCTAATTCACATTTCACTTTAATAACATAATCAATCATGAAATTTAACTAAGAAGCATATGTGTGAATCACCTACATGTAGTAGAAGCTCTACTCGTACTTCCCTGCTGCACCACGCCTGTAAAACCCGGGAAAATAAGATTGCGTAAATTACAAACTAACTAAATGGAAATAAAGCGAAGAAATCCATGCATAAGGTTTAAAAAAATGAGAATTCTAAAATTTTTAGGGTATAAATTTCCGGGCGAAATAATTCGAGACATTGTAAATTAACCCGGTAATGTTGAGGGTTGGATTAAATTAAAGAAAATAAACTAAACTAAAAGTTGTGGGTAGAATTATAAGAAATGAAAAGAGGTATAGCTTAATTTTAAGAAGAAAAAGGATGCGGGGGGCTAAAATAATGCACTTAAAGGAAATGGGGCCTAAGTGCAAATAAGAGAAATTATAAAGTATAAATACTCCTCTCCTCACCAAAAATCTGCAGCAACCATAAGGAAAGAAAAGGAGTTTTTGTATTTTATTCTTACAAATCAAGAGAGAAACACCAAAATTTCAGGAACCCATCCAAGATTAAGGGTTTATAGGTAGAATAAACACTTGAGGGCAAGGAATTAACAAGAAACATTTGAACAAAAAAGGGAAAGGAGTGCCAGCTATTCATAGGAAAAAAAGGGGAGTCGAAAATCTTCAACTGGTTGAAGATCGAAACCTTGATTCTTATCGGGTAAGATGTTTTAATTATGATCCTATGAGTCATTTCAAATTCGATTATGAATTAGTGCTTTGATGTTGAATTATAGATTAGGGTTCTTAGACTTGAATTGGAAAAAATGAAATAGATGTTAAAATTAAGTTAATTCATGTGTTGTATATGATTGGGGGCATGAAACCATAATAATTTACCCAAAAGATGTAATATGTGAATGTGATGTGTGAATGGAAATGGTGACGAATCTGGACAAGCTTGTCTCCCGACTTCCGGTGAGATTTTAGGTAAGAGGATGAGGGAATTAGGATCTGGTTCCTCATAGAAATTATAGTTTTAGATGTTGACTAACTAAGAAAATTGGTCTTGCTTAATTTGGAGTTATAGAACTCCAATTATGGATTACCAATCGAGACGGGGTCATGACAGACCCTATAGGGCAGTAAGTCTATTTTGTTGATGAGTAATTTTGACTATCTTGGGGGCAGAACTGGGTTCTCCTTCCTTTAGAGGACTTGTAGCCCCATGTCTTAACTTTTCATCGCGACCAACCTCGCTTAAAAACGGAGTCCTAGAACTCTAGATAGAGTTAAAAATCTGAGAGTAGGTCGAAATGCAACCTCTACAGACAGTAACGGTTCAAAAGAGTAACAGTTCGAAAGAGTAACGGTTCAAAACAGTAACAGTTCGAGATTTAAACAGTAATAGTCCAAATATAAAGAAAATAAATGATTGAAAGAAACACCTATTGGTTGTTGATATGGTTATTATAAAATGTATCATTGAATGAGGAAAATTTATGAGATAACCCTTTGATTGCAGGAGGGACCACCGAAGTGGTGCAACAGCAGCAGGGGAACACAAATAGAGCTTCTACTGCAGGTAGGTGATCCTCACCTAAGCTTTTTAATTAAATTCAAGAATTTAATATGTTAATAATGTGAGATGTGAATTTGAAAACATTGGATGTTATGTGAAAAGATGGAAATTTATGTAATGTTATTGTTATTTCGGATAGTATCCCGAATATATGTGTGTTCAAGGTGAACTACCTTTGTGTGCATTGCCAAGTGATGGGAGTACCACTAACAAAGAAAATATGAGAAGTGTAATATGTGTTTCGACTAGCATACATTTAGTGTATATTAGGATCTCAGATAAGAGGATCACCGTGTTTTAGACTAGCATACATTTAGTATATGTTAGGATCCCGGGTAAGGGGATCACCGTGTATTGACTAGTATACATTTAGTGTATGTTAGGATCTTGGTGTGAGGGGATCACCGTAATTTTTTACTAGCATACATTTAATGTATGTTAGGACCCCAAGTAAGGGGATCTCCATATGTTAATGCTAATGGGATGATGATGATACCGAGAAAAAGGGTATTAGTAGTGTTTGGGTGAAATAATTGCAGTTGATTTTAATGGAATCTTGAATGGAAGTTGGAAATGAGAGATGAAACAATTTTCAATAAATGAATGAGAAGGAGTTCTAACAGAAATGAAAAGGGAAAAGGGATAGAATAAGAATACATATCTACTTTTTTAAATTATTGAAAATTTGTGTTACTGTACTTATTATGATATTCATATTTCAATAATATGTATTTTGTTTCAGGACCACTGCATGCGAGGCAGGAGTAGATTTTAGCTTTTATTCACTTTTTGTTATGTAGTATATGGAGGATGACCTTATATTTTGTAAACATGGAAACATTTGTTAATGGTCTCTCTATAAGATAAACTAGAAAACAGGCTGCAAGTTATATGGATTTATTGCCCTAATCTCTCAATGGGACTTACACCATTCATTAGAATACATATTTGCTAATGGTCTCTCGTCTCAATTGGGTTTCTATAACCTATGTCACTATTCCTACCCAGATCCCAGTAGGCACTGATACCAGAATAAGAAGAATAATCAAAACAAGAGCATGAAATATAACAAATAGGATATAACAAAACAAATAAATTTCTTATGTGAATGAGCAAGGCAAGACCAACAATGTCAGGATCCTTGATCAAACACAAAGCATACTTAAATTTGTAGAAATATAAATTTTGCAAGAATGTAAATAGAAATAGAATCTTACTTAAATTTATATTAGAAATCAATACAAGAGATACAATAGATATTGGTTATAAAGGAGAGGGTTACGGAGGAGATATTGGGTTTTTGGAACACTTAAATTTGTAAGGAAAATGATAGTCTACCCTTGAAGGCTCGAGGGGTCTCCCTTTTATAGTTGATCTGCCATGGAAAAAGGCCAAAATGCTTTGTTGGAAAGCCTAGGGATTCCTTTTGAAGCCATATGCCTTTGTTTTCCATGATTAAGAGACGACAAGTTGGAAATGGCCCATGTTTTTTGTGGGTTTTCCTTTTACTGTCTTTTTGTTGCCGACGGCTGCTTTGTCTGTTTGTAGTCTCAGGTAGTGTTTGTAGAAGAGGCCTAAAACAATGGGCCAACAAAAAAGAACTCAAAATAGTTCAGTCTAAAAGATATTGAAAATGGGCTTATAGTAGGTGAGCCTGAAATACTTTTTTTGTTTTTTGAATTTTTCTTTGTCGTCTTATGCCGATAATTTTAGAGAGTGGAGAGTCTTCAATGCCTTTTGATGAGTGGCAGAATGTCATAATAGTCATCTTCGTTGTTGTCTCCAAGGGAAATGGCGGGAGATGAGGAACTGGATTTGTTCAAGACTGATTTAGGGTCTTAGCTTCGTATGATTCCTTGCAAAAGAAGGAGGTAGTCTTCCTCAGTCTTTACAGAGGCCAGGAGGGTTGTTGTCCTAGCTTTTTAGGCTAGAAATTTGGACTGTGGATCTTGTTTAGTAATAGGGGCCAATTTGTTCTTTTGTAACCATTCCTCAACAGCAAATTTGGAACTTTTATTTTCGAGTGCAAATGAATCCCACCATTTAATTTTGAATTTGCGGATAAGAACTGGATGCTCGTTTTGAGGGTTGTAATCATAGAACCATGAATATACCCATGGAACAAAGAACTTTGTACAAAAAATAAGAAGGCAACGAAATTTCCTTTCGGAAGAAATAGGTTGAAAATGTTGTTTGAAAAGAAAGTAACCGCTTTCAACCAAAGGGTGACCTTGGGGGAAAGCAATATAACAACTAAAATAGTCCCACCATTAGAGGAACCAAATAGGGAGATTGGTAGATTTCATGGAATGATGAAAGTAGAATAGCCAGGAGTGGCTATGATTTGTGTTTTGTAGGAAGAAGGCATTAAACTAGGCTTGCTGGTAATCCCAATATGTATATGATATGGTAAAGTTTTGGAAAGTGGTACGAAGATGCATTGAGAAGGAGATTGGTTTATGTAAGGGTTGTTCCCAATATGAAGGATGGATGATTTTTTGGATAATGCATGTGGAATATGTAGGTTCAGAGTGATCTGAATGTATTCTGAAGTGTTTGAATTTGACAGAGTTTGTAATGTCAAGTATGGTAGCATAGTAGGATTATGGTTTGGAAAAATCTCGTGGCTTAAAATACTAGTTTTCAGGGAAAAGTTTTGTAACTGCAATGGAAGGGTTTTCATGATAAAATCCTTCTTCCATAATCAAAATGTTTTGAAAATAGGTTTTGAAAATGTATTTGGATTTAGTTTTGGAAAAGTCTTGTAGCTGGTTTTGTAAAGCAAATAGGGGTTGTTAAGGAGGAAATCTTGCTTGAGAGTTAGAAATAGGTTTGGAAATACTTCATGATTGTGACATGGAGTCATTAGAGGCCTGTTGGGAAACCTTTTGTAATGTCAGAAGTAATTCTGGTGATTTGGAGAGGGTATCAACCAGTGTTGAACTAAGTCTGTTTGTACCTGTGAGTGTTTGGTAGCTTCTTGTTCTTTAACCACTGCATCATACCAAGATTTGATTAGTTTGGTAGCAAGGATAGCTGAAGACATAAGTTTTGTAGCGGGTTTTGGGCTGTTTGGTTTTGCATGTTGGATTTGAGGGGCTTTCCCCTTGTCTTTGAGTCATGACTTAAGAGGCATCAGGACCTGTTTTGGAGAAATTCACGGGTGAGGAAATCAGGGATGGAATTTGAATCTCCTTTTATATATTGAATATCAAAATAAAAAAAATGCTTAAAATAGCTTGCCATCGGGAAAATATATGTTTTGAAGCAAAATTTTGAACATCTTTCTGTAAAACTTCTTTTGCGAATTTGTAATCAACACGTAAAAGAAACTTTTGATGTAATAAATCACTTTGGAATTTTTTAATACAAAGAACAATGGAAAGAATTTCTTTTTTGACAGTGGAATAATTCTTTTGATAATCATTCCAATTAGCAGAAGTATATTGGAGGATGTGTTCTTTGTTATTTTGAACTTGTTTGAGAATCCCACCATTGCCTAAATCGAAGGCATCGGTCTTAACTATCTTAGGGGCTAAAGGGTCTACTAAATGTAGAAGTGGAATGGACTAGATTTGTTTTTTGATTTGTTTTACTTGGTTGGTATGGAGATCAGACCAAGTAACTGGGTTAGTTTTTAGCCTATCATGTAATGGTTTTGCTAAACGACTAATGTTTAGATAGAAGTCTAATACATAATTAAGACTACCTAAAAACCTTTGTAACTAGGTTTTGTCTGTAATCTTATAAGGGAACTTGTATGTAAAAGACAAGGATCTCTTTATAGGTGTCATAGTACCTTGGCAGATGTAATGGCCTAGGAAACGAACACGGGTTTGAAACAAAGAAATCTTTGATTTGGAAATAACTAAACCATTTTGTTTAGCGGCATGGAAGAATGTATGTAAATGTTTGAAATGTTGATCTATGGAATGGGAGAAAATGAGAACATCATCAATGTATACAGTGCAGAATTTTGAATATGCATTAAATATGTCATTCATGATACGTTTGAATTCAGAGGGTGCATTTTTTAAGCCAAAGGGCATGACGTTCCATTTGTGTTGTCCAAAGGGAACTGTAAATGCAGTTTTGTAATGATCCTTAGGATCAATCTAGATTTGCCAAAATCCTAATTTCATGTCAAATTTGGAAAAGATGAATGCATAATGTAATTTGTTCAATAAATCTTTTTTGCTTGGAATTAGGTATCGAATCCATTTAAGAACAAACTTCAAAGGTTTGTAGTTGATCACAAGTATTGGTGTGCCTCTTTCTATTTCAAAGTTTTTATTTACATAAAAAGTTGCACACGACCATGGTGATTTGGATTTTTGGATTAGACCTTTAGACTCTAGATCCTGGATCTCAAGTTTACAATGCTGCTCTAAATCAGTATTCATTTGTATTGGTCTTGCCTTTATAGGTATAAGTGTTTTGGAAAAAGTATCTTCATAGGGAAGATCAACAATGTATTATTTTCTTTTCCAGAAAGCAGTGGGTAAGTCTGAACAAATTTCTTGTTCAATCTTATTTTGGAAATTAGCAATTTCCTTTTGTAAAACAGGGTCCTGTAATTTTTTGTCAAATCGACAAAAAGAAACATGGTTTTGTAAATCATGTAAATGAAACGGTTTACCGTGAATTAGTACATGAATATGATATGTATGTATAGAACATGCTTTAATCATATTTAAATTTTTGGTCTTAGATTTTTTTAAGAATGGAAAATTGAGTTTGACGTGGTTGATCTTTAATATAGTGTGATCATATCAATGAATGGAGTTCCAAATATTATAGTATGATTTATGTCTTTCATAACGATGAAAAAGGTTTTAAGAGAAATGTCATTGTTAAAAACAGAGACTTGAGTTTTGCCTGCAATGTGAAGTTTAGAATTGTTAGCGACAGAGAGTTTTTCAGAGGTAGTTTGTAAAAATCTTTTCAGAACTGCTCCTTCTTTGAAACAATTTAAATCTACAACGGTTCAAATAAGGCAATAGTATCGAGTTTGAAATTATTTGAAAAAACTAAAGTAATCTTGATAAGGTACTTCTTAAAAGATATTTGAGTTAAAACATTTAAGAAATCGTCAGGGATATGTTCAATGTTTGTAAGTGCATGATGCAATGTTTGAGACTCTATGGTTTGGTCTTTTGTTTCAGACTCGGTGTCAGATTGACTCTCTATTTTGGACAAAGATGTTGTAGGATGGATGAGTCTTTCTGCTAAACTTGTTTCAAGGTTTGTAACTTAGCTTTGAAGATTTTGATCTCAAATTGTAATTCTGGAATGGTTGTTATGGTTTTAGATTTCTTTTTATTGAGAATTTTTGTAAGGTCATAGGTATTGGTGCTGGTTGTAGGTAAGATCAAAAGGTTTAAATGAGCAGATTGAGAAGTTTCTGGTTTGTTGAAATTATTCAACAATTTATCAAGATAGGTTTTTTGGAGTTGAAGATCATTAAGTCTTTTGATAGCTTCAAGGATGAATTATTGGTCTTTGGATAAGATGTTAATCTGTGTTGGAGTGTGTAGAAGTGTTTGAATTAGAATTAGAAGTTGCTAATTCATCAATTTGGAATTCTTCTTCGGAGATGTCAGAAGAATTTGGGTCAGTTTTTGAGGTTTTTATGTAAAGGTTTTGTATCTGGTTGATTATGTCTTCATCTATCTAAAGTTCATGGAGTTTGGTATTGATTTTGCAGAAACAGGACGTATGTCTTTTTTGTCCATATTTATAACAAGAAATGGTGTTAAGGTCAAAAGGTTTTTTGGGTTTTGGATGGGAAGGTTTATGGGTTTTGGTAAATTTCTTGTAGGGTTTTTTTGTAGTAGGTTTGTTCTGGTTTGGAGTAGAACTATTTTCCGTATTTATGGGCTGATCTTTTGTATGAAGGTTTGCTATGGTTTGGATAGTTTTTGGGTTTTGAGCAGTTACCACTGTAAAAGGGTTTTTTGGTGGAAAGGTCAAACTGGTGACAAAAACTACCAAGTTCTTGTTTGGTACGTGTCATTTCCCATTTCAAATGTTTTTGAACTTTAAGATCTTGGCAGATCTTGAGACCTTCTTTTTGGGTGAAGCTAACAAGTTCACCATAGGTAAGCTGATCATATGGAATAGTTTTGGTTGTAAAGATATCTTTAATTTTGTTTCAGAATTTTTCCCCTAAAAGGATTGGCAGACCTGCAAGGAATTTTTCTTTCCAAAAGGGCTGGTTCGAGTCTTCTCTAAGTATAACATGAGTAAGGAAAATGTTTTTGTACCATTGAAAGTCACTGAGCTTCTTACACCTAAGGTTAGAGAAGAGTTCAGCATTTTTATCTTTTAGATGGAAAGGATCTCCAACAAAATGTAAGGAAATTGTAAGAATAAGGGTTGATACATCATCTTGGATGGTGTTTCCTAAAGGGTCAAGGATGGGTGTTTGGTCTTCATAGGTTTGGATGGAATTGTAAATGGTCTGTTTCAGTAAGATGGTAATCCCACCATCCTTTTAGGTGGCTAGAGAAGCCAGCAATAAGAAGTTCAGTTATGGCTTTATCTGGGGTTCCTGTTTAGGTTTTATAGGCGTTGGCGGCCATGGTCATTTGTTGAGGGGTATTTAGGATATTGTATTCGGACATTCCATCTATGTTCCATTCATAGAGGTATGAGGCATTGTATTTATGTTGGTTAAGGATAGTGTTTCGGTAGATATGGAAATATCTGGGGCAATGGTTGTCTGGGATTCTGCTAAGTAAGTCTGTTTAGAACAAAAGGGGGATCTTGAAATGCTTCCTCATCAGAAGTTTTTACATGGCTATTTTGAAGGGTGTTTACTTGGTTTGTAGATGTAGAAGGGTTGGTTGTTTAAGGTGTGTCTGGAACGGTTAAAGTTGATCCATCAAGAAGCTATAAATGTGTTTTGATGGCTTTGAGGAAATCTGTTTGATTTTCTTGGATCTATGTTTGGCTTGTCTTGGTAACTTGGTAAGGTTTAAAGACTGGGTTTTTTAGTTTTAGGTCAACTAAGGTTTTGGTATCAATTGAACTGAAAGTGGTTCTTTGTATTTGTTTTTCTAGTCTAGTAAGTTGTTTACCTAAGGTATTGAGGTTGGTATTGGTAAAGTTGTTTTGTTGAATGATATGTTTAGTGTTTGTAAAGGTATCATCACCGGGTATTTTGTAAGGTGCTGCATCGATAATTTGGTCTTTATGGTTTTGTTGGATGTTCCTCAGGAGTGGATGTTTAGACTCAACTGTAGGTCCACTAATGAGATTCCATACTGGTGTTTTGGATCTGGTGGTGATTGGACATGCATGTTTAATGGATACAAATGGATATGTAACATGATGTGCTGATGCATAATAGAGTTCAAACCAGTCAAAGAATAAAATTTGTATTATATGTAGTTTAACAAAATCATAGAATTGTTTTTGGATAATATGTCTTTGTTGGAGAAAGTGTTTGAAAAACCAAGATCACTTCTCGGAATTATGATTACCATAAAAATCATTTTTAAAACAAGTTTTAAAACAGGCTTGAAGTTATATAGATTTACTACCTTAATCTCTCAAAGAGACTTACACCATTCATTAACATTCACCTATTTGCTAATGGTCTCTCGTCTCAATTGGGTTTCTATAACCTATGTCACTATTCCTACCCAGATCCTAATAGGCACTGATACCAGAATAAGAAGAATAATCAAAACAAGAGCATGAAATATTACAAATAGGATATAACAAAACAAACAAATTTCTTATGCAAATGAGCAAGGCAAGACCAACAATGTCAGGATCCTTGATCAAACACAAAGTATACTTAAATTTGCAGAAATATAAATTTTGCAAGAATGTAAATAGAAATAGAATCTTACTTAAATTTATATTAGAAATCAATACAAGAGATATAGTAGATATTGGTTATAGAGGAGAGGGTTACGGAGGAGATACTGGGTTTTTGGAACACTTAAATTTGTAAGGAAAATGATAGTCTGCCCTTAAAGGCTCGAGGGGTCTCCCTTTTATAGTTGATCTGCCATGGAAAAGGCCAAAATGCTTTGTTGGAAATCCTAGGGATTTGTTTTCCATGATTAAGAGACGACAAGTTGGAAATGGCGCATGTTTTTTATAGGTTTTCCTTTTGTTGTCGACAACTACTTTGTCTGTTTATAATCTCAAGTAATGTTTGTAGAAGAGGCCTAAAACAATGGGCCAACAGAAAAAGATTCAAAATAGTTGAGTCTAAAAGATATTGAAAATGGACTCAAAATAGACACACCTCAAACAACTAACCCTTCTATATTTACAAACCAAGTAAACATCCTTCAAATACACACACTTACTTTATGTATCAGTTGACATAAGATTGTTGCTTAATCGCAGATATAGGGATGTTACAACGCTTGTGGTTCCTCGTGTAATCACAGGCATATCTCATAAATTATCCTCATTCAAGGATACATTTAATAATAATCATATTAACAGTCAATACAGGTCTTTCTTTCAATTATTCCTTTCTTTATATTTTACGTTTTCTTATTTCATTCATTAATATCTTCACTCTTTGTCTGACAATAGTTATCATTACAAATTTTCATTTTGAATATGGCTTGTTTTTTTTTTTTTTGAAAATTAAAATGTAATATCACATGTTCCTTGAAGTTAAAAGACCTAATTTTCACCTTTAACTCATCTAGATAGTCGCTTTAGCGACTTTCCAAACCTGTCAATAGAGGTCGCATTTCGACCTCTCCTCACACTTCTAACTACATCTAGATCTCTACGACTCTGTTTCAAGTGATGTTGGTCTCTTTAAAAAGCTAAGACACGAAACTACAAGTCTGATGAAGGGAGGAGAACCTGGTTTTGCACCCAAAACACTTAGAATTACTCATCAACTAATTAGACCTACTGCTCTACAGGGTCTGTCACGACCCAGTCTCGGTTGGTAACCCATAACAAGAGTTATATAGCTCCTAATTAAGCAAGATCAATTTCATTAGTTAGTCAACATTCAAAACTATAATTTCTATGAGTTACCCGATCATAATTCTCTCATCCTTCTACCCAAATTCTCTCTGAAAAGCAGGAGAAGAATCTATCTAGATTCATCAACCTTTCCATTTACACACAACATCCACGATTCAACTTTTCCTCTATTATCTCAACCCCTAACCATATCACATACCATATAAGAGTGTCAAAAATATCTTTTAGGATCCAATTTACTCTATTTATTACAATATTCCCTCTCAACGTCAAAATAAAATATTTTCATCGATTTACTAACTTTCCGAATAATGTTTTTCAAAACACAATCCTCGTTATTTCAACATGCATCTTTCTTTATTTCGACACAATTAAACACATGTTATCAAGCTAAATGTGTTGAATTAAACATCCTCCCCCTTTGATGCATAATTGGCCGAAAGCATAACCTTAAGAAACCAAGAGTTCCCTCATTCCTTTCATGCTAATTTCATTCAATTCACACACACACATTCGCTTCATAAACAACCTATTATAATAGATTCAATAAGGAAAAACCACAATCTCCCCCCTTTCCTCTTCATATGGTCGGCCACTCATTACTTAGTTACCCATACATTTCCTTTGATTAATATATCTTCATGATTTCATGCCCCTAATCACATATAATACATGAATTAACTCAACTGTAACAATCAATACATTTCCTTCAATTCAAGTCTAAGAACCCTAATCTAAAATTCAACATTAAAGCATCAATTTGTAATCGAATTTAAAACAACTTATAAAATCATGTTTAGAACTTTTACCTAGTGAGAATCAAGGTTTTGATCTTTAACCAGTCAAAAAAATTTTACTCCCTCTTTTACTAATGACAGCCGACCCTCTCTCCTCTCTTCTTGTTCAAATTTTCTTGTTAATTATTTTTCCACAAGTGTTTATTCTATCTATAAACTCTTAATCTTTGATGGGTTCTTGGAAATTTTGGTGTCTCTCTCTTGATTTTGCAAGAATGGATACAAAAACTCCCTCCCTTTTTCTTATGGTTGCAGCAGATTTTTGGTGAGCAAGGGAGAGGATATTCTTTCTATATTAATGTTCTAAATGATATTTGATTTATGCTTCTTTTATATTAAAACCTTTTACTTTCTTAATATTTTGAAATTTTATTTGTGTTGAACTACTTTAAGTTAAAGTTTTTTTTAGTCTTGATTCTTAACTATTTAGAAATGTTTTAAATTTTAAAATTATATTTAGATTCTTGATATTGTGTTTGTATTGCACAATTTAAAGTTAATTTATCATTGGATTTGAATTAGAATCATGTATGTTGAATTACACACACAGTTTAAGACCTTAGAATGGAACGCTGAAATGCTCCAAAACTGAGATTTATTGTTCCAATAAGAAAAATAGAATTGACAACCTTGAGTATCACAATATGGTTGAAAAAGGTCTTATTATTGTGAAACAAGTATTTAAAAAGTTTTTTCAAGATAATATTTCAAGAATTCAAAAATCTTTCTAAGGGTGATAGTTTAAAACCTTAAAATCAACAATAAAGAATTGGAACCAAGAAATCTAAAATCATATTAGAATGACCCAATGATTTCTTGAACCTAGAATTGAGGGTATATATTTAGAATGCCACAAAGATGATATTTTTGATAAGTTCAAATAAGAATATAAAGAAGAAGTGCACTCACACTGTTCAATTCTTAAATAAGGAAAAGGTTTTGTCTTTTCAATTTTATTTAAGCTACTTATATAATATGGCTTACAAAAGAAACCCTAACTAGCTATTTAGCATAAATTATATCTATATAACTAACTAACTTAAATCCAAAATTGAATAACAATAGAGTACAATTTGCATATGTGGTAAATGTTATACAACTCAATCTCTTGCTTGGATCACATTAATCAAACCTTGATCTTTATTGGAATTAAATTTGTGCTTGACACCACTTTAAAAGGAGTTTTTTTTATGCTTGCTTGACCTAAATGTGATGAATCAACCTATTAAATGCCTAATTGGCACATGCATTGGGTCCTATAGTGTTGTTTGTTGATTCATCATTGAAAGTTGCACTTGAGAGTCTTTCTATAAACATCTTAAGTATGTGCATCCATACAAACAAGAACGTGAAATCTACTTAAGTTATTTTGAAAATAACTTGTTAAGTATCTATTAGTGTATATACCTTGTAACCTATCAATTAGTTACATATGTCACCGACTTTATTCACATAAAAAAACAAATTTATTATTAATAAAAATATTATTTATCTTTAATATTTATTTATGTTTGATTAATGAGTCTAAAATAAAAATAAAGTTCTTGGAACAAAGATAATTTACAAAGAAAATTAAAAAGTGATTATAATTATGAGGATTCCTATTGTATCAAAGTATTGTTTTTAAATGTTAATAAAATTAGTCCTCCATTTGATTATAGATAAATGTCACCTTATTGCAGGTTTAGTCCTAGCAATATCTAATTGGCAACAAAGACATTATTTAAAATGCAATTCATGGTTATGTTTGGCCAATAGGAACCATGGTTCATGATAAGTCATCTTATCTTAATTCCAAATTGGTGAGCTCTATAATGCCCTTCATGAACCTCAAACATGACTAATAAAGCTTTTTTTGGTCTTAAAAAATTGAAAAGAGTTCCAATCTTATATTTCTTATATGATACATCTTCTAGGAGTATATAATTGATTGCTTTCATTTTAAAAGATCTTGAAAATTAATGTGAAGGATCTTGCTTAAAGGTTTTAATTTAGTCCTTTTAGTGATTTTATGGATAAAGAGCAATAATGTTATTAAGACTTTCTGCTTGTACTTGATAAAAAAGTTTCATCAATGATTTTGTTATTACCATTTTATGTATTCTCAACCATGAAATTTGTATTAATCTATTTGTCATGACATTCATGTTGGATATTAGTTATGGCTAATCAATTGATGATTTTGACAAGGATAATGCTATGACTATCGTAGGTTATCTTATACCCCAATCCATATTAAGCCAATTCATTGGCTCATGTATTGTTTTCTCTCAAAAAAAAAAAAAAGATCATAAAACCTTTTAATAAGGTTTGTGGACATAGTGTGGTATAGAGTTGGAATTGGGTGATCACACTTATATTCTCTAGATAATTGTTGATAATAAGTAGGGAATCCCCAG
>Ga0325401_1000175_pt1 | contig 41314 bp, 41 predicted proteins | sample PopdelMetagenome_FD_205666 | JGI IMG/M metagenome (GOLD analysis project Ga0325401, IMG submission 205666) | Populus deltoides microbial communities from Bellville, Georgia, United States - Xylem-PdKOR-R2 | ecosystem: Host-associated > Plants > Phyllosphere > Stem > Wood/Secondary xylem | place...
AGCTTGCCGATGATCTCCTCGGGCTTGTGCTTCTTCGAAGGCATTCGTCGTCCCTTCCTCAGTCCAGACTGTCATAGCCGATGGACCACTCAGAAGGGGGCAGCTCATCGCCAGCCTAGTGCTGTTGAACGATCTGGATCAGGTTGCCGCAGGTGTCGTTGAACACCGCCGTCGTCACCGGATCATGACGGTCGGTGCCAGCGTGAATCGACGCCCTGGAGGAGGCGAGCGTGCTCCGCTTTCACGTCGTCGACGCCGAAAGAGGTGTACGGGATACCATCCTCCACAAGCGCCTGCTTGAAAGGTTTGGCGGCGGGATGGCCATCCGGCTCGAGGAGCAACTCGACGCCGTCGGGGGTACCGGATCGCACTGAGCCAGCGATTAGAGCCGTCGAAACGACCGGCAAGCTTAGATGAACAAGCGGCAGCTTTCGGAACGAGCAAAGGACGCGCTGAATGTCGCCTTCTGGGTCAGAGCAGTCGCTGCCACCAGCCGACATCATGCCAACGGCCGAGCTTGTACCCGACCTCGTGGTAGATGCCGACCGGCATGAAGCCGACCGCTTCGTGCAGGCGGATACTAGCAACGTTGGGCAGCGCGATCCCGGCGAAGGCGGCGTGGTAGCCGCGGGCCGCCGCGGCGGGCAGCAACTCGGCGTAGAGCATCCGGCCAATGCCGCGCCCGCTGGCGCCAGGCGCGACGTAGATCGCCACGTCAACCGAGCTTACATAGGCGGCGCGCGCCCGGTGCGGGCTCGCGCAAGCGTAGCCGACGAGCTGCCGAGCATCTTCCGCGATCAGGTACGGGTAGGCGGGGAGGAGGTCGGCGATGCGACGCGCCATCTCGGCGCCATCCGGCGGGATCACCTCGAACGAGATTGCCGTGTCGGTGACGAACGGCGCGTAGATCGCCGCGATCGCCGCCGCATCGTCGATCGTGACCGGCCGGATGCGCATGCCCGTTTCCTTCGCCCGGATGTTGCCGACTTCCTTACTCCTGTGCCCCGTCCCCATCCTGCTGGTCCATGATGCCGCTGGACGTCGACGTCCGGGATCGGCTTCTGCGTCTCACGGACCGTTGACCGCGGAGTCCAGGACCTTGCCCATCCGCACCAACGGCACGGCGACGCCGTTCGCGACTTTGACCGCAACCTCGTCCTCCAGGCGCCGGTAGCCGCAATTCCGGTAGAGGGGCTCGCCGGCTAGCGTGGCCATCATCTCTACTCGCCCGAAGCCGGCTAGGCGGGCGGCATCCTCGCAGTGCGCGAGGACGACGCGGCCGACCCCGCGGCGGACATGGCCCGGGTCGGTGTACATGGCCCGGATGCGCGCCGCATCCGTGCGCGGGTCCAGGGGGTCGGGCTCGCGCGTCACGATGCCGTCGTCGCCGCCGAACAGCGTCCTGCGGTAGCTCCAGCCGCCGCAGCCGGCGACGGCGTCGTCGTCGTCGTCCAGGACGATGAAGTAGGTGCCGTCGCGCAGCAGCTGCGTGTCTAGCCCCATGACCTGATGGCTGGCCCGCACCTGCTCGGGCGTGAGGAAACCGGTCTGGAGCTGGTCGATCGCCCGGCGGATCACCACTTCCAAGGCGGGAAGGTCGTCCATCACGGCGACGCGCGCGATCAGTGTCACAGTGTGCATCCCATGCTCGCGGAGGGGCGGCCGGTGCCGCCCCGCCGCCCGACCTCAGTACTTTACTCTGAGGCGGGTATAGTAGAAGCCGCCGTTGAAGCCGAACGGCCCGCCGTTGCGGGGGTATACCTGGCCGTCCACCGTTCCGCCGGTGAGCGGATAGATCTGGATGGTGGAGGTCGGCGCGAGCCGGTCGGGACGCTCGTCGGTGAAGTTCTGGGCGCCCACCGCCAGGGTGAAGTGATCGGCGAACGTGTAGCTCAGTTCCAGGTCGGTGGTGAACTTGCCGCCGAACACCTGGTTGGGTACGCCGTTGGTCTGTCCGTAATCCTGCGCGCTGGTAAACGAGCTGTAGTAGTTCTCACGAATGTTGAACGACAGGTTGTCGAGCGACCAGCCGGCGTTGAACACCACCCGGTGCTTGGGCGCCAGGTTCTCCGCGTCGATCAGCTGCGCGGCGCTGATGATGCGGGTGTTGTAGTCGACCACCTCGGTATCGTTGTAGTTGTAGGCCACCGAGAAGTTGAGCAGCGCCTCGCTCAGCCGGGTACGCCAGGTGCCCACCACGTCGATGCCCCGCGTGCGCGTCTTGAAGCCGTTAGTGAAATACTGGACCTGCCCGCCGATGCCCACCGGCAGCAGCGCCGGCTGTGCCGTCAGGTCCGCGGCGGTGACGATGAAGGGCGAGGTCAGCCCGATGCGGTTGCGCAGGTCGATTTGATAGCCATCTATCGTGATCGTCATGGCGGTGATCGGTTCCAGGATCACGCCGAGCCCGTAGTTGGTCGACTTCTCCGGCGTCAGGTCGGTCGCGCCATAATACTGGGCCACCGCCGTGTTGGTCGGGTAGGTGCCGCTCTGGAACGCGACGCCGTTGTTGAACGAAGTGGTCACGATGGACACGTTCGATTGGCCCGGCGACGGCGCGTGAAAGCCCGTGCCGATGCTGCCGCGCACCGAGAAGGCGTCAGCGAACTTATAAAGTGCGTTGACCTTGCCAACCCAGGCATCGCCGAAGGTGTTGTAATGCTCGTAGCGCCCGGCGGCGCCGACCGTCAGCGCCGTAGTCAGGTCCGTCTCCAGCCCGACATAGGCGCCATAGGCCTTCTGGCTGAAGCGGCCAGCCGTCTGAGGGCTGGTCCCGGCGTAGCCGCTGGCGCCCACGCCCTGCGCGGCGGTAGTGCCTGAGAAGGCGTACACGCCGGGCGCCGTCTGGGTGTAGAGCCGCTGCGCCACCGCGTAGGGGCCTGCGGCGTAGGACTGGAGGTCGCCCGCCGTCTGTTCGTAGGTCTCGCGGCGGAACTCGCCGCCGGCCGAGATCGTCAGCGGCGCGGCCAGCCCCAGGTCCAGCGCGTAGGTGAAGTCGGCGTTGGCGTTCACCTCCTTCTGGATCAGGTCGCCGAAGTCGAAGCTGGTCTGCGTGGCGGGGCCGAACGAGAAGTTGGCCGAGCTGTACATGGACAGCGACAGCTTGTTGCGCGCCAGCGTGCCTGATAGGTCGTAGCTGAAGTCGCCGCTGGTGCCTTTGTAGCCGAGTACCCCGTAGACCTGCTGCGTCTCGCCCACGAAGCGCGGCGTGAAGCCGGCGGGGTATAGCTGGGCGAAGCGGAACGTGTTGGTGTCGAGCACAAAGGCGCCAGCGGGGCAGGTCGCGTTGCCGGGCGGACAGGGCGTCAGGAAGAAGGTATTGTTAAAAGCCCCGTTCGCGCCTTGGTTGCGCACCACGCCATTGGTATCGACCGCGGTGCTGGACACCGAAGGACGGTAGTTGAAGCTTTGGTTGCCCTTGCTCTCCGCGTAGTTGGCGAACACGTATATCCGGCTGTCGTCGGTGACGTTGATCGCCGAGTTGTACACCGTCTTGAAGCCGTGGGTTGGGGAGTTGCCCCAGATCTGCACCGGTCCGGGAAAGTTCGGCAATTGCGGTGCCAGCGCCGGGAAGTTGGCCGCGAAGTTCGCCGCCGACGGCCGGGTGACGCCGCGGCTGGTCTGCCCCTCGTCGACATACTCGCCCGTGACGTTGATGAAGCCCCAGTCGCCCTTGACCCCGGCGTTGCCGGCGATCTGGTAGCTCTCGCCGTCCCCTTCGTAGAACTGCCCGGCCCGGCCCACGAGTTCGACGCCCGCGTCCTCCCGCAGCCCGTAGTTGAGCACGCCGGCGATCGCGTCCGAACCGTACTGCGCGGTGGCGCCCTCGCGCAGCACCTGGAGGCTGCCGATGGCCAGCGACGGGATCGCCGAGATGTCGGGGCCCTGCGCGCCGCGGCCGAGGCCCGTGTCGCTGCCGCCGTACACCTGCACCAGGGCCGAGCGGTTGTACCGCTTGCCGTTCAGCATCACCAGCACCTGGTCGCCCGCCAGCCCGCGCAGCGAGGGCGAGCGAACAAAGGTGGAGGCGTCCGAGATCGAGTTCTGCCCGGCGTAGAAGGAGGGCACGATGTTCTTCAGCTGGTCCACCATGTTGGCCGCCGGCTGGGACGTCAGCTCGGCCGAGCTGATGACATCGACGGGCGACGGCGAAGTGGTGAGCGTCCGGTCGGTGCGGCGCGTGCCCAGCACGACGATGTCGTTGACTGGAGGTTCGTCGGCCGGGTCGGCGTTGGCGGCGGTGCCGGCAGATGCGGACGCGTCCTGCGGTGCGGCTGCCTGCGGCGCGGCGACGGGTGCCGCCTCCTCGACCGGACGCTCCGCCGCGTGCGCGGAAGCGGCGGCGTGGATGGCAATAGCGACTGCTAGTATCGAAGTGCTATGTCTGATCATCTGAGGCCCCTTGGATAAGTGGCTCCAGGCTCCTGTCCCCGTGTTCCTGCTCCCGGCCGACGATTGTTCTCGACGTGCCGAAGCGCTGGATGATCAGCCCTGCGATTGCGGCGGTGTCGTTTGGTCGCACCGCGTTGAGGCGGATGTGACCATACTAGCCCTCCAGCCACAAGCCGCCTCTGCTATCCCGATCGAAGAACGGTTATGGTGTTGCGCGGAGGTGACACGACGTGCTCTGCAGCCGCGGGTAGGCAGCTAGGTTGAGGGGGATGTCTGGGTACTACTGCATAGCATCGATCCGGCGTACCTCGCCGGTGCAATGAACGAGCGGCTGAAGCTGGGAAGCCAGCCGTGGGCTGCGAACGACCGCTTCTGGGTCCTTACAGGGGGGCAGGCTTCGGAGGCAGATGTTACTTCTCGGTATGGTAAGTCGCGACGCTCCTGTCTTGCAAGGACGTGGTGCTCGACAAGAGCGCGGGGGCACAGGATAGGGACGTCGGTTGATGCCCCCACTCGTGCCGGCCGTGGGGCTGTCGGGGAGAGGCGAGCGATGGTTGACCCGGAAGCCGGATACGATCGGAGGGAGGCTCTAGCCGTACTCTCGGCCGGCGCGGGCTTCGCCACCTCGTCTCCAGTGGCTGCGTCATCCGACGTGCCCGACCCGGACCCGGCCGAGACGATCCTGTGGTACACGCAGCCGGCGGCTAGCTGGGTGGAGGCGCTGCCGGTGGGGAACGGGCGGATCGGCGTCATGGTCCACGGCGGCACCGACCGTGAGCACCTCCAGTTGAACGAGGACACGATGTGGGCCGGCGGCCCTTATGACCCGGTGAGCCCGGAGGCGCTGGCCGCCCTACCGGAGGCCCGGAATCTAGTGTTCGCGGGAAAGTTTGCCGAGGCGCAGGCATTAGTAGGAACTGCGGTGATGGCGCGCCCACTCCGCCAGATGCCCTACGGCACGATCGGGACGCTGGTGATAGAACGTCCCGGTGCCCCCGCGTCGTCCGCACCGAGTCCCTCGCCCAGCGGGCTCGCCAGCATCGTCACCCCCGCCAAATCTCCGATCCCCATCGCCGGATACCGCCGCGAGCTCGACCTGGACGCGGCGGTAGCTCGTACGCGCTGGTCGCGCGACGGCGTCGAGTATCGGCGCGAGGTCGTGGCCTCGCCGCGCGACCAGGTGATCGCCGTGCGCCTGATCGCGGATCGGGCGGGTGCGATCGACGCGGACTTGTCGCTGATCACGCCCCTGGAGCAGGCCCGGGTCGAGCCGGGGCAGAGTGGGGCGGAGATCGTGCTGGCCGGCCGCAACGCCGCCGCGCACGGCGTCAGGGGCGCGCTGCGGTTCGAGACGCGCGTGCGCGCGATGGCGACCGGCGGCGCCGTGCGCCGCGAGGGTGATCGCCTGCTGGTCCGCGGCGCCGACGAACTGATGGTGCTGGTGGCGATGGCGACCAGCTACCGGCGTTTCGACGACGTGACCGGCGACCCGGCTTCGATCACCCAAGGGCAGATCGCCGCGGCGGCCAGGCGCGGTTACGGACGTATCTCGCGCGACGCGACAGCCGCGCACCGTGCGCTTTTCCGGCGCGTCTCGCTCCACCTGGGCCGTGGGCCGTCCGCCAACCGACCCACGGACCGGCGCGTCCGCGACGGGGAGAAGGGCGACGATCCCGCGCTGGCCACGCTGTACTTCAACTACGCCCGCTACATGCTGATCGCCTGTTCCCGCCCGGGCAGCCAGCCGGCGAACCTGCAGGGGATGTGAAACGACAGCAACGACCCGCCCTGGGGCGGAAAGTACACGGTCAACATCAACACCCAGATGAACTACTGGCCGGCCGAGCCGACCGGCTTGGCCGAATGCGTCGAGCCGCTGGTCGCCATGGTGCGCGACTTGGCCGTCACGGGCGCGCATACCGCCAGGACCATGTACGGAGCGCGGGGCTGGGTGTGTCACCACAACACCGACCTGTGGCGGGCAACCGCGCCGATCGACGGTCCGGCCTACGGCATGTGGCCGACGGGTGGGGCCTGGCTGTGCACCCACTTGTGGGACCGCTATGATTATGGCCGCGACCGGTCCTACCTCGCCTCCGTCTACCCCATGATCCGCGATGCGGCGCTGTTCTTCCTGGACACGCTCCAACCGGATCCGAGCACCGGCTTCCTGGTCACCAACCCATCGCTGTCGCCGGAGAACGGCCACGGCCACGGCTCTTCGATCTGCGCAGGACCGACGATGGATATGGCGATCCTGCGCGACCTGTTCGGTCAGGCGGCGGAAGCGGCTGCTATCCTGGGTCGGGACGCGGAGCTGGCACGGCAATTCCTGTTCACGCGAGGCCGCCTGGCGCCATACAAGGTCGGGCTTGCCGGGCAGCTTCAGGAGTGGCAGGACGACTGGGACGCGGACGCCGAGGATACCCACCACCGGCACGTCAGCCACCTCTACGGCGTCTATCCCAGTCAGCAGATCGACACGACCGCTATGCCGGATTTGGCCTTGGCCGCGCGCCGGTCGTTGGAGATCCGCGGCGATGAAGCCACGGGATGGGCGACCGCTTGGCGTATCGCGCTGTGGGCGCGGCTGGGCGATGGCGAGCGGGCGCACCGGATCCTGCGCTTCCTGATCGGGCCCAAGCGCACTTATCCGAACATGTTCGACGCCCATCCGCCGTTCCAGATCGATGGCAACTTCGGCGGGGCCGCGGCGATGGTCGAGATGCTGATGCGCAGTTCCCATGACGAGATCGCGCTGCTGCCGGCGTTGCCCCAGGCCTGGCCATCCGGCTCGGTCGCGGGGCTGCGTGCGCGCGGCGGGTACGAGGTCGCCTTGTCCTGGCGGGAGGGGCGGCTGACGACCGCGACCGTCACGGCTTCCGTGAGCGGCGGCATCATGCTCCGACGAGGCGACGTCGTTCGCTCGCTAAAGCTCAGGGCCGGGCAGGCCGCGGCATTCGCCGGGGCGGATCTAGTCCCGGCCTGATAGGGCGATGCCGGGTCCCGACGCCGGTCGCGTTAGCCTGGGTGGGGCTATGAACAAGTGGCCGGAGTTGGGACGGGCAATCAAGGCGGCGAACGTCCGACACTGGGTCTTCGCGTCCACTAAGCGGCTGCGCTCCTCATGGCCCAACTCGGCCGCTCCCCGTGCCTGTTGCGATCTCGAAACTTGCTGCCCCGACAGGTTCGCGGCTGTCCCGTCTCTCCGTCTCAGCCTACCCGTTTAGGGAACGGGGTTCGAGAAGGCGGACCCAACGGTAACTGGCTGAGCAATCAGCAGGGACGGCCTTCTCGTTGCGGGTTCCTGATTGGAAAGGCCTCTGCATTTGTACGTCAGGGTTGTGGTTTCCGCCGTGCAGTCCAGAACAGGAAGGCGGCGGTAAGCGCCGCAGCGATGGCGAAATGGCCCGTACTGGCTTCCGGCGACCAGCGGCTCGTCCATAGCCTGTGGTCAAACGCTATGCCGCCGACGGCGTTCACGAGGCCATGCAGCCAGATGCAGGGGATCAGGCTGCCACGGTTAGTCAGCCATACCCGCCGCGGCTTCGGATCGCGCATCATCCGCATGGGTCTTATCGGCTCCGGCGGCGTTGACCTAGCCTATGACCCTGAAGGTTTGACGGTGGCGGCGTCCGCACCGCTTCACCAAGTTTGCCACGCCTGATCGCCGGGCCAAGGAACCATGGGTCAGTCACAGCCAGTCAAGCGCTGCCCGGTGCTCATCATCGAGGACGAGCCGGTGCTGCGCATCGACGCCGTCGACATGGTGGAGCGCGCCGGCTTCGAGGCGGTGGAGGCGCTGTGCGTCGAGGATGCCACCCGCATATTGTCCGAGCGGCTGGACATCCGCATCGTCTACATGGACCTGGACATGCCGCGCGGCGTGAAGGGCATCGAGGTGGCGGCCGCAATCCGGGACCGCTGGCCGCCCATCGAGATCATCCTGACGGCCGCCTTCTTCGAGCGGCACGAGCTGACGCTGCCGGAGCGGGCCGAGTTCTATCCCAAGCCGATCCGCTACGACGAGATCGTCGCCGCCATGCAGCGTATGTCCGCCGGGGTCTGACCAACCGTTCCGGTCGATGCGGGGTCGGGCCCGCGGGCTGATGTCGTCGACTTCCATTACGGCACTGGCGGCCGTCAGAAGGTTAAGTCGGCACTTCTGAACCCACTTCCTCCTCAAGCGCCACTACGCTCACGCTCACCTCCATCGCCTCGAAGTCCGCGGCCTCGCCCAGGAACCCGCCCACGACTGGCAGCACCGCCTCGCTGGTCGCGCCGACGGCCGCGGCGATCAGGCCGGCGGAGCCGACGCGCCGTTGCGTGGGATCAAAGGCGATCCACCCGGCGCCCGGCAGGAACACGTCGCACCAGGCGTGGGTGGCGCCCGCGTCGCCGGCCGCGGAGCCGGGATCGTAGAGGTAGCCCGACACGGCGCGCGCCGCGAAGCCGAGCCGCCGGGCAGCCGCGAGGAAGAGCGCCGCCAAATCGCGGCACGAGCCGGTGCCCAGCATCAGCGTCCTGGCGGGGGTCTGCGTACCTTCCTCGTCCCGCGTGCGGTAAGTAACGGCCGATCCCACCGCGTCGTTGAGCGCCTTGAGCAGGTCCAGCGTGTCATCTGGCGCCGCGGCCCTGAACGCGTTGACCCAGCCGTCGATCGCAGATGCCTCCTCCGTTGTCCCGTCGAACATGGCCGGGCCGATCAGCGCTCGCGCGTCCGGTGCGTAGGCGAACGGGTAGCGATGCGCCGAAGGATCGAGCCGGAAGAGCGGATACGGCTCGGCGGTGTGCAGTACCTCGTGCTCTGCCAGGATGGTCAGTCCGGTGGCCGGCCCAGCAAACAGCGCGATCGCCGCCGTGTTGCCGGCTGCGTCTTCGCTCCATACCAGTTCGGCGGCGGGATCTACCCTCAGTTCCGATCGGATCGGGACAAGCTGGTGGCCCCAGCGGGGGGTGAGGAGCAGACGATGCTCGAGGAGGTGGATCGCGCGGGTGTAGCGGAACGCCGTGCGATGCCTGATGCGCAGCTTCATGATCATAGTCGCCTCATGTCGCGCTTCCAACTCGAACGTCCACTGGCTGGGCGGACGACGTGTAGGACACCCGACGTCGGTCATCGAGTTCTACGCGACTTATGGCCGTGGATGCTGAAATGACGACACCCTTATGATCGAGCGACGAAGTAGTCTTGGAGCCTAATACCGTCTCGCTTGATCAATTCTAGTGTTAAGACGTATGCCATGCGGCACTTCTAATGATCAGCTGCGGTCACGCGATGGACGGCGAAGATCACGGACAAAAGGCAGAGGCTGAGAGTACATTTGAGCGCGCTGGATGTCCGGATGCGGGTCTTCCATCCTGACGAACAGCGTCGACAAATCATCCATGCCTATCCTTGCTCTAATTCTGTAGCGCCGTCAGCTTGATGGCCGATCAAGTTCAATGCCCTTCTCTACGGTAGGACATGGCAAGGAGAGCTCGAGATGCGCTGACACGGATGAAGGCTACGGTCGCCTGCGGATGCGTAACTGGCAGCATGTGTCCACCTTCGGTAATCTCCAGCGAGGCGTCGGCGATCGCCGAGCGGGCATGCTCACCGTCAACTGTCGGATCGACGACCTGATCGTCACTTCCGTACAGCATGGCGACCGGCAACTTGATTGATCCGTATCGGGCGGCCACCACGGCCATGTCGTCGTCTACGCTCGCCATCTCCAGCATCGCGGCATCCACCGACATTGGGCGATTGCCGAGTGCCGCTCCGCCGCGGATGGCAAAGTCGCCAGGCACCGGCTCGGGTGCGAAAATCTTGCCCCAGCGTAGTGCGAAGGTCGCCTGCGCCAGCGGCGTGCCGAGCAGGTTGGCGAACGCCTCTCGCCCGAACCCGCCGTGTTTGATCGCGCCAGCTATCGGCGCCGGTATCGCGCCCGCGGGCTGTGTCAGGGGCGCCAGCAACGCGAGGCCGCTGATGGCATCCGGGTGGTGCGTCGCCACCCCAAGTGCGATCGCGCCACCCAGGGAGTGCCCGACAAGCAGCGGGCGCTCGAGTCCGAGCTTGTCGATAAACGCGGCGACGATCGCCGCCTGACCCAGGATGCCGGGCTGATCGGCGGTCGAAATAGAGTATCCGGATCCGGGTCGATCCATGAGGATGACGCGGTGCTCCAACGCCAGTTCGTCCGCGACGCCGTAGGCGAAGTTGCGCAGCTGCGCTCCGAGGCCATGAAGGAGAACGATCGGTCGTCCGGCCCCCCGATCGACGTAGTGGATGCGAGCGCCGGGCACGTCGATGAACGCCCCATCTGCCGGTACCTGTCGTTCGATGCGTGCGACGCTGGCTCGCGTGTAGACGGCCGCCGCGGCGAGGCCGGCAGCAGCGGCGCCGATCGTGCCGAGCGCGCTCCATCGACCTTTGCCATGACGTCGCTTGGCCTGAACGGCGAAGAACCGTCGCATGTCGGCGAGGAGGAGGTCAGGCTGCTCAAGCGCTGCGAAATGACCCCCGGCCTCCATCTCGGTCCAGTGCACGACATTGTAGGTCTTGGCAGCCTGTGAACGGGGCGGCGGGGGGAAGACCGGGTCCGGAAAGGCTGCCACCCCGGTCGGCACGGTGACGCGAGCGCCCGCGGGGAACTGACCCGAACCCTCCAGCACGCGGCCGCGATACATCCAGGTCGACGTCACGAACGAGCGATCGACCAGGTAGAGCATGATGTTGGTGAGCAGCGTGTCCTGATCGAATGCCTGCCACAGATCTGGTCGCCCCTCGTCGTCGCGAGGAACATCCGCCCACGCGCCGAACTTCTCCAGGATCCAGGCGGCGACGCCGACCGGACTGTCCGACATGGCGACGCCGAGGGTCTGCGGTCGGGTACCCTGCTCCTGCGAATAGCCGGTCTGCTCCTTGGCCAGATTTGCTCGCCTCGCGGCCCAGGCGAGTTCGTCGGGCTTCTTCGGCAGGGCATCCTTCGCCTGGATCAGGACCATGTTGAGGTGAAGGGCAGTCACCGCCTCGGGCTGGTCATGCGCCATCCAGGCGCCGATCGCCGCACCCCAGTCGCCGCCTTGGATCAGGTAGGGCGTGTCGCCGAACAACTCGCTCATCAGGCCGTGTATCAGCTCGGCCGTTCGACGGGGACCGATCGGCTCGGCCGGGCGCCCGGAAAAGGCATAACCCGGCAGCGAGGGCACGACGACATCGTGACCGTCAGCCACGAGGGGAGCGATCAGCGCCTCGAACTCCAGGAACGAGCCCGGCCAGCCGTGGAGCAGCAGCAACGGCGGCTTCGATCCGTCGCCACGTGCATGGATGAAGTGAAGGCGCTGCCCGAGCACCTCGGCCGTGAACTGCGGCAGCCGGTTGAGCCGGGCTTCCTGCGCCCGCCAGTCATAGCAGGTAAGCCAATGATCGACGAGTCGCCGCAAGTCGGCGACGCCGACCCCGGACCGCCAACCGCCGGCATCGGGAAAGTCGGCCCAGTCGAAGCGCTCGACGCCCGCCCGTATCGCAGCGAGCCGTTCGTCGGGAACGGCGATCTTGAACGGAAGGGCGCCGGTCACCGGCTTTCCCCCAGCCACGCGATGATCTGCGCGTTGATGCGCTCGGGCTGCTCGATGTGCAGCCAGTGGCTCGCGCCCTCGATGAACTCCAGCTTGCCCTCGTCACACAGGGCGAGGCCCGCCTCGGCGACGTTGCGCTCGAGGAAGACGTCCCCGCCCGCCCACAGGATCAGCGTCGGCGGGGCGAGCCGCGCGGGCTCGCCACCGGTGTCGCGCTTGCGCAGCGCGCGGTAGTAGTTGAGCATCGCGGTGATCGAGCCCTCATGGGCCCACGCGTCGGCATAGTGCTCCAGCGCGCCGGGCTCGAAGCTATCTTTGTGCGCGCTGCCCTGGATCATCGCCTTGAGTCCGGCGAAATCGAAGCTGCCCAGCGTCGCCTCCGGTACCCATGGCAGCTGGAAGAAGGCCACGTAGGTGCTTTTCAAGGCCTGGGTGGGGTGCTTGAGCGCCTGTCTGCCCCAGATGTCGGGATGCGGGCCGTCCATCAGCACGACCCGCTTCAGCCGCTCGGGATATTTCGCTGCGACCCACCAGCCGATCACGGCACCCCAGTCGTGTCCGACCATGTCGAACCGGTCGGCCCCGTACGCGTCGGCGAGCGCGATCACGTCGGCGGCAAGGATGTCGATGTGGTAGTCCGCCACTGCCTGCGGCCGGTCGGAGCTGTTGTAGCCGCGCTGATCGGGAACGACGACGTGGTAGCCCGCCTCGGCCAGCGGGGTAATCTGGTGCCGCCACGCCCACCAGAACTCCGGAAAGCCGTGGAGGAGGATGACGAGTGGATCGCCGGAGTTACCCGCCTCGACGACGTGGAGGGTTACACCGTTGACGGTCTTGGCCGTCTCGCGCCAACCGTGCTGGAGCAGCGATGCGGGTTCGGTCATGAAGGGTTTCCTCGGGAAATGCTTAGTGCTTCACGGCACCGATCTGCTGGAGCAGCGACAGGTTATCCATCAGCGCCCAATGCTCGACCAGGCGGCCGTCGGCGACCCGGAAGAAGTCCATCACGTCGATGTTGATCCACTTGTTCGTGGGCGCATTGCCCATGAACGGGCCGGTGTGCCGCCCCCGCATCTTGAGGCGGACCAGCACCTTGTCGCGCTCGCCGACGACGTCGCCGATGTCGAAGCCCACCTCGGAGAAGCCGCCGTGCATCACCTCGCCGAGGTGGCGGACGCCCTCGACCCCTCGCACCTCGAAATCGAGATTTGGATCGTGGCGGACGAACGCGGGAGCGATGTGGCGCTGCCACCAGGCCTCGTCCCGGTCACGAAAGGCGGGGAAGTAGGCAGCCGCCAGCTGCTTGTCGTCTTCGGTCATCATGGGTCTCGACTTGCACTGGTACCGGGGTCGTATGGCGGCACCAGCCGTTCCAGGCGGAGAAGCGTCAGGCGGGTATCTGCTCGATCGAAGCCGTGTTCTGCTCGTCGACCCCGTTCTCGCGATGGCGGAAGGCGCTGAGCGCGCGGTAGACCTGCAGTCGCGCGCGCATCACGCCGCCGAGCGGCCGATGGACGGCCAGGCTGTGGGCTGGGCGGAAGGTCATGACCTCGTCGAAGTAGCGCACCCGCTCGGCACCGTACGCCGCCTGCCGCGGCAGGCGGATGGTGGCGACGGTGCGATATTCGCTGTCCTGCGCGGGCCACTCGACCGACGTGTCCTCGATCGGCTGCGTCTCCGCATCCGCCCACAATCGCGCGCGCAGCTCGAACACCGCGTCGTGCTCGTCGAAGTAGCGGATCGCGGCGTGTCGGAAGCCGTCCTCGTCCTCGTGCGGGTCAAGCTGCCAGTCGTCGAGGGCGAGCTGGTCGGGTGAGACCGGAAAGGCGCCGAGCTTGGCGACGTACTCGCCGAAGCGGACCGGGCATTGGCTGAAATAATAATCGTCGAGCGGATGGCTGAACGGGTGTCCGTAGAAGTCGAGCGTCGGGCTGGGCCCGCCGGCGACCGCGTTCAGCATCTTGTTGATGTTGCGCGCGATCGAGGACGCGGCGCTCTTCACGCCCTCGGGCATCGGCGTCGTCAGGCCGATCTTCTTGGCTTGGCTGAGGAAGCCTGCCGCGGTGCCGGCCGGAAAGGTCGGTCCGCTGGCGAACACGAAATCCTGGGTCGGCGCGTCGTGGCCGGGCAGCTTCTCGCCCTCGATGCCGAACACCTTGATCGCCATGCCGCGGTGCGTCGACACGCGGTCGCCCAAGTTCTCGCCCGGTCCCTGCGCGAAGCGGACCGCGACCTGGAAGGTGCCGCCTTTGGCGAACAGACCCTGCGCCAGCTCGGGGGGTAAATCGTCGGCCACCGTCAGCTCGCCGACAACGCAGGCGGTGCTCTTTGCGTGGCTGGCGCGGACGGCGTGGCCCTGCCGCTTCTCCACGACCTCGCTCTCCTGGGTCATGCCCTTGATGATGCCGTCGATCGACTCCTGCTCGTTCTCCTCGGGCGTTTCGATGTCGTCGCGGTAGCGCAGATAGGTCATGGCTTGGTCTCCAGGAGGCGGCAGCTGGTGGGCGGTGCGGACACGGCCGGTTAGCCGGCGGGTTCGAGCTCGATCTTGAGCCAGCCGGGCTGACGCTCGCCGAACGCCTTGTAGGCGTCGATCGCGCCGGTCATCGGTTCGGTCTGGCTGAGGATCGAAACGGAATCGAGCCGCCCGCTCGCGACATGGTCGAGCAGCACGTCGAAGTAGCGGCGGTGGTTGGCGTTCCCCAGCCGGACGATGGCGTCCGTCGGCTGCTCGATGGCGGGTTCGGGCACATCGTCGACGCGGATGTCGCCGATGGCGTGAAAGACGACGGCTTTCATGACAGGCTCCTGGGAATGGCCGGTAACGGGATCAGCGACGCGGTTCGACCGCCGTGCAGCAGAACGCCACCGATCGGACGGTGTCGCCGTCGGTCTTGGGCGTGAACGACGCCGCGTTGGCGAGCGTCGAGGCGGTGGCGTGCTCGGCGTCGGGGCTGTCGACCGGCAGCACGTGCTCCTCGATCGTCTCGCCGCTGACGGGATCGAAGACGCGGATGGTGCAGGCAAAGGGCCGGAGCGCCGTCATGCGCTCGTCGCCTCGCCAGCGGTCTTGTCCTTCCCGAACTCCTCAACGAGCTTGGCACAGAAGGCGGGCAGGTCGTCGGGATCGCGGTTGGTGACGAGGCCCTGGTCGACTACGACCTCCTCGTCGACCCAGCTGCCGCCTGCGTTGCGGATGTCGGTCTGGAGCGTCGCAAAGGAGGTCAGCTTGCGCCCTTCAACCTCGTCAGCCTCGATCAGCACCCAAGGCGCGTGACAGATCGCCGCCACCGGCTTGCCCGCCGCGAAGAAGTCTCGGACGAAGGCGACGACGTCGGTCGATCCACGCAGCTTGTCGGCGCCGACCGAACCACCGGGAATGACGAGCGCGTCGAAGTCGGACGCCGATACGTCGCCGATGACCTTGTCGACCGTGAAGCTGGCGCCCGGATCGAGGTCGTTGTTGACCGACTGCGCATCGTCGGTGCCGAGGCTGACCACGGTGACGGTGCCGCCGGCCTCCTCTACCGCCGCCTTGGGCTTGGCGAACTCGGGTTCTTCGGTGCCGCGCGGTGCGATCAGGATCGCGATTGTCTTGTCATCGAGCTTCATGAGCCGGTCTCCGGTGATGGAGTGAGGGTGCCGGCCACCTGCCGGCGAACAATCTCCGCTGTCCCGCCGAAGACCAGATGTGAGGCGTAGGCGTAGACCGTGGTCGAGAACGGCGCCTTCCATGGCGCGTCACCCAAATCGACCGCGGGCACCGTCGCCTCATCGAGCAGGGTGGCGGTACCGAGCCCGAAAGCGGTGCCGTAGCCGGCGGTGACGGACGGCCGAAACTCGGCAGCGATGCCGTAGGCGACGCCGAGCCCTATCCCGAGCGCGTAGTGGACGCTCTGCCCGGCGAGCGGCTTGGCGGCTTCCGGCACTTCCTGTCCGGTCACCCTGGTGGCGACGGCATCCGCCGCCTTCTCCGTCGCGGGCTCGTCATCGCTACCGTCGGAGGGAAGCAGCGACGAGGCGACCGCCTGGAAGCGGTCCATCGCGAACGAGGCGACAGCACCGGCGATCACGCCCGCGACGGCGCCGCGTGCGATCCGGGCGGGGATGGACAGGTCGCTCATGCTGTCACCTTCGATGCCCACTTGGCGCCCGCCGCGGTCGCCAAGCCGAAGGCGACGTGGTTGGCCGTGTGCATGCCGACGGTCGTGCCGTCCGAGCGCCACTCAGGCTGCTTGACGCCAAGTAGCGGACCCGTGAGCCAGTGTGCGACGCCGTAGAAGGCGAGCCCGAAGGCGACGCCGCTCGGCACCACATCCGCGTCCTCGTCGGTCGCCGCGGCATAGGCGATGCCGGCTAGTGCCGACAGCAGCAGGTGGCCGCCCTGCACCAACGCCTGCTTCCGCGGATCAGGCGGGCGCTTGCCCGTAGGTATACCGTGCACGCCGAGCCGGTGCGCCGACGCGCGGCCGAGATCGGTCAGTTCGGACGCCTTTTGCGTCTTCTTCTCCTGCGCCATCATCATCGCGGTGAGGCCCAGGCCCGCCACCAGCGCTCCCGCGACCGCCCCCACTGTCCGCTTGCCGTTCATGGCCGCCCTCCCGCCGTCTCTTTCTGCAGATCGTCGGGCAGACCCTCCTCCCGGCCGGGCACCGACATGTCGTAGGCGTTGAGCAGTAGCGACACGAGGCAGTAGCCACCCACAAGGTAGATCAGCTCCGCCGTCCGTTCCTCGCCGAACGCCCGCACGGCGCGGTCGTAGGTGGAGGCGGGCAGCTGCCGCCCACCGGTGAGCACGGTCGCGACGTCGTAGGCCGCGGCTTCCTCCTCCGTCAGGTCGGCGGGCCGCTGCCCCGCCGCGATCGTCGCGACCTTCTCCAGCGACAGTCCCGCCGCCTCTCCGACCCGCTCGTGCGCGTAGAGCTCGTAGCGCGAGTTGAACGCGGCGCCCGTCGCCAGAATGGCTGCCTCGTGCGCGGCCTTGGGCAGCGTGGAATTGTCGATCAGCGCCCTGGTATAGGTCCAGGCGGCGCGGCCGAACGCGGGGAAGCGTAGCATCGGGGCGAACGGCCCGATAAGCGCACCGTCCTCCCGCTTCGAGACGAACCCCTTCAGATGCTCGGCGATGTAGCCGGTCATCTCGTCGTTGAGCGCGCGCAGGTCGGCCGGCATCTCCGCTGGCGGGAAGGGCGGTGCGCGCATCAGGCCGCCTCGTCCATCTCGCGCTTCAGCGATGCCATGTCGATAACGTAGCGGAAGCGCACGTCCTCGTTCTTGACCTTCTTGTAGGCGTCGTTGACATCCTGGATGTCGATCACCTGCACGTCCGGCGCGACGTTGTGCTCGGCGCAGAAGTCGAGGATGTCCTGCGTCTCCTTGATCGAGCCGATCAGCGATCCCGCCAGCGTGCGGCGATGCATGATGAGCTCCTGGTTGTTGTACTTGGGCTGCTCATTGAGCGCACCCACCGCGCAGAACGTCGCATTGCGCTTCAGGAGCAGGATGAACGGGTCGACCTCGTGCTTCTCCGGCACGGTCGAGAGGATGAAGTCGAAGGTGAGCTCGAGGTCCTTGTAGGCCTGCTTATCACCCTCGACAACGACCTGCTTGGCGCCGAGCGCCTTCGCGGCCTCGATCTTAATCTTGTCGGTGGTGAACACCGTCACCTCGGCCCCGAGAGCCACGGCGAGCTTCACCGCCATGTGGCCGAGCCCACCCAGCCCGACGACGCCGACCTTGTCGCCCGCCTTCACGCCCCAGTGGCGCATAGGCGAGAAGGTGGTGACGCCCGCACACAGGATCGGCGCGGCCGCCTCGATCGGCAGGCTCTCAGGGATCCTGAGGACGAAGTCCTCAGGCACGACCATGACGTTGGAGTAGCCGCCATAGGTGTTGTCTTGCGCATAGGTATTGACGCCGTCGTCGGTCTGCGCGGCGGGCTTCATCGGACCGTTGTAGGTGGCAAGCCAGCTGTTGTGCCCCTCACAGTGATGCTCATCGCCGTCGCGGCAGGGTTCGCAAGTCCGGCAGCTGTCGATCATGCAGCCGACGCCGACTAGGTCGCCGACCTGATGCTTCGTAACCGACGCGCCCGCATGGGCGACGCGGCCGACGATCTCGTGGCCCGGCATGCATGGGTAGACGGTGTTGCCCCAGTCGTTCTCGACCTGATGGATGTCGGAGTGGCAGACGCCGCAGTAGAGGACGTCGATCTGGACCTCGTTGGCCTTTGGCGCCGGGCGGTCGAACTCGAGGGGCTTCAGGCGGCTGAAGGAGTGCTTGGCGGCGTAGCCGAGGGCCTTGGTCATGCTGTTTCCTTATGCGGCGGTTCAGGCGCCAACGCCCGAGGGTTCGTGGTAGGGGCAGCCGTTCACGCGCGCGCGGAAGTCTGCCGAGTGGCGGTAGGTCTCGTTGCGCGCCCGGTTGATGTTGCCGAGCGGCTGGTGCGCGGCGAGCCCGGTCCAGATGCTGAAGCGCGTCTCCTCGTCGATCTCTCGCACCTGCTCGGGATCCCAGCTGTCCTGCGCCGGCACGCGCAGCACGGCGACACGCTGGAAGGACGAGATCTCCTGGTCCCACTCGACGGTCGGATCCTCGATCGGCTGCTTTTCCAGGTCGCGGCAGAGCTGGACCTGGAACTCCCACTCGGCGTCGAGCCTCTGCATCTCGACCCGCACGTCCTCACGGATCGCGTCCGGCCGGTCGGCCGCCTCGACGATCCGGCCGGTGAGCGCAACCTGGTCGGGCGCGACCGGCACCAGCCGGTACTTGGCGATGTAGTCGCCCCAGCGGTAGGGCGTCACTGAGTTGTAGGTCTCGCCGAGCGGGTCAGAGTTGGGCACGCCGCCGAGCGTATCGACCTTGGGGCTGGATAGGCCGACCGTCTCCAGTGCGTTGTGCACGCCGCGGAGCGCGGCCGATAGCACCTCCTTGGTGCCCTCGAGCCGGTCGGTCGTCCTGGCGAGCATCTTGACGTTGCCGAGGAAGGTCTTGGCGTCCTTCGCGACGAACACCTTGCCGTTGTTGGTGACGAAGTCCTGCGCCGTGCCGTCGGCGCCCGGTAGACGCTCGCCCGCGACGTCCAGGACCTTGATGGCGAGGCCGCGGGGCAGGCTGACCGCGTCGGGTAGGATGTCGCCCGCGTTGGTCGAGATGCGGACCATCGCCCGATGCCGACCGGCAGTTGCGAACAGCCCTTGTGCCAGCTCGGCCGGCAGGCCGTCGTCTATGACCAGCTCACCCTTCATCACGCCGTGCGCCTTGGCGTGCACGGAGCGCACCGCCCGGCCGTAATCCTCCGCAGTCTTCTCGAGGATCACGTCGAACGCCTCGTTGAGCTGCTGGATCGTCTCCGCCTCGTCGGGCTTCCTCTTCTCGAGGCCGGGGGAGAAGCGGATGGGTGCTGTGGTCATGCGGATACCCTCGTCTCGAGCAGGAAGTGGAGGGCGACGGGAGCGCCGCCCTCCGGATCGTCAGCGCGCGAGCGCCGCCTTCAGCCTCGTCACCGCGAGGTCGTTGGCCTGCTTTGCGCCGTTCACAACCTTGGCCATGCCGAAGAACTCGTGGGTTACCCCTGAGAAAGTCTTTTGCTCGACCTTGTCGCCCGCCGCGCGCATCGCCGCTGCCAGCGTCTCGCCGTCCGAGCGCAGCGGATCGATCTGCGCGTTGATGATCGTGGTCGGCGGCAGGCCGCGCAGGTTGGCCGCGACCAAGTTCAGGCGCGGGTCCTGCGCGTCGGCTTTGCTGGTCTGGTAGTAGTAGCCGAACCACGGCAGCATTGCGCCGTTCAGCGGCTTGGCGTTGGCGGAATCACGGCGCGACGGCAGCGTCATGCTGCTGTTGGCAATCGGGTAGACCGCGACGATGTGGCGCGGCGCGGTCAGGCCGTTGTCGCGCGCATAGATCGCGGTCGCGACCGCGAGGTTGCCGCCCGCGCTCTCGCCAACCGTGGCGATGCGGGCCGGATCACCGCCCCAGCTCGCCGCGTTCCGCAGGCTCCAGCGATAGGCAGCGGCCGCATCGTCGTGCTGTGCTGGGAACTTGAACTCGGGCGCGTGGCGGTACTCGACCGATACGACGATCGCGTTCAGCGCCTTGGCCATCGCGCGCGGCGCGGCATCGTAGGTGTCGACGTCCGCGATTACCCAGCCGCCGCCGTGGTAGTAGACCACGACGGGCATCGGCTTGCCGCCGGCGGGGGCGTTCGCCGGCTTGTAGATGCGCGCGAACTGCTTCGGGTCGCTGCCGTACGGCATGTCCTGCGTCGTCACGGCGGGATCGGGCGCGGTCGACATGCCCTTCCTCTGCATCACCGCCTTGGCACCATCGGCCGCCGACGGCTGCACGCGCGCCTCTGCCGGCGTCAGCGTCTCGATTGGCTTGCCGCCGAGCGATGCAAGCGCGTCGAGGACCGCCTGCATGTCGGGTGCGGCCTTGGCGGGTTGGATGGCAGTCGCGGGTGGTGGTGGGGGCGGCGCTGCCGTGATCGAGCGGGGCGACTGGGCCGCCGCAGGGTAGATCGCGATCGCGGCGGATGCGGCGATCAGCATCGAAATCGTCTTGCGCAAGAAACCCTCCTGTTCAGGTATGGATCCTAACCACGGGCAGGGACAGGCGTTTCGGTACGGAAGTAGACCCCGGTCTGGAGCACTGCGAGACGAGGATGTAGATCAGAGTATGGACAACCGCCGCTGCAGCGAGGCCGACACGGGCTCTTCCGTCGAGCGGCGGAAGGAGCAGAACGAGCTGCTGCGTGCTCTCGGTAACGCTGAGCGCATCGCCCTCGCAACTCGTCTTGAGCTGGTCCCGTTTCGCAACGGCGACATGATTGCCCGGGCTGGCGATCCCGCAAATAGCCTCTGTTTTCCTCTGACCGGCATTGCTGCGGTGCTCGACTCACTCGAAGGCGACCGCCGATACGCCGTGGCGCTGGTCGGAAGCGAGGGCTTCATCGGCTGGCCGGTACTGCTAGGCGACGACCGATGGCCTCACGATGTGGTGATGCGGGCCGAGCACGGGGTAGCGTTGCGGATTTCTGCCGCGGCGCTGCACGAGGCGATGGCCGGCCACCCGGCGATCCGAACGACATTGCTCCGCTTCGTCGGCGTGCTGATGACCCAGATGGCCAAGACAATCGTGTCGTCGCTCGCCCACTCGATCGAGCGCCGGATGGCACGCTGGATTCTGCTCTACCACGACCGGGTCCGAGAGGATGAGATCTGCATGACTCACGACGAGTTCAGGCTGATGCTCGGCGTACGGCGTAGCAGCGTAACCGACGCGCTCCACAAGCTCGAGGAAGATCAGGCGATACGATCAGTTCGCGGTCGGGTCATCGTGCGAGACCGAGATCGTCTGCTGAATCTGGCTGGTGACACATACGGCTTTGCCGAGGCAGAATACCAAAGGCTACTGCCCGGAAGTTAATGTGCGACTGGTACCAGCCGCCTCCCGCCGCGAGCCTGTTCTTGGAAATTATGGCAGGGTATAAGCCAGATGCGGCGACGTCGTCACGATGTACCGAGGACTGGTCCCTATTTCCATTGCAGGCCGATCAGAACGGCCGGTAGAAGATCGCAACGATTGACGTCCTCCCTGTTTTTTCATCCAAGCTGAGTGAGAGTTTTCCGGCCCTTTGAAGCCTTTGCGCAAGGAGCTGGGACATGAAGAAGTCGAGGTACACGGAAGAGCAGATCGCGTTTGCGCTGAAGCAGGCGGAGACGGGCACGCCGGTGGCGGAGGTGATCCGCCGGATGGGCGTGTCGGAGCAGACCTTCTACCGCTGGAAGAAGGTGTATGGCGGGCTGGGTGTGGGCGAGCTGCGGCGGGTCAAGCAGCTCGAGGACGAGAACCGGAAGCTGAAGCAGCTCGTCGCGGACCTGAGCCTGGACAAGCACATCCTGCAGGATGTTCTGTCAAAAAAGCTCTGACGCCTGGGCGGCGGCGCGAGGTTGTCGCGCACGTCCAGGCGTCTCACGTAAGCGTGCTGTAGCGGCCGCGGGTCAGGCGGCTTGCGCGACGGGCTGATCTGACTGCTGGCCCCAGTTCCACGGCATCAGTTCGTCCCAGCGGCTGGCGGGCCAGTCGTCGGCGACCCTGGCGATGACGTCGGCGATGTAGGCCTGCGGGTCGACGCCATTGGCCTTGCAGGTCTGGATGACGGTGTAGAGCGCCGCGGCACGCTCGCCGCCTGCGCGTGAGCCCGCGAACAGCCAGTTGCGCCTTCCGACGGCGACGCCGCGCAGGGCGCGCTCCGCGATGTTGTTGTCTATTTCGAGACGCCCGTCGCTGAGGAAACGGCACAGCGCCGGCCAGCGCTTGGTGCCATAGGTGATAGCCTTGGCCATGTCGGACTTGGGCGACAGACGGCGGAGGGCAGCGTCGAGCACCTCGCGCAAGGCGTCGACCAACGGCTAGCTTTGCTGTTGCCGGGCACGATGGCGCGCATTCGGCGGCTGGCCGCGCACCTCGGCTTCGACGGCGTAGAGCGCGCCGATGCGCTCCAGGATGTCGGTGGTTAGCGGCGTGGGCGAGCGCTCGTGCAGGTCGAAGACCTTGCGCCGGAAGTGAGCCCAGCACGCGACCTCGGTGACACCGCTTCGGTACAGGCCGTCATAGCCGGCGTACGCATCTGCCTGGAGGAAGCCGCGGAAGCCGGCGAGATGCGCCTGCGGATGGATGGCGGTGCGGTCTGGCGTGAAGCGATACCAGGTCGCTGGCGGCGTCGTGCTGCCTGACGCACGGTCATCGGTCGCGTACACCCACAGCCGACCGGTCGCGGTCTTGCCGCGGCCGGGGTCAAGCACCGGCACCGGCGTGTCGTCGGCGTGGATCTTGTCGGCAGCAAGCACCGTGTCGCGGATGCGGGTGACGACCGGGTCCAGGAGCGCAGCGGCCTGTCCGGTCCAGCCGGCCAGCGTCGAGCGGTCGATGTCGAGGCCCTGCGCGGCCATCATCTCGGCCTGGCGGTAGAGCGGCAGGTGGTGGTCGAACTTGGCGACAACGACCTGGGCCAGCGTCGCGAACGTCGCCTTGCCGCGTGCCACGGCACTGACCGGCGCCGGTGCCTGGACGATTTTCTCGCACCGTCGGCAGCTGTACTTCGGCCGGACCTGCCGCACGACCCGCCAGCGCACCGGCACGACGTCGAGCATCTCGTGCGTGTCCACGCCCAAGCGACGCAGCATGCCGCCGCAGTCCGGGCAGGTGCAGGCGCCGGATACGGGCTCGTGGACGATCTCTTCACGCGGCAAGTGGTCCGGCAGGCTGCGCACCGGTGCTGGCCGCGTCGGCGTATCGGGCACGGCGGCCTCGACGTCGGGGAGCGCGCTCTCCGTCTCCAGTTCTTCCAGCGCCAGTTCGAGCTGCGCGATCTCGCGCCCGAGCTTCTCGGACGAGGCGCCGAACTGCATCCGTCGCAGCCGGGCGATCTGCCCGCGCAGGGTGTCGATGAGCAGGTCGCGGGCGGCGAGCGCAGCGTTCGCACGGGCGAGCGAGGCTTCCAGCGCGGCGATCCGCGCGGTGGTATCAGACGGGGCAGCGGGCGCTTCCGACACCCAGGTCACGTACCAGATTGCACCTCGCCGGGCGAGCAGAAGTCTCACAAAACCGCCGGTTTCTACCCCGCCAGCGTCGGCACGAACGTCCGCTCGGGGCGGCGCCAGTCGATGCCCTCCAGCAGCATCGACAGTTGCGCCGGCGTCAGTGTCACCGTGCCGGTCGCGGTCACCGGCCAGACGAAGCGGCCGCGGTCGAGGCGCTTGGAGAACAGGCACAGGCCCTGACCGTCGAACCACAGCAGCTTGACCAGGTGACCGCGCTTGCCCCGGAACGCGAACAGCGCGCCGGAATGCGGGTTCTGCGCCAGCACCTGCTGCACCAGCACCGCCAAGCCATCAAACCCTTTGCGCATGTCGGTCACACCGCACGCCAGGAATACCCGCGTCGGCAACGGCGCCGGGCTCATCTCAGCACCGACAGCACCCGTGCCAGCGCGCCCGCGTCCACCGCCACATCCACGCTCACCCGTACGCCGCCCGGCAGGTCGATGCGGATGAAGCCAGCCTCGGATGCCAACTGCGGCGTAGGTGCCACCGGCTCGACCTCGGCCACCCGCACTTCGGCAAACGCGGGCAACGCAGGCGCCATGCCGCCCAGCAGCCCCAGACGCGCCTGCTTGCGCCACGTGTAGACCAGCCCGCTCGACAACTCGCGCCGCTGCAGGACATCGCGAACCCGGACGCCCGGCCGGAACGCCTCGGCCAGGATCTGCAGTTTCTCTTCGTCAGACCAGTTCCGCCGGCCCGACACCCGGCCGACCACCTCCACGCGACCAGTCATACGAGCACTCGTATGACCAGTCTCAGACCCGGAAACCACCCGCACCAACATCGCCCTCGCAAAGGCGACGAACATCCCGGCTAGGGCTTGACGGGCAAGGCGGCCCGCAAACCACGCTTACGTCTCACGGCGTCAGCGAGCGGCGCAGCTGTCTCGCGCTCGGCCTCGACCGCTCGTCGGTGCGGTACGTGTCGCACAAGCCTGACCAGGCGCCGCTGCGGCTACGCATCCGTGATCTGGCAGCGACACGGGTGCGCTACGGCTATTTCCGGATCTACATCCTGCTGCGCAGAGAGGGGTGGCTGGTGAACCACAAGCGTGTCTATCGGCTATACCGAGAAGATGGACTGAGCCTTCGGCTCAGGCGTCCTCGTCGGAACGTCAGCGCTGCGAACCGCGAGCGGCAGCCGGCTGCGTCGGCGCCGAACGAGATGTGGTCGATGGACTTCGTCTCGGATACATTGTTCGACGGTCGGCGGCTACGGGCGCTGACGGTGGTCGACGCCTTCACGCGCGAGGCGCCGGCGATGGATGTCGACTAGGGCATCAAGGGCGAGCAGGTGGTCGCGGCAGTGACGCGGATCTCGGCGATCCGCGGTGCTCCCAGGACCATCCGCGTCGACAACGGACCCGAGTTCATCTCGAAGGCGCTCGACCGGTGGGCGTACGAGAACGGCGTCACGCTGGATTTCTCGCGGCCGGGCAAGCCGACCGACAACGCCTTCGTGGAGAGCTTCAACGGTCGCCTGCGCGACGAGTGCCTGAACGCCCACTGGTTCCTGTCGCTGGCGGACGCTCGTGCCAAGATCGAGGCTTGGCGGCGGGACTATAACGAGAGCCGTCCTCACACGGCGCTTGGCTGGCTGACGCCAGCCGAATATGCTGCATCCGCCGGGGTTAACCCCGGCGGATGCAGGCCGGAAACTCGCATCACGCCCGGATGAAAAACCGGGGGACCGTCAATCTGAATAACAGTATGTAGGTAGGCTTATTGAAAAATGTCGGACGTGAGTTGGAGCCAGCATGTGTATATCGAGGCTGAACTCGTTCAATGGCGAGCTCGAAAGTCGTCCAGATACTCCGAAGCGGGCGCAACGCCTGTGAGAATTAAGTGCTCCCGTGCTCGCGTGCAGGCGACGTAGAGCAGCCGGCGCTCGGTCTCGTAGATCTCGTCCAGCTCCGCCTCGTCGGCGGCGTCGGCGACGCGATCGTCCAGCGGCAGGATGCCCTGGTCGCAGGCCGTCACCACCACCGCGCGGAATTCCAAGCCCTTCGCTAGGTGCATGGGCGCGGTGGTGATTACGTCGGCGTCGGCGTCGGTGACGCACGCCAACGCCGCGCGGGCGCGGGCGACCAAGTCCGGCGTCCGAACGAAGATGCCGATCTCGGCGGGCGCGATCCCCTCTGCCAACCACCCGGCAACGGTCGTGGCTACCGTCGTCGCCTCTTCCTCCGCCGTGCTGACCGTGATCACCATAGGCGCCGGTCCGTCGAACACGGATAGGTCAGGTAGCTGTGGATGCCGTCCTTCCAGGTGTCGCGGAACGCCTTCACCTGCTCGGGCTCACGGCTGATGTCGGTCTGCTTGCCGTCCTTAACGTCGCGCGACTGGGTGCTGACCTGCCAGTTCGAGTTGAACTTGATGCCATAGGGCGGGTCGAAATAGATGCACTGCACCTTACCCTTCAGGCTCTCGCGCTCGGACAGGCTAGCCATCACCTGCAGGCTGTCGCCCAACCATGGCGGGCGCCAGCTGGACGGCGGCCGCGCGCCGTTCGATCAGCTGGCCGAGATCGTGGACGCCGTGGGCGACCGGCTGGACGTGATCTGCGACGGCGGCATCCGTCGCGGCTCCCATGTGCTCAAGGCCTTGTCGGTCGGGGCCAAGGCGTGTTCGGGCGGCCGCCTTTACCTGTACGCCCTGGCGGCCGGGGGGCGTGCGGGGGTGGCGCGTGCCGTTGGGCGGCTGAGGGACGAGATCGAGCGGGACATGAAGCTGATGGGCGTGACCAGCGTCGCCGGCCTGAGCCGCGACAACCTGCGCTGGCGGTAGCGGACGCAGGGCCGACAATCACCCGCAAGAGGGACATCAAAGATAGCCATTGCAGGAGCTGGTATATTCTACTATCCAAAAACGCGTGAAGGCCGTCGATCGTACGGCCGCGCGTGGGAGGGATGCAGATGGCCCGGACGGCTAGGGGAACGTGGCTCGCGCTAGGGGCAAGCGTCGCGGCGCTGGGTCAGCCGGCATGGGCGCAGATGTCGCCGCAGGTCTCCCCGGCTGCGCCGTCGCAGAACCCGGCCGCCCCGAATGCCCAGACCACGCCCGCGCAGCAGGCTGCGCCGGACGCGGATACTGCCCAGGCGACCGGCAGCGCCGAGGCGCCGGCCAGCAACCCGGTGGTTGACAGCACCGAAACCGGCGTGCGCGAGCAGCCGGCCGGCGACGACATCATCGTCACAGGAAGCCGCATCGCGCGCAGCACCTTCCAGACGCCGACTCCCATCACCGCCATCTCGGAAGCGCAGCTGGAGCAGAAGGCGGCTACCAACGTGGTGGACCTGCTCCGCGACATCCCGGCGCTTCGTCCCAACCGCGTCAACGGCAGCGGCCGCAACATCGGCCTGAGCACCTTCAACCTGCGTTCCCTGGGGTCCACGCGCACGCTGGCGCTGATCGACGGGCAGCGTGTGCTCGACAGCAGCCCGGTGGCGGGCGGCTTCGACATCAACATCATCCCCGCCCCGCTGGTGTCCCGCATCGAGGTGGTCACGGCGGGCGCGTCGTCGGTGTACGGATCGGACGCGATCACGGGCGTGGTCAACGTCATCGTCAACAGCACCATCGAGGGCGGCAAGCTGGACGCGCAGTACAACGTGTCCACGCACGGCGACCTGGATCAGGTGTCGGTCAGCGGCATATACGGCGCGAAGTTCGCGGGGGGGCGCGGCCACGCCCTGCTGGCGGCATCCTACTTTAACACGCCCGACATCGTGTACCAGGGCGCGCGGGACTGGGGCCGTCGCGGCGTCACGCTGGTGCCCAACGCCGCTTATACGCCCACCAACGGCCAGTTCCGCCAGCTCTTCCAGGCGGACTCCCGCTACTCCCAGATGACGGCGGGCGGCGTCATCACCACGCCCGGCGCGCTGCGCAACATTCAGTTCGGCGTCAACGGCGCGCAGAGCCTGTTCCAGCAGGGCACCAACGTCGGCACGGTGTGGATGCAGGGCGGCGAGGGGCTGCGACCGCAGCCCGACTTCGGCACCATCCAGGTGGCGAGCAAGCAATACAGCGGCTTCAGCCGCATCAGCTACGACTTCAGCGACGACGTAACCGGCCGCGTCGACCTGCTTGCCAGCCACTCCAAGGCGCGCAACACCAACAACTTCAACTACAACAACGGCGACATCACCATCCGACGGGACAATGCGTTCCTGCCGGCCAACATCCTGGCGCTGATGGTGGCCAACAACTTGCAGACGATCCGGATCGGCCGCTACAATCCCGAGACGGGCGTCAACCTGAACACGACGGAGAACGATTACTTCCGGTTCAGCGCGGGGTTGACCGGCTCTTTCTCCGGTACGTGGAAGTGGGAGCTGGGCGGGGCGTACACCTATGCGGAGTCCGTCAACCTGGGCGAGTTCAACCGCAACAACATCAACTGGAACTTGGCGCTCGACTCGGTGCGCAACGCGGCCGGGCAGGCGGTGTGCCGGTCCTCGTTGACCAACCCCAGCAACGGCTGCGTGCCGGCCAACGTGTTCGGCGTCGGATCGCTATCCACCGCGGTGGTCAACTACGTCGTCGGCACCTCCTCACAATATTCCTACTCGCGCAGCCGGCTGGTCAACGCCAACGTCACCGGCTCGCTGTTCGACACCTGGGCGGGTCCGGTGAAGGTGGCGCTCGGCGCGGAGTACCGCCGCGACACGGTGGACAGCCAGTCCGATCCAATCTCCGACATCAGCGGCTGGCGCCAGGGGACCTTCGGTTCGTACAAGGGCGCGCTGGAGGTGAAGGAGGTGTACGGCGAGGCGACGATCCCGCTGGCGGACGGCGCGTCCTTCGCCAAGAACCTGGATCTCGATCTCGCCGGACGGTTCGTGGACTACAGCACGGTTGGCTCGACGTCGGTGTGGAAGGTGGGCCTGAACTGGGCGGTAAACGACAGCGTCCGGCTGCGCTCCACCTACTCCAAGGACTTCCGCGCGCCCAAGATCAACGACCTTTTCGCCCAGGCCAACCTGCGCGCGGGCAACACGGTCGTCGACTTCGTCAACAACCGCTCCACCAACGTCAACCTGCTGGTCGGGGGCAACCCGAACCTCGATCCGGAGACGTCGCACACCTTCACCGGCGGCGTGGTGCTGACGCCGACCTTCATTCCCCGGCTCCAGCTGTCGGCCGACTTCTTCGACATCAAGCTGCGCGACGCGCTGATCACGCCGACCGCGCAGGAGGTGGTGGACCGGTGCGGGCGCGGCGACCAGACCTTCTGTGCCGGCATCATCCGCGACGCCGCCGGCGCCATCGCGCAGGTGAACGCCTTCCAGTTCAACGCCCAGACGCTGAAGACCCGCGGCATCGACTTCGAGGCGGACTACCGCATCCCCGTGGGGGAAGGCACGGTCGGGCTGCGCGCGGTGGCGACCTATACGGACAGGCTGATCCAATCGACGCTAGGCGGCAACCTCGACACGGCGGGACAGATCCAGGGCACCTTCGCGACGCCTAAGTGGCGGGAGTCCACCACGCTCACCTACGACCAGGGCCCGTTCAACTTCCGCGCGCTGTTCAATCTGATCGGCGGCGGCAAGTACGACAATGCGTACGGCCCGCTGGACATCAGCCGCAACAGGTACCCCGCCTACGTCTACGTGGACCTGTCAGCGCAGTACGACCTGACGGAGAACGTCCAGATCTACGCCAAGGTCGAGAACCTGCTGGACAAGGACCCGCCGCTGATCGCCGACAGCACCATCACCGTCGCGCTGGCCGCCGCGTCGCAGTTCTACGACCTGCGCGGCCGGGTGGTCGGCATCGGCGGCAGGCTGCGCTTCTGAACGGAAGAAGCGAGACAGAAGGGATCAGGGCATGAGGATCGGCTTCGTCGGCACGGGCATCATGGGGCGCCCCATGGCCGGGCACCTTCAGGCGGGCGGGCACGAGCTCCTGCTGGTGCGGCATCGTTCGCCGCTGCCGCCCGAGCTGGTGGGGGGCGGCGCAGCCGAGTGCGTCTCCGTGCGCGACCTGGCGGCGGGCTCGGACGCCGTGATCCTGATGCTGCCTGACACGCCCGACGTTGAGGACGCGCTGTTCGGCCCGGATGGCGTGGCGGCGGGCCTGAGGCCCGGCACGCTGGTGGTGGACATGAGCTCGATCGATCCGCTCGCGACGCGCGGCTTCGCGGAGCGGATCGGGCAGGCGGGCGGCGACTACGTGGACGCGCCGGTGTCCGGCGGGGAGGTGGGCGCCAAGGCGGCGAGCCTCACTATAATGTGCGGCGGCGCGGAGGCCGCGTTCGAGCGCGCGCGGCCCCTGTTCGAGCTGATGGGCGGGAACGTCACGCGCGTTGGCGAGGTGGGCGCGGGCCAGGTCGCCAAGGTCGCCAACCAGATCATCGTGGCCCTCAACATCGAGGCCGTTGCCGAGGCGCTGCTGTTCGCGTCGAGGGCGGGCGCGGACCCGGCCAAGGTGCGCGAGGCGCTGATGGGCGGATTCGCGTCGTCGCGCGTGCTGGAGGTGCACGGGGAGCGCATGATCCGGCGGACGTTCGACCCCGGCTTCCGCATCGCGCTGCACCAAAAGGATCTCGGACTCGCGCTGGGGGCCGCCCGGTCGCTTGGAATCGCGCTGCCGAACACCGCGTCGGCGCAGCAGTTGTTCGGCGCCTGCGTGGGGCAGGGCGGGGCGGACTGGGACCATTCGGCCATGGTGCGCGCGCTGGAGGCGCTGGCGGGGCACCGGGTGGCGGAAGAAGTGAGGAACACCGCATGAGCGACGACGCATCCGGGGTGGCAGCCTCCCGCCGCACGGTGCTGGGCGGACTGACGCTGACCGCGCTCGGCGCGGCGGGCGGCGCGCGCGCCCTGGCGCCGCAGGACGCCGCGACTCCGTTCACGCCGCGGCGATGGTACGAGGGCGACTACCGCATCGTGCAGACCAACCTGCGCGAGATCGACGTGCGCCGCGACCCCCGCGACATCGCGCGGGCGGTGCGGGAGTTCGGCGGCAACACCATCGTGTCGAACATCGGCGGGATCGTCGCCTTCTATCCCACCGACCTCCAGTACCATTACCGTAATCCGTACCTGCGCGGCGACTTCGTGGGCGACATGATGGAGGCGTCGCGGTCCGAGGGGATGGCGTATCTCGGCCGGTTCGACCTGGCCAAGGGCATGAAGCCCGTGTTCGACGCGCATCCCGAATGGTTCTCGCTGACTCGCGACGGCAAGCCCCGCGAGTATAACGGCACCTATCAGGCGTGCCCGAACGGCCAGTGGTCGCAGACCTATTCCATCGAGATCCTGCGCGAGGCCCTGACCCGGTACAAGCCGGACGGCGTGTTCTTCAACGGCTTCTATTTCCCCACCACCAACTGGTACAGCGCCGAAGACCAGGGCAACTGCACCTGCGACAATTGCCGGCGGGCGTTCCGGGCCATGTACGGCCGCGACCTGCCGAAGGTCGACAACGCCACCGACCCGGCGTGGACTGACTATCAGGCGTTCCAGCGCCGGACCTTGAGCGACCTACTGACGAAGGTGGACGCGTCCACCGCGCCGCTATTGCTAGGCGCGCCGATCATGGGGCGCAGCGTGGTGGGCCGCGGCGAGCTGCAGCGCGGCGTCCACCGTGCGCCGCCCGAATGGCCGTTCCAGGGCGGCGAGCAGTCGCGCGCCTACATGGCCGCCAATCCGGGCAAGCCCTGGTCCACCACGTCCAACGCGTTCATCGACTTTCCCTGGCGACAGGTGACCGAGACCGCGGCGTATCACGAGCTGCGCCTGGCGCAGGTGATGGGGGTCGGCGGGCACCTGGACCTGTACCTGATGGGCACGCTGGCGGACATCGACGACCGCAGCTGGCTGCCGCCCGTGTCGAATCTGTTCAAGTGGCGCACGGCGAACGAGGCGGCGTACAGGGGCATGGCGCCCAGCGCGCGCATCGGCCTGTACGACAGCGCCGCCACCAAGCAGTTCACGGGTGCCAACGAGTTCTTCGGCGCGTTCGACACGCCGTTCCGCGAGTATCAGATGGGCGCCGGCCGCGGCTCGTACGCCATGCTGGTGGCCGCGCGCCTGCCGTTCCAGCTCGTAAGCGACGCGCGGGTGGCGGACGGCACGACCAGGCTGTCGGAACGGTTCGACGTCCTCTACCTGCCCAATACCATGGTGCTGTCGCCCGCCGAGGCTGCGGCGATCGACGCCTTCGTGGCGAACGGCGGCTTGCTGATCGCGACGGGCATGACCGGCGGGTACGACGCCAAGGGGCAGCGCACCGCCGCCGTGTCGCTGAGGTGCCTGCCGACCGCCGCGTATGGCGAGCGGGCGGAGGCCGAGGGCTGGTCGTTGGACCCGGGGAAGGGCGACCTGAAGGTGACCGGCCGCGTGCCGATCGACGCCTTCTACTATCGCGGCGAGCTCCGGCCCGGCACGCGCGACCTCCTGCCCTTCGCGCCCGACCAGCGCTACGGCCCGCCCGAGTTCAGCTATGCCGTGCCGGGCGCGCCCGTCCGCAAGCTGCCCGGCGTGGCGGTGCGCGCGCACGGGCGAGGCCATGCGGTTCACATACCCTGGCACATGGACTGGCACTATCATCGTGACGGCTTGCCCGTGCATCGCGATATCCTGGCTGCGCTGGTGGCCAAGTACGCGCCTCCGCCCCGCTTCGTGCTGACGGGCGACGGTGCGGCGGAGCTGATGGAGCTGGCGCGGCCGGACGGACGGTCGCTGCTGACCGTGGTGAACTACACGGGCCAGCGGAACGGCAGCTACGACACGGCGCCGCGATTGCACGGGCTGCGGCTGGGCGTTCGGGGACCGGCGGGCGAGGCGCGAGCGCTGGTGGGCGGGCAGGCGCTGCCCGGCCGGCGCGAGGGCGACCGGACCTGGTTCGACCTGCCGCCGGTCGGTGCTTTTGAGGCGGTGCTGGTCTGAAGGGGGAGGATGGTCGCGATGAACGAGCGAGAACGGGATGGTGCGTCGCGGCGACTAGTGCTGCAGGGACTGTCGCTAGCGGGTCTGACGGTTGCGAGCGGCGGCTTCGGCTCCGCGCTGGCGCAAGGCGGCGGGACGGCAAGCGGCTTCGATCCGAAGCGCTGGTGGACGGGAGACTACCGCATCGTCCAGACCAACTTGCGCGAGGTGGACGCGCGCGAGGACCCGCGGGAGATCGCGCGCGCGATCAAGGCGTTCGGCGGCAACACGATCGTGTCCAACATCGGCGGCATCGTCGCCTTCTACCCCACGCGGCTGGAGTACCACCGCCGCACGCCCTACCTGCGCGGCGACTTCGCCGGCCGCATGATCGAGGCCTCCCGGGCGGAGGGGATCGCGTACATTGGCCGCTTCGACCTGTCGAAGGCGATGAAGCCAGCCTACGACGCGCATCCAGACTGGTTCATGCTCAATCGCGACGGCTCCCCGCGCGAGTTCGCAGGCACCTACCAGGCCTGCCCGAACGGCGGCTGGGCGCAGGAGTACGGCCTCCGCATCCTGTCGGAGGGGCTGAAACGGTACAAGCCGGACGGCATCTTCTTCAACATGACGGGCTATCCGCGGACCGACTACGCCAACGTCGATCACGGCATCTGCGTGTGCGGGAACTGCCGCCGCGTGTTCCGGCAGATGTACGGTCGCGACCTGCCGGCCAAGGAAGGCTTCGCCGATCCGGCGTGGCGCGATTACCTAGAGTTCCAGGGCCGTACGTCCGAGGCGCTGCGAGCGAAGATCTCCGCGCATATCGCGACGCTGGCGCCGGGCGTGCCGATCACCCAGCACGATCATATTGAACAAGTGGGCCGCGGCGAGGTGCAGCGCCGCGTGGACCGGCCCGCGCCCGAATGGGCGTACCAGTCGGGCGAGCAGTGCCGCACCGCGCTGGCCCGCAACCCGGGCAAGCCCTGGTCCTCCACCTCGGCCGCGCACATCGACTATCCCTGGCGGCAGGTGACGGAGACGGCGGCCTATCACGAGAACCGCTTCGCCCAGCAGATGGGGGTGGGAGCCAAGCTCGACCTGTACCTGATGGGGTCGCTGGCCGATCAGGACGACCAGAGCTGGCTACCGCCCGTATCACGCCTGTTCCAGTGGCGGGCCGCGAACGAGGCGGCGTACGCGGGCATGGCGGAGTCGGCGCGCGTCGGCCTGTACCAGTCGCCCGCCACCGCGCGGCTGGCCGGCATAACGCTGCTCAAGGCCTATGCCGAGGGCGAGTTCCGCGGCGCGTACCAAATGCTGGTGGACGGGCGGATGCCGTTCCGCTTCGTGAGCGACAGTCCGGCACCCGACGGCGACCGCTGGGCCGCGCAGTTCGACGTGATCGTGCTGCCGAACGTCACCATGCTCTCCGACGCGGAGGCGACGGGGCTGGACCGGTTCGTGGAGCGGGGCGGGCTGCTGATCGCGACGGGCATGCCGGGTGCGTTTGACGCGCGGGGCGAGCGGCGAGCGGCTGTGCCGCTGAAGAGCTTTCCCCTGCAACGCTACGGCAGCCCTGCGCCATGCGAGGGTTGGACGCTGGAGCCGGCCAGGAGCGAGCTGAAGGTCACAGGCCGGGTCCCGCTGGACGGCGTCTATGTCGGTGGCGACCTGCGCCGGGGCGCCAGCGCCGCCATGCGCTTCGCGCCCGACCAGCGCTACGGCCCGCCCGAGTTCAGCTATGCCGTGCCGGGCGACGCGGCGCGGACGCTGCCGGGCGTGTCGGTGATGAGCTATGGCAAGGGGCGGACCGTGCACCTGCCCTGGCCGATCGGCTGGCATTACCGCCGCGACGGGTTGCCCGTGCATCAGGAGCTAATCTCGGCGATTGTGGCGCGCCACGGCGCGGCGCCGCGCTTCGTTCTGACGGGACGCGGGCCGGTGGAGCTGATGCAGCTGGGGCCGGGTGGCAGCTCCGCCGGGTCGGCGCTGCTGACGGTGGTGAACTATGCCGGGCAGCGGAACGGCCGCTACGACGATCCGCCGCTGCTGCACGGGTTGCGCCTGGGCGTGCTCGGAACGGCGCCGACGGAGGCGCGCGCGCTGGTGGGCAGGCGGGCGCTGGCCGGGCGGGTGGCGGACGGCCGCACCTGGTTCGACCTGCCGCCGATGAGCGCGTTCGAGGCGGTGCGGCTAACCGCCTGACCTTTCGATGGAGCCGCGGGCCGCCTATACCGGTGGTCCTACAGTGCGGAGCCGCCAGCCCATGAACACACCGTCGATCCGCCCGGCCAAGCTGGCGGACGCGATCGCTGAGCACGTCCAGCAGATGATCCTGGAGGGCGTGCTGCGGCCGGGCGAGCGGCTGTTGTCGGAGCGCGACCTGTCGGCCAAGCTGGACGTGTCGCGCCCCTCCCTGCGCGAGGCGCTGGACAAGCTGATCGGCATGGGGCTTCTCACTACCAACGCGCAGGGCGTGGCGCACGTCAGCACGGAGGTGGGAAAGTCGCTGCGCGACCCGCTGGTCCAGCTGATGGACACGCCGGAGGCGCGGATCGACTGCTTGGAGCTGCGGTCGGTGGTGGAGTCGGCGGCGGCGGGGCTGGCGGCGGAGCGCGCGTCGGAGGTGGACCGGGAGGCGATCCGCGCCTGCTTCGCCGCCATGGAGGCCGCGCACGGGCGGGGGGACGTGGACGAGATCGCGCGCACGGACGCCGAGTTCCACCTGGCGATCTACGAGGCGAGCCACAACCTGATGATGCTGCACTTCATGCGCAGCATCGAGGGCATCCTGAGGTCCAACGTGTATCTCAACCGCCGTAACCTGTACGAGCACCGAACGCAGAAGGAGACGCAGCTGGACGAGCACCGCGCGATCTTCGACGGCATCATGGCGCGCGACGCGGAGGCGGCGCGCCTGGCGGCCGAGCATCACATGACGGTGGCGATGCGCACCCAGCGCGAGATCTACGACGCGGAGCGCCGGCTGGAGGCGTCCATTCGCCGGCTGGCGCGCAGCGACTTGGTGGCGGAGCGGCGGTCGCGCACGTCAGCGGCCTAGCGGCGCGTGCAGGCCTCGACCGTGAACGGCACCGCGCCCAGCGGGCCGTAGTCCGCGCGGTAGCGGCCGGGGATCAGCCAGATGCGATCCCCGATCTTGCCGGTGATGACCAGGTCGCCCTCCGCCGGGCGGTAACCGGCGGCGCGCGTCACCCGTAGGACGGTCGCCAGGCTCGCCCACTGGTCGCCCAGCGACTCCCGGCCGACCCCGCGCGCCATCTCGCGGCCGTCCCGGGCGAGCGCCACAGGCAGCGCGTCCAGGTCGTGCGCGTCCGGGCGGGAGACACCTCCCTGCACGAAGCGGAAGGCGGAGACGTTGGCGGCCGCCATGTCAACTGCACCATAAAGATCCGGGTCCTGATAGCCGATGTCGGGCAGGTCGATGACGGGCACCACCGCCGTTACCGCCCGCCGGACGGACACGGCGTCGGTCGCCCGCGCGATGCCGGCGCCGAGCAGGTAGCCGAGCTTGAGTTCGAGCGACGCCTTGCGATAGCCGCACAGCGACGCGGTGCCCCCGGCGGCGACGCGTCCGGAGGCGAACAGCACGCCCGCAAGCGGCTCGGCAACGCCGCGCGCCTTGAGCGAGGCCGCCGACATCAGCCCGCCCTTGTAGCCCGCCACGCGGTCGCCGCCCCGCACCCGCGCGGCGACCAGGCGGTGCTGGAGGCGATAGGCCTGGGAAAGCGACGCTGCGGGCAGCCGGTCGGTGACCGGCGCGAACGGCGTGCCCGCCGCCTCCGCCGCGCGGTAGCCCTGGAGGTACGCGCGCCCTGCCTCGTCTCCGGCGCATCCGGCCAGGGCCGCCGCCAGCGCGAGCGCCGCCCTCCTCACGACGGGATCACGCCAGGGAACACGTATTGCTGAAGCATCACGATCAGCCCCAGGAACAGCGTCAGCACGATGCTGTGCTTGAAGGTCCGCGCCAGGATGTCCCCTTCCTGCCCCCTACATTCCGTAGTGGAGGTGCCGGTGGAGATGTTCTGCGGCGAGATCATCTTGCCCAGAACGCCGCCGGACGCGTTGGTGGCGGCCATAAGCACGGGGCTGAGGTCCAGCTGACGGGCGGCGACGACCTGGAGGTTGCCGAACAGCGCGTTGCCCGACGTGTCGCTGCCCGACAGGAACACCGCCAGCCACCCCAGGAACGCCGACACCAGCGGGAAGAAGATGCCGACGGACGCGACGCCGACGCCCAGCGTGTAGGCGATGCCCGAATAGTTCATCAGATAGGCCAGCCCGACGATTATCATGGTGGTGACCAGCGGCAGCCTGATCTGGCGCAGCGTGCCGCGGAGCGCCGTCGCGAACTGAGCCGGGGTCAGGCGGACCAGCAGGGCGGTGACGAGCGTCGCGACCAGGATGGCGGTGCCGGTCGCCAGCGGCTGGAACGTCCATACCGCCGCATAGGGCCGGCCATAGGTGGTGATGAACACGGCGTTGTGCAGGCCGGGCCATTCCACCTTCTGCTCGCCTATCAAGTTGAGCTTGAGGTGAACCCAGAGAATGACGGTAACGGACAGGACCAGCCAGGGCAGCCAGCCCTGCCATCCGGGGATGCCGGGCGCGCCGGTGGCCGGCGCGGCGGCGGCCGACTGATCCGGGCCACGCAGCGCGAAGGCGGGGTCGGGCGCCACGTGCCAGACCTTCACGAACAGCAAGGTCGCACCCAGCGCCGCCAGCGACGACAGCACGTCGGTCAGCGCGTAACCCAGATAGTTGGATGACAGGAACTGGACGAACGCGAACGACCCCCCGGACACCAGCAGCACCGGCCAGACGCCGCGGATCGCGCGGACGCCGCCGAACACGCCGATGACGTAGAAGGGCAGCACCAGCGCCACGATGGGCAGCTGGCGCCCGATCATCGCGCCCAGCGTCACGTCGTGCAGCTGGGTCACGGCCCCCAGCGTAGTGACGGGCGCGCCGAGTGCACCAAAGGCGACGGGCGCGGTATTGAACATCAGCGTGAAAACGATCGCGTCCACGGCACGGAAGCCGAGGGCCACCAGCAGAGCGCTGGTAATGGCGATGGGCGTGCCGAAGCCCGAGACGCCCTCCAGCAGGCAGCCGAAGGCGAAGCCGATCGCCACTAGCGCCACGCGCCGGTCGTTGGGCAGGTGTTGGACCATCCAGTCGCGGAACGCGTCGAACCGCCCCGTCACCACCGACACGTTGTAGAGCAGCAGCGCGTTCAGCACGATCCACATGACCGGCCAAGCGGCGAACGTCGCCCCGGCCGCGACGCTGTTGAGCGCAAGGCCGAGCGGCATCTGCCACACGCCGACCGCCAGCAGCAGGGCGACCAGCACGCCCGCGATCGACGCCTGCCACGCCGGACGCCGCAGCACGCCCAATAGGAGCAGCACCACCGCGATCGGCAGGGCCGCGGCCGCGAACGACAGGGGCAGACTATCGCCGATGGGCGTAACGAGCTGGTGGAACATCGACCCCTCCCTAAGCCGCCGGATGAGGCGTGCTCACTTCCGATTACCAATTGCTCCGCTTCCGATCAATTGGCAATCTTCAATAGCCAGGTTGACAAGGCTCATGCGGCGTTGTTGAGACCGGCATCTCCGAGACAGGCAAACCCGCCATGATCGGGGTGCTTGCAGTATACGGTAAAAAAAACTATCCATTGATCATACGTCGGTCCGCCGCGGTGTTTGCCGGCGGTTCGAAGCGGGGTCGCCAAGGTGCGAGGGAACATGGGGGAGGAGCAGCCGCGCATGCAGTGGCGGTACGATGCGGGATCGGTGGCAGGCGCAAGGCAACAGCCTGTCGCGCCGACCCCGGGCGGCTGGCGCGACGGCGACGCGCGGGCGCTTCTCCGGTGCATGTTCCAGGCCGCCGTCACGGCCGCCGACCCGGTGCGGGTCCTGGCACCGCACCTGCCGGAGCGCCCCTTGGGCCGATGCGTCGTGGTCGGTGCCGGAAAGGCGGCGGGCTCGATGGCGGTCGCAGTGGAGTCCGCCTGGGCGGACGTCGATCTTCGCGGCGCAGTGGTCGCGCCCTATGGCTATGGCCGGCTCACGAGGCGCATCGCGATGCGGGAAGCTGCTCATCCCGTTCCCGACGATAACAGCGGTGCGGCGGCACGCGAGATGCTCGACCTCGTATCAGGCCTCGGCCCCGACGACCTGGTGCTGGCGCTGATCTCCGGTGGCGGGTCGTCGGTCCTGTCGCTGCCGGTCGCGGGCATCAGCCCGGAGCAGAAGCGGACGGTCAATCGGGTGCTGCTGGCCTCCGGGCTGGACATCCGTACCATGAACGCGGTGCGCCGCCGCCTGTCCGCTATCAAGGGGGGCAAGCTGGCCGCCGCCGCCGTGCCTGCGCGCGTGGTGACGCTGGCGATCAGCGACATTCCCGGCGACGACGTCGCCGCCATCGCGTCGGGGCCGACCATCCCCGACCCTGACTGGTCGCGCGACCTGTCCGCCGTGGCCGACCGCCTGCGCGGCGAGCTTCCCGACCAAGTGCTGGCGCGGCTCCGCGTGCCGCAGGAGGCGCCGCTAACCGTAACCCGTGCCGATGCCCGGATGATCGCGACCCCGGCCACCTGCCTCCGGGCCGCCGCCGACGTGGCGCGGGCCGCCGGCGTCGAGGTCCGCCTGCTCGGCGATGACCTAGAGGGGGAGAGCAGCGATCTGGGACGCGAGGCCGCGCGCCTAGCCTCCGGACCGGTCACGCGCCCGACCGTGCTGCTGTCCGGTGGCGAGACCACGGTGACGCTGGCCGGCGGCCCGGTGGGACGCGGCGGGCGCAACACCGAATACGCCCTGGCGCTTGCGGTCGCGCTGGACGGGCGGGCGGGCGTCTGGGCGCTGGCGGCCGACACGGATGGAGAGGACGGAGCGAGCGGCGGCGGCGCCGGCGCGCTGGTGACTCCCGAAACCTTAGTGCGTGCCAGGGCGGCCGACTTCGACCCGGTCCGGACGCTGGAGGAGCATGACAGCGGGTCGCTGTTCGCGGCGACCGGCGACCTGCTAGTGACCGGGCCGACCTATACCAACGTGAACGACTTCCGGGCCGTGCTGGTGGTTCCGGCGGCAGGAGCCGGAGCGTGAGCGAACTCCCGGTCTTGCGGCGCACGCTGATGGCGGACGTGCTGGCCGTCGCCACGGCGGCGGCGGAGAGGGACGTCGCCGCCGCGCCCGTGAGCGCCGGCACGGCCGACCTGATGCTGGGCGGGCGACGGCACTATCAGACCAACGTGGCAGGCGGGGCGGGGGGCTGGTACCACGTGGCATGCCCCGCCGCTCCCGCGGGCTCTGTCAGACCAATGTGGCAGGTGGGGAAGGGGGCTGGTAGCACGTGGCATGCCCCGCCGCTCCCGCGCCCTGCCGCCGTCGCCGTTCCGGCGGTTCAACTCGTCGCCCGAGGTGATACGGCTGGTGGTGCTGATGTACGTGCGCTTCCCGCTGTCGCTGCGCAACGTGGAGGACCTGCTGTTCGAGCGCGGCATCGACGTGTGCCACGAGACGGTCAGGTTCTGGTGGAACCGGTTCGGGCCGCTGTTCGCGGGCGACATCCGCAGGACACGCGTCAGTCGCATGCGGGGCTTCCGCCACTGGCGGTGGCACCTGGACGAGATGTACGTGAAGCTGAACGGTGAGATGGTCTACCTGTGGCGGGCGGTGGACCACGAGGGCGAGGTGCTCGAGAGCTACGTGACCAAGACCCGCGATAAGGCGGCGGCGCTCACGTTCATGAAAAAGGCGCTGAAGCGCTACGGCAGCCCCGAGGCGATCACGACCGACGGCCTACGCAGCTATGGCGCGGCGATGACGGAGCTGGGCAACCGCGACAAGCACGAGGTAGGCCGTTGGGCGAACAACCGGGTGGAGAACAGCCACCTGCCGTTCCGACGAAGGGAGCGTGCGATGCAGCGGTTCCGGCGGATGAAGAGCTTGCAGAAGTTCGCCGCCGTCCACGCCAGCCTGTCGAACCACTTCAGCCTCGAACGCCACCTCGTCGACCGCCAGACCTACCGCGAACGCCGCGCCGCCGCCCTGGCGGAGTGGCAGGAGCTCGCCAGCTAGGCCGCCGCCTTAAAAGACCGACGTGCATCGTGGGGAGAGCGGTTCGCGTTAGACTGACAGCACCGTGCCGTCAGCTCGTCCCGCCATGCCGATGCGGGAGCGACCTGCCTCAACAGGTAAACGATGAGGACCAAGGCGTTGTAGAGCTGAGCTGGAGCATAGGCTGCGGGCGGTTCAAGTGTGCTGACGAGGGCAGTCGGCTTGAAGGGCACCCGCATGCGCAGCAAAAAACCGCGGTTCCAGAGCCGGGCATGATGCGCGCAGCTGTTTCGGATCGTGGAGAGATGCTTCAGGAGCGGCACCAGGACTGCCTCGTGAAGACCAAGAGGCTTGGCTATGGCGTTGCGGAGTGCCCGATCGTCGAGCAGCGCGTACCAACGGGAGAGTTGCCCGAACGACATCATCTCCGCCACCATCCACACCGGCGGCATTGCCGGTGTGCTGTAGGTCCGGCGGTAATGATCGATGTACGTCTCAGGCGAGCTTGCCACGTCGTTGGCCAAGCGGGTCAGGTTGTCGTGGTACTTACTTGGATGTTGGTAGAGTGCTGCATTCAAGTAGCCATGAGGTCCAAACCGCTGCGCCAGCTCGTACGCCCAGCTACCCCGCACAGCGACTTCGATCCGCTCGATCGCATCGAGCACTAGGGCCCAGACTCATTCAGAGCCAGAATGCCAGGGCGGTGGCGAGAGCAACACCTGAGAGGAAGTTGGCGGCGAGCTTGTCGTAGCGGGTTGCGACGCGGCGGAAGTCCTTGAGGCGGCAGAAGG